>Ga0302187_10004018_pt1 | contig 11865 bp, 6 predicted proteins | sample II_Bog_E1_3_FD_202120 | JGI IMG/M metagenome (GOLD analysis project Ga0302187, IMG submission 202120) | Peat permafrost microbial communities from Stordalen Mire near Abisko, Sweden - II_Bog_E1_3 | ecosystem: Environmental > Terrestrial > Soil > Wetlands > Peat | place: Sweden: Abisko, Stordalen...
ACAACAGACCCAGCGTCACGTGCAACCCGTGGGCGCCGACGAGCGCGAAGAAGGCCGACAGAAAGGCGCTGCGGGCCGGTCCCGCGCCGGTGTCGATCATCCGTGCGAATTCAGAGACTTCGAGCGCAATGAAGGCGCCTCCGAGCAGAAAAGTAACGGCCGCGCCTAAAAAGGCGCCCGCAAAGCTTCGCCGTTGGATCGCCATCGAGAAAAGGCCGCAGGTGAAACTCGACGCCAGCAGGCAGGCCGTTTCGATGAGGACTCGCCAGCGGTCGAACAGTTGGGCGCCCGACGGCCCGCCGGCGGTGTTGCCGGAGAGAACCGCATAAGCGGCGAAGAAGGTGGCGAAAATGACGATATCGCTCAGGAGAAACAGCCAGAAGCCGAAGCCGACCACGACCTCGGTCCTCGCCGGTCCTCGCTCCGAAATCGGCGCCGCCTTAGAATCCGTCATCGCTTCGGGGGTGAAGGTTTCCAGTGTGGTCATGGCTCCGCTCCCGGCGCCGTTGGGCCGCCAGCGACGGCCGCGAGAACCTCAATGGAAACTTCGACCTCTCCCGATACCCGCCAACCATGGATCAGGACGGCGCCGAATAGTCCGATCAGTCCCAGGATCGCCATCCACCAGATATGCCAGACCAGCGCGAAGCCCGTAACGGTCGCGAAAAAGGCGATAACAAATCCGATGGGCGTGTTTTTCGGCATTTCGATCGGCTGGAGGCGGGGCTCCGCGACGCGCTGGGTTGTTGACCGCTTCTTCATCTCCCAATAAGCGTCGCTGCCCTCGACCTGCGGCAGCACCGCGAAATTCCACGGCGGCGGTGGTGACGTCGTCGACCATTCGAGCGTCCTTCCGCTCCAGGGATCGCCTGTGGCGTCGCGGAGGTTTTCGCGCGAGCGGATGCTGACAACAAGCTGCGCGATCGTCAGCACAATGCCCGCGAGAATGACGACCGATCCCGCGAAAGCAACCAGCATCAGCGGCTGCCAACCTGGGTCGGCGTAATGCTGCATGCGCCGGGTCGCGCCCATCAGGCCCAGCGCATAGAGCGGCATGAAGGCGAGGTAGAACCCGACGAACCAGCACCAGAAGGAGGCCTTGCCGAGCCCTTCGTGCAGCGTGAAGCCAAAAGCCTTGGGGAACCAGTAGTTGTAGCCCGCGAAGGCGCCGAACACCACGCCGCCGATGATCACATTGTGAAAATGCGCCACCAGGAACAGACTGTTGTGCAACACAAAATCCGTAGGCGGCGCCGCCAGCATCACGCCGGTCATGCCGCCGATGATAAAGGTGATCATGAAGCCTATCGCCCAATAGACCGGGACGCCGAAACGGATGCTGCCCCCGTAGAGCGTGAAGAGCCAGTTGAACACTTTCACGCCGGTCGGCACCGCGATGATCATCGTCATGACGCCAAAGAAGCCGTTGACGTTGGCGCCAGCGCCCATGGTGAAGAAATGATGAAGCCACACCAGGAAGGAGAGCATGCAGATCGCCATCGTGGCGACGATCATCGAACGGCGCCCGAACAGAGGCTTGCCCGAAAAGGTGGAAATGACCTCGGAGAAAATTCCGAACGCCGGGAGAATGAGGATGTAGACCTCGGGGTGGCCCCAGGCCCAGATGAGGTTGATATACATCATGGCGTTTCCACCAAGCTCGTTGGTGAAGAAGTGGAAGCCGAGATAGCGGTCCAGCAACAGCATCGCGAAGGTCCCGGTCAGGATCGGGAAGGCGGCGATGATCAGGAGATTGGCGGCGAGCGCCGTCCAGCAGAAGATCGGCATGCGGGAATAGCTCATGCCCGGCGCCCGCATTTTCAGGATCGTCGTCGTCAGGTTGATCCCGGTCAGGAGGGTGCCGACGCCCGAAATCTGCAGCGACCAGAGATAGTAATCGACCCCGACGCCGGGAGAGTAAGCCAGTTCCGACAGTGGCGGATAGGCGAGCCAGCCGGTCTTGGCGAATTCGCCCACCACCAGCGAGATGTTGACCAGAAGGACGCCCGCGGCGGTGATCCAGAAGCCTACCGAATTGAGCACCGGAAAAGCGACATCGCGAATGCCGAGCTGGAGCGGCACGACGAAGTTCATCAGGCCGATCATGAAGGGCATCGCCACGAAAAAAATCATGATCGTGCCATGGGCCGAAAAAATCTGGTCGAAGTGTTCCGGCGGCAGATAACCTTGCGCGCCGGCCGCGGCGATCGCTTGCTGTGACCGCATCATGATCGCGTCGGTAAAACCGCGCAGCAGCATCACCAATCCGAGAATGAAATACATCACGCCGATCCGCTTGTGGTCGACGCTGGTGATCCACTCGCTCCAGAGAGTGGGGAGCCAGCCTTTCGCGACGATGATCGCGACGACCACAACGATGGTGACGATGACAGAGGCAGCTGCGGCCAAGGGGATCGGCTGATCCCACGGAATGGCGTCCCAGGTAAGTTTGCCCAGCATGTCAGTTCCTCGCACGCGGCGCGAAGCAAACCCTTTGCGACGCCGCCGCCTCCGCCGTTTCGAATGCGGGCGGTCCGGTCATCGCCAGCCGCTCGAACAATCCGGGCGTAACGTCGCCGAAACTCATCGGCGCCACCGCCGCGCTGGGCCGCACAAGTTGGCGGTAGCTCTGGTCGTCGAGCTTGCCCCCGGCGGAACGGGTCGTCCGCAGCCAATCCTCAAAACCTTGCCTATCGACCGCCACCACGTCGAATCTCATGTCGGAAAAGCCGTCGCCGCTGAATTGCGCCGACAGACCGGGCGTGGTTCCGGGTCGATCGACAAGCAGATTCAGCCGGGTGGCCATTCCTGGCATGGCGTAGATCATGCTGCCGAGCTGCGGCGCGAAAAAACTGTTCATCACGCTGGCCGAAGTCAGCTCAAAGCTTATCGGCGCGCCCGCCGGGACGACAAGCCGATTGACGCTGGCGACATGCAGGTCGGGATAGATGAACAGCCATTTCCAATCCATCGCGACGACCTGAACCTGCACCGGCGGGACATCGGACGAAAGCGCCGCGCGCGGGTCGAGATCATGGGATCCCAACCAGGCGATCCCCCCGAGAAAGCCAATGGTCAAGGTCGGAATCGACCAGACGATGACCTCGATGGGCCCCGAATACGACCAGTCGGGCAGACGGGTCGCCTTTGGATTGCCAGAGCGGAACCACCAGGCGAAGACCAGGGTCAGGATGATGACCGGCACGATCACCGCGAGCATGATCGCGGTCGAATCGAGCAATATCGTCCGCTCCGCCGCCCCGATCGGTCCGTGAGGGTCGAGCACCCCGCTTTGCCATGGCCATGCCAGTTTCATCTTCGGCCTCATGCTTCTTCAGTAAAACCAGGCCAACAGGGTCAGCGGCGCAGATTGACCCGGGCGAGATCGACCAATTCGCGGGCGCGGCCGTCGAGCACGGCCTTCATGGTGAACATGCCGAAATGATAGGCCTGGTCAGCCGTGGTCTTCGGCGGCATGGCCAATTCCTGGCGGGCGCTCACGACGTCGACCAGCGCGGGACCGTCATGGCTGAAGGCTTCCGTGAGGGCCGCCCTGAGATCCCCCGGCTTCTCGACGCGCACGGCCTTGATGCCCATGGCTTGCGCCATGGCGGCGAAATCCGGGTTCTTGAGCTCGCAACCCGTGTCGAGAAAGCCGCTCGCCTTCATCTCCATCTCGACGAATCCGAGCGTCCCGTTGTCGAGGACGATCACTTTCACGGGCAGGCCGATCTGGGAGAGCGTGATGAAATCGCCCATCATCATGGAAAAACCGCCGTCGCCGGACAGGGAGATCACTTGTCGGCCGGGGCAAGCCGCCTGGGCGCCGATCGCCTGCAGCATGGCGTTGGCCATCGAACCATGATTGAACGAACCGACGATGCGACGTCTGCCATTCATCTTGAGATAGCGCGCGGCCCAGACGATTGGCGTGCCGACATCGCAGGTGAAGATCGCGTCGTCGGTGGCCAGTTCGCTGACAAGCCGGGTCAGATATTGCGGATGAAGGATGGTGCTGCCCGGCCGGCTTTCGGCCAAGGCGTCGAGCGTCTCACGCGCCTTCCCATAGTCCTCCAGCGCCTCGACGAGATGACCGGCGTCGGTCTTTTGCTCGATGGACGGCAACAGGGCCTCGATCGTCTCCTTGACTCCGCCAAGCAGGCCAAGGTCGAGCGGACAGCGGTTGCCGAGCGCTTCCGGCCGAAGATCGATCTGGGCGATGCGCGCCGTCTCAGGGTAAAAGGCGCGGTAGGGAAAATCCGTGCCGAGCAGCAGCAGCGTGTCGCAAGTCTTCATCGCCGCATAGCCCGAGGCGAAGCCGACCAGACCCGTCATGCCAACATCATAGGGGTTGTCGTATTCGATATGCTCCTTGCCCCGGAAGGAATGGACGATCGGCGCCTTGAGACGTTTCGCCAGTTCGACGACCTCCGCGTGAGCGCCAGCGCAGCCGGCACCGCACATCATCGTGACCCGCGATCCGGAATTCAGCAGCGAAGCCAGCTTTTGCAGCTCTTCATCATTCGGCCGAAGCAAGGGCTTGGACGGAATCAGCCAGTGCGGCGGCGTCGCCGCCAGCGTCTTCAAGGCGACGTCGCCGGGAATGACCACGACAGCCACGCCTTGTTTCGCCACCGCGACCCTGATCGCCCGGGCGAGGATCTGCGGCAGCAACTCTGGATTGGAGACCAATTCGACGTAATGACTGCATTCTTTGAACAGGCTTTCGGGATGGGTGGCCTGAAAATAGTCGATGCCGATCTCACTGCTCGGAATATGCGCCGCAATGGCGAGAACCGGCGCGCCGCTGCGCTGGCAGTCGAACAAGCCGTTGATCAGGTGCAAATTGCCCGGACCGCAACTGCCGGCGCAGACCGCGAGTTTTCCGGTGACCTGCGCCTCGGCGCCGGCGGCGAAAGCGGCGCCTTCTTCATGCCGCATGTGAATCCACTCGATGCTCCCCAGCCGCCGAAGCGCATCGGTGAAGCCGTTCAGCGAGTCGCCGACAACGCCGTAGACTCGTTTCACGCCCGCTTGTTGCAGGGTCTCGGCCAGATATTGCGCAGCAGTTTTGGTCATTTTGGCCTCCCGGAAAAAAACGCGCGGCGTCACGAACGCGCCGAAGACTGCATGCCGATTTCGGCGCCCTGCGGGTTAACGCGCTTCCGCCCGGTTTCGCGCAAAAAAAGGCTGATCACGATGGCGAGCATAATCGTCGCCATCCAGAACAGGCCGGCCTGCCGGAAATGAGCGAGCGGCTCGACCGCGCCGCCGAGGCTCTGGCCAAGCAGGCCGCCGAACACCGGCCCGATGAGGGCGGTAATCCCGAACACCAGGAAATTCTGGCAGCCGGTCGCGCAACCCTTCACTTCATCGGGGTTGGATTCCTTGATAATGGTATAGGGAATCATCGCCACCCCCGACGCGACGCCAAACAGGAACAAACCTGTTACGGGCGAGAGCAGTTGCGGCATGAAGGCGATCTGGGCGACGGCGCAGAGCATGAGCAGGCCGCCGACGATCAGCACGGGCTTGCGCGAACCGATGCGGTCGGCGAGCCAGCCCGTCAGCGGACAGCCGACCACCCAGCCGAGCGGAACCATCGAAATGGCCGTCACGGCGTGCGGGTAGTCGAGCCGCACATCCTGCTGGAAAAAGGCCACGCCCCAAGTCATGTCGCCGATCGTCGTCGGTGCGAACAGGAGGCCGGCGACCAGACCGCACATCCATGACTGGGGATTGGAGAGAACGACGGCGAAGGGGCGCGACCAGCCGCCGCTGGAAACGGACTCCGTCGCGTGGTCGTTGGCCGGGGTGATGATCAACAGCAGCACCGCCAGCGCCAGACCGACGACGCCGAAGAAGATCCAGACGCTGCGCCAGTCGGTCCCGCCCGCCATCAGCGGGCCGACCACAAATTGCCCGGCCGAGCCGCCGAGCATGCCGAGGCATTGGGTGACGCCGATCGCCGTCGCCAGCGAGCGCGGAGGGAGACCCCGCGACGCGAGATAGACCGCTCCCGTAAAGGCGAAGGACGAGCCGGCGCCTTGCAGCAAGCGGCCGATGAACCCCTCGACCGGATTGCCGATGACGAACACCAGGCAGCCGATCCCGAGAAGCGCCGAGCCGAAGGAGACGACATATTTGGCGCCGGCGCGATCGAGCGCCACGCCGGCCAGAAGACTGGTCAATGAATAAGTGTAGTAATAGGCGCCCAGGATGGAGCTGACCCCCACCGCCGTGCGGCCGAAGGCGCCAGACAGCGCCGGGATCATCACCGCGGGGGCCGATCTCGTCGCATATTCGAGGACGTAAAACAGAAGGGCGATCGTCCATGCGATGACGAAGGGACGCGCGTCTGCTTTCGATAAACCGGTCTCGGCCATCGCTTTGATCTCCCTGATTTGTCGCCTGGGCTATGCGGATCGCTGCATCCCGGCGGAGGCTCCAGCTTGCGCAAAAGCCAGCAGGTCTTCGCTGATCCTGTCTTTTTCCGTCGTGCCGATCCCGCGCGGGGCGCCTTTGTGCGCGCCCGAGCGTCAACCTTTTGAATTTCAACCTAACGCGCGGCGCCGCCTATCCCCTGGATGGGGGGCTAAGACGCGCGCACCAGGCCGAGGCTCAGGGCGCGGGAAACCGCCTGGGCGCGCCGCTCGACCGCAAGCTTGACGAAGATATTCTTGACGTGCGACTTCACCGTTTCGGGAGCAATGCCAAGGTTTCTGGCGATCTCCTTGTTCGACTGGCCGCTGGCGATACGCTCAAGAATATCTTTTTCACGCGGACTCAGCGATCCCGCTGTATCGGCAATCGCATCAGGGTTCATGTGCGGGCGGATTTCTCGCAGGCTCTCGATAAGCTTGCGGACAAATGGAAGGAGATCGCGAGAACGCCCGGTGCGGAGCGCCGTTTCCTCGAATCTGAGGAGAAGCGGACCGATTTCGGGGCTTCCGTCAAGAAGCGACTGGCGCAAGCCAGCAACTGCGGCGGCGCGCAAGATTTCTTCAAATAAACATTCTGCTTCGGCGCCTTGCCCGGCGGCAAACAGGTTTTCCGCCAGCATCAGGGCGAACCGCAGCGACTGTAAACGATTGCCGTTGGCCTCCGCCTCCTGGCGCAACGTCCGCAAGATGGCAATAGCGCAGGAAGGACGATTTTCCGCGGCATGCAAAAGCGCCTTCACCATCGAACCATAGGTCCGAATGTCTGACCAGGCGCAGAGAGCTGGCGCCGGAAAATCCGCTTCAAGCTGTTGAAGGCGCGACAGGCAGGCGCGGGTTTCGGCAATTCGTCCTTCCAGGGCGTAGCGCCGGGCTCGAACAACGAGAGACTGGCCGATGGCCCGGCCCCAATTGCGCATCTGGCCCAGGCTTTCAAGCTGCTCCGCAAGCGCGGCGACGCGTCCGGCATCCCCGCGATAGCCCGCGATATCGCTCAACACCTGATAGGCGCTCAGCACGGCCTCAAGCGTGCCGGTGGCGTCGATCAAGGGTTTGAGATCGACGATCATGGCCTCGGCTTCGTTCAGCCGGCCCTGCTCGTAACGGATTCGTGCGAGCAGACTGCCCGGAAAGGCCATGGCGGCGGTTTTCGGCCCGGAATGCCGCTCGGCAAGTTGCAGGGCGTCAGTGAAATTGTGTTCGGCCGCCGCAAGCTGCAGTTGCTGCAACTCGACCAATCCGTGAAGACAGCGACGGTAGACGAATGCGAATAAATTCCGCCTGTCTTCGTCGTCGGCGTGCGCAATCCAGGGCATCCCATAAAAGCTCTCAAGATCGCCCGCTTTCCAATGCGCGAAGAGCGCGACATTCGAGGCGACATTGGCCGTCCAGGGATTATCGAGATTTTCGAGACAGGCTTCGGCGAGTGGAAGCGCGGCCTTGCTATCGTCGCGCAAGGCGGCGACCGTAGCCCGTATGGCCATGCATTCGCAGGAAATAAAATCAGCCTCGCCTTGATCCGGACTGTCGGTTTCCGCCTCGACTTTGGAAACAAGCTCCAGCGCCTCGACAAAGCGCATGGCGAGCGCCAGACCCCAGGCGATTGCAAGGCCAACCTTGACCTGGCTCTTCTTCAGTTCGGTCGGGAAAAGGCGACGCCAGCTGAGCAGGGTCAGCAGATCGCCTTTTTTCACCAGATCCATCGCGCAATTTTCGACCCAGCTCGTCGCCTGATCGGCGTCCCCGGCCGCTATCGCGTGGCGAACAGCGTCCGTCCAATGCTGGTGGGAGGCGAACCAACGGTAAGTGCGCCGATGCAATTTAGGAATCTCGTCGCCATGTTCGGCTTCCAGCCGCTGACGCAAATGCCCGGCGAGCAGACTATGATAGCTGTACCAGTCTCGCTCCCCGTCGAGCGGCGTGAGCAACAGCCTGCCCGTGTCCAGGGTGTCGAGAATTTGCCGGCTCGACTCCAGCCCCGTGACGGCCTGACACAGATCGGCGGAGAAGCGATCGAGGATCGCGATCCGCAGCATGAACTGGACGGTGCGTTCAGGCAATTTGGCCAACAGTTCAGACAGGTATGCCCCGACCGGACGAAGCGCTCCCGAAAGTCCCCGGACATATCCCCCGGCATCCTGCTCCGGTTGCGAAAGCGTCGATGCGACAATGCGAAGGACGGCCGGCCAGCCCTCCGTCTTGGCGTGAAGAATTCGGACCTCCGACGGGTCCAGTCCGTTGATTTTTTCCCGCTCGAGAAAGCGGATTGTCTCTTCTTCATCGAAGCGCATGGCCGCAGCATCGATCTCGAACAATTGATTGTGGGCGCGCAGCCTTGAGAGAGGCAGAGACGGTTCATCGACGGCGGTCAGCACCAGATGAAATTGCCGGGGCGCATATTCCAGGAAATAAGCGACTGACCTGCTGATCTCGTGATCGGTGACGAGGTGGCAATTATCGAGGAACAAGTAAACATCGTCCTCGCAGCGGACGAGATCGTTGACCCAACTGGAAACAATCGTATCGAAGGAGACCAGCGATATGTCGGAAAGCAGGTCTATGGCGGCGCCGCCAACCCAATTTGTCGCGCTTTGGAAGGCGTGGGACGCATAGAGAAAAAACCGCGCCGGTTCGTCATCGTCATCGTCGAGGGTCAGCCACGCGGTTAATATATTGCGTTGCTGAAGTCGCCGCGCCCAGGCAATCGCCAGAGTTGTCTTGCCGAAGCCGGGCCCCGCCCTGATGACGGTCACTTGCTTCATCTGGGCCTGCTCGATCAAACCCAGCAGTTGAGGGCGATCGATGAGTCCGGACGCGCAGGGAGGCAAAGTAAATTTGGGCGTGAGGGGCTGTGTAAAGGTGATCATTTGACCCCCACGGAATCAACGGCTGCGAAAACATCGATCACCGACGGACGCGAAATGTCTGCTCAACGCGCATCCGTCTTCAGCACAAGTTTGAACTCCCTCATATGGGGGATAGGGTAAAACTACGCCAGTCCGAAAAGCAAATTCGCCACCTAAGCTTGGACCAGGGCGACAACAACGCGCGCCATGATCCGCCGCCTGCGGCGTAACCTTTGCTGGCAAGATTTTGGATGTGGGGTTATTGGTAGGTCGAACAGCTTAGCTTAGCTCACGCGCCCCGCAACCAGACCGACATGCCGGGTTCGAGATCCTTGCTGTCGCCTCGGGGATCGAGCCTCAGCCTGAAGCTGTTGAGATCGTGATCGCCGACGGCGCGCGCCGCCCGCCAGACCGCGAACTCGCCCAGCGGTCGGAGTTCGGTCACGCGCGCCTCGATCTGGCGCCCGTCAGCCGTCGTCACCGTCGTCAGCTCTCCGAGTTTCAACCCACGGAGCATGTCCTCGCGCAAGGTGAAGGCGAACCAGCCTTCTCCGTCGACCGACAAGGTCATCACCGGCTTGCCCGGCGCTATGATTTCTCCGGGTTCCGCGACGCGAATGCCGATGGTTCCGTCGGCCGGCGCGGTCAGGCGCGTTTCGCCAAGCTTCGCTTGCAGCGTGGCGACCGTGGCTTCCGCCAGTACGACTTTCGCTTGCGCCAAGGCGCGCTCCTCGGCGACCGGCCCCGCGCTGGCCTCGGCATGCTGGGCGCGCTTGACGTCGAGTTCCGCCTGCGCTCTGGCCAGCGTCGCCGCGCTCTCGTCTCGTTGCTGGAGGCTGGCGAAATCCTTCGCCGCCAGTTCAACCGTGCGCGCATTATCCTCTTTCGCCAGACGCAAATTGGCTTCGGCGGTCCTTACCGCCTGAGTGTCGATGGCGACCTCTTCGGCGCGCACGCCGGAAAACACCCTTGCCCGGTCTGCGACGGCGCTCGCGGCGGCCGCCTTCGCCTCTCCGAGGGAGGCCTCAAGATCCGGATTGCCCACCACCGCGAGCAGTTCGCCCTTGCGCACATGCTGGCCGGCAACGACCAGCACCGAAGTCAGGCGTCCGGACGTTTCCGGAGCGATGCGAATTTCCGTCTGTCGCGCCATGCCGATGAGCGACTGTTCCGGCGCCGCCTGCCGACGCCCATAAATCATGGCGTCGCCGAGCAGGCCCAACGCGACAACAGCCGCAAGGGCAACCAATCCCCGCCTGGTTTTCATCCGCTTTCCTCCCCCGCCCAGGCGATTCGGGCCGACAAAACGGTCAAGCCCGCGTAAACGGCCGCCAGCAACCAAAGGTGGGTCCAGTCTTTTGAAACATCGGCCAGCGTCGCTCCCATCTGATTGAGGCGCACCAGCCCGTCGATTCCCGCCGTGCTCGGAAATATCCCGCTGAAGATGCGGAGCCCCTCCGGCACCGCCTCAAGCGGCCAGGACACGCCGACCATGAAAAACAGCGGCAGGCTGAAAGCGATCAGCAACAGGACAGCCGTTTCGCGCCGCTGGAACCAGGCGCCGACAAATTGTCCGAGGAAGCTCACCGCGAGGATGAAGGGAACCGCCAGCGCGAACATTTCCGCGGGGCTCCCGACGGCCGAAAATCCATAAAGGCGCGGCAGGATGATGAGATAGAGCGCGAAGGCCGGAAGCGCCAGCAACAGATGCGCGAGGCCCTGCCCCAAGACAGCGGCGGGCGCGCCGCGCTGCCGCCGGGCCTGCCTGGCGCCCTTTTCGAAGGCGACGCCGCCCAGCGTCGCCGATCCCATCGCGAGCGTCTGTTGCAGGATCAGAATGAAGGCGGCGGGAACGACATAGCTTCCATAGCCGCCTGTGGGGTTGAACAAGGGCTGGTTCAGGATTTCGACTGGAGACACCCTTGTCACCGCCGCGCGAAAAAGACTGCCGTCGGAGCGGGCGCCGCGCGACAGCAATTCGGCGGTCACGGCGCCGGCGGCCTCCTGAATGCCCTGGAGCGTGCGATTATACAGCAGGAAATAGGCGGAATCGACATAGGCCGGCAACCGCGCGCCGTCGCCTTTCAGCACATCGCGCTCGGCGCCCGCCGGAATGCCGACAATGGCGAACACCTCGCGCCGGGTCAGCGCGATCCGCGCTTCGGCGAGCGTGGCTGGCCGCGCGGCGACCTTGATCGCCTCGTCGGCGTTCAAAGCCTGAATAATGGTTCTGCTTAGATCGCTTTCGTCCTCATCGACGACGGCGATTGGCACATTGCGGAGCAACTGCCCGACATAGGGTTGAGGATAAAGCGCGCCGTAAAGGATGGGTCCCATCACGATCAGGCCGAACACCCCCCGGTCGCCGAGAACGCGTCGATATTCCGCCGCAAAGGCCTGGGCGACGCTTATGCGCGCGCCGGTTTCCGCTGGCGGCGCCGGCTCCGGGTCGACGGCGGGGCTTCTTGCGACCGCCCGCAGCCGCAACCAGGCCAGTCCAAAAAACCCGGTCGCCAGCCCGCCGAGCGCGATGAAAGGCGTGGAGGAATCGGCGACAGGAACGCCCCGCGCCGCTTGAT
>Ga0302187_10004026_pt1 | contig 11857 bp, 6 predicted proteins | sample II_Bog_E1_3_FD_202120 | JGI IMG/M metagenome (GOLD analysis project Ga0302187, IMG submission 202120) | Peat permafrost microbial communities from Stordalen Mire near Abisko, Sweden - II_Bog_E1_3 | ecosystem: Environmental > Terrestrial > Soil > Wetlands > Peat | place: Sweden: Abisko, Stordalen...
ATGCCATCGGCTTCTCCCCGTTTGGGATGGATAACTCCGAAGGTCACGTCACCGACGCGACCTGGGCTCCGTTCGCGGCGGTATTTGGCCCCACGGAACCCATGCAGCGAGAGCTGGCCCTATGGAACTTCGAGGGCAGACTCCAGGCCGTTGCCGAGGATCCGATGGTGCATGACCGTAACTTGACCTTCGAAGGATGGCAGGCCACGGTGAGTTTTGGGCGTCCCTCCTTTGGCTTTGGAGATTCGTCGCCCGGCAATCCGCAGCCCATCGGCGGCGCGTGCGTCGCACAACTCGGACCGGACGAGTTTGTCGTGAGCGCGTTGCATGCTCGTGTGGACTTTCGTCCCCTTGCTGCGGCAAAGCAGCGCCAGTTCATCCGTGTCGAGGAGGGGAGATTCGAGAACGGTGTCTGGCACACCACGCGCGTCTTGAATGGAGACCAAACGGACTATGGCCTCAATTTTGAAGCGAACCGTCTGTCCATGAAAGTTACCCTGGCTACGTATTGACTCTCGTTTCAAAGGGCCGGTGTCTTCCATCCGCTTCTCTTTCGTCGAGCGGCATGGAATATCGCGAGGCTACCCGGGCACAGGAAAGTAAACTTTTCTTCTGAACAATCGGGAGTCGCCCCGATCTTTGCGGGGAGCTCTAAAGACGTTCGGGCAGGATGCTGGATATTCCGGAGGCGGGTTATCTCTATGGCGGAATTGAGATTTTCTATGTTGCTGATTTCGGTGCTGAGACGGTCTTTCAAAGGTTTTTCTGCCTTTGTGATATCAGCGCTGCTCCTGCCAAATCCCGCTCGTGCGCAAGACTCGACGCCGCGGGTGATCGTCGCGGACGTGAGTCGACCTACTGGACCCGTGGACCGCTTCTTCGATCTCTCGGTTGGCTCTGACTATCCTGGCACTCTCATCCGGCCTGATAGTCAGGAGCAACTCCATGTCGCTGTCGATGAGCTTGGATTTCGCTACATTCGGTTCCATGCCATCTTTCACGATGTTCTGGGGACAGTGCGGCTTGAAAATGGCCGAACTACCTATGACTGGAAAGGAATCGATCGCCTGTATGACGATCTCCTGTCGAAGCGCATCAAGCCCTTCGTCGAGCTCGGATTCACTCCTGCCGCGCTCGCTACATCGCAGAGCAAGATCTTCTATTGGAACGGGAACACATCTCATCCTAAGCCGGAAGGTTGGCGCAACCTCATCGATGCCTTTATCCGCCACCTCGAAGGTCGCTATGGACAAGATGAAGTACGCACATGGTTCTTCGAGGTCTGGAACGAGCCCAACCTCTCAGGGTTCTGGGAAGGTGGCGATGAGAAGGCATACTTCGAGCTTTACGATCTGACGGCAAAGACAATCAAGTCGATCGACCCGAACTTACGAGTGGGGGGACCAAGCACCGCGGGAGCGGCATGGGTTCCCGAATTCCTCTCCCATGTGAAGCAGAGCGGAGCCCCCGTCGATTTCGTAACCACGCACACTTATGGTGTTGAGGGCGGGTTTCTCGACGAAAATGGAGTGAGCGATACAAAGTTGTCCGCGTCGCCAGACTCAATCATTGGCGATGTACGACACGTACGAGGACAGATTTCGGCGTCAGCCTTTCCGCGGCTTCCACTGTACTTTACGGAGTGGAGCACTAGTTATACTCCACGCGACTCGGTCCATGATTCCTACATCAGTTCGCCCTACATCCTCAGCAAGCTCAAAGCTTCTCAAGGACTGGTGCAGGGAATGAGTTACTGGACTTACACCGATCTGTTCGAAGAACCAGGGCCACCCACGGCGCCTTTCCAGGGCGGATTTGGTCTTCTCAACCCCCAGGGCATCCGCAAGCCGGCTTTCTTCGCTTACAAGTACCTTCACGCCCTTCAGGGCGAAAGCCTTCCAACGGCTGATCCGCAGGCACTTCTCTCCACCGAGGATGGAAGTGTTGCCGCTTTGATCTGGAACTTTGAGCAACCAGTTCAGAACGTGAGTAACCGGTCCTTCTACACGAAGCTGATTCCCTCACATCCTGTTGCGCCAATACAGTTCCAGGTGACGCACCTTGCTCCGAGCACCTCGTATGTTGTGGAGGTTCATCGCGCCGGTTATCACTCAAATGACGCCTATTCCGCCTACCTGGAGATGGGAGCACCGCATGAGCTGAGCGCGGCCCAGGTGTTGCAACTGAATGGACTCACGCGCGATTTGCCCGAGACCAGCCGATTGATGAAAACCGGACCCACTGGTGAGATCGAAATTACTGTGCCAATGAAGAGCAATGATGTCGTACTTATCGGCGTGAAACGCATCAAGATGGTTCGCCTTTCGAAGGCGCAGGCAGATCTCGAACCCACTGAAGCTCCATCATGCCTTGACGTTTGCGTACCGCAAAAACCGGTGGTGCTTGAACGTTTGCCATGATGTCCATGGCGCACTTCTCACCCGGTCGGATGAAACGAACGGAGCCATCGGATGCCAGTGCGTTGCGAAGCGTCAATGAGTGAGGATTGTCTTCGTTGAAGTCGGTGAGAAGCACTGGCACGAGCCTCCGCCCAGGTTGGGATGACGCATATCGCGATCACGGACTCTGTTGACGGCAACGGCGTCGATTGGCTTGAACCGGTGTCAGACGACGACTACGCGAGGTAGGAGTTTGATGAGTACTGACTAGAGCTGATGCTCGGCGCTGCCCAGCTTTGTTGTGCCACCTTACGAATGACCATGACCGTCCCGACACGTTAGCAGTTACCCCTGAGCTAGGTATCTGGTCTCAGTAGTGCGTATGGTTTGCTATGAGCCGACGATACTCGGCATTGGGTGTAGTCGGGTGGGGCATTACGTTGGCGTTTCCATATATCCTCAATACGCCGCCGTCGAGAGTGATGACCTTCTCCGCGCCGTTGTGATCGAAGTCGAACATATGATAGACCTCGCCTTTGAAGAACAGCGTGGCCGCTCCATCTGGTTCCAGCTTGAAGCGGAACCAGAAGAACGTCCGTTTCCCTGTGCCGTACCAGTCGCCGCGAACAAAGTTCGGATTGCCACTCAGAGGATGTGCGGGCCAGGTCTCAAGCTCACGGCCCGCGTTATCGAACCAATAGATCTGAGCTCCCAGGCCTCCGCCTATAGCAATCTGACCGGTGGGAGCATCACTGCGTTGTGGTTGCGATGCACCTGCTGAACGAGCGGGCCGTGGTGTATAGGTGCGGCCATTCGTAACCACTTGCGGTGTTTTTGAGCCGCTGAGAATCCAGCCTGCCGTCACCTGCTGGGAATGGTCCGAGAGGTTCTGCCAGAGCATGTCGCCGTTCTGCGCGTTGTACGCTAGCGTTCCAACGTCGCTTTGGCCCACCATCAGCTCCGGTTTGCCATCGCCGTTGATATCCAGAAATTCCATCGCATCCATGTGGTCATGGTTGTCCTGGAAGTAACGCGAGTTATTCCAGACCTCATGCCCGTTGGCGTCAAGGCAAAGATGGCTGATGATGACTTCGTCGATGCCGTCGCCGTTGACGTCGTAAGGATAGATGTAATGGCCGAAGTAGTCCTTCTGGCGATGTTCGGCATGCTGCCAGAGCATGTTGAGGTCCTTGTCGTATGCGGTCAGGCTGATCAGGCCTCCCGTATCGCTCAGCACGAGCAGTGTATCGGGCCCGTCGCCGGGGTGGAACTTCGCGACAGCCATTCGATAGTTGTTGTAGACATGCGGGAGCTGCGGAGCAGGCCATGGCACCTTCCTGAGGATGCTTCCGTCGCGCCCGTCGGCCAGCACCAGCCATTCCTTCCCATCGATGAAGCGCCAATGCGCGAGTTCATCGCGGCCCGTGTGGTGGAAGTCCCATAGGATGCTTGGTGCTTCGAATTCGCCGCGTAGCCGCGCGTCCTGTGCTGGAGCTTTCCAGCGCCAAAGCTCGTGACCGTCGTTGGCGTACATGATGGCCGAGTAGTCACTCGTGATGTCCAGAATGGCGTACTTGCCTGAGCCGTCGACATCGCCGAACTTGACGATGTTTGATGGCTCGATCTGGTACTGGTGGAGCAGCTTGACTTCGGGCGGCAGCTCCATCGTCTTCAAGTCGTCTTCTTTGAAGGCGGCGTTCTTCGTCAACACCAGGACGTTCAGCGAAGGCTGCGGCCGGATGGATGTGAGGCGAATCTCTATCGTGCCCGGCTTAAGGACGAAGTCGCCGCCTTGTTGCCAGTTGAGCGGGCCATGCCCGAACGTTTCGTTATCGACCTTGCCATTTACGATTACTTTGAAGCCGCTCTGCGGCGTGCCGATGCTGCGGACGAAGAGGTGATAGGTGCCAGCTTCTTTGACCGGGATCTTCGCGGTCACATCCTGCGACACGCTCATGTTGAGGGTGTCGTTGTTGAAGAACCAGATGCCGGAAGGAAAGCGGCCGTCGTTGGAATCGCCAGCGGGAATCGTTGCAAAGAAGTCGGACGCAGGAACGACGATTGTCCCGGGCAGCTGGTGCGCCGCGTCATGATGCTGTGGATGAGGCATCATGACTGGTAGAGCGGATTGTGCCACTGCCATAGCGGCGGCGGTTGCCAGCATGAAAGAAAGTATCCGCCTCACGGCCGCACCCCTTTGGATAGTTCAAATTCCGGCAGAATATCCACGGGAATCTCTTTGGTTGTCTGTAGTACCTTCGTCAGCGCCTCGGGCATGACGTCGTATTTTGCATACCACGCTTCGACGCCCGCGCGGTCGCCGTTCGCCTCGAAGAGGAGCAGCTTCGTGGCCAGTCCCTCGATGACGGCCGGCATCGCATCGAAGGCGATAACGTAGCGCCCATCGTCCCGCTGCTGCAGAGCTTGATGCTCGAGCAGGTAGTTGAACTCCATCATCTCGGCTCGTCCATGCGCTTCCCCTGTGCCAAATCGCAGTGTTCGAAAGATGCCCGCGACGTATGAGGCATAAATGCCTTTCAATTCGCTTTCAGGAAGAAGCTTCTTCTCCACCAGCCACTTTGCAAGGAAGATGCCGGTCACATCCGCTTTGGCCTCTTCCAGGCCGCTGAACGCGGGGCCGATCGCTTCGCGGATATCCACCTGCTTGCCGTCGATCCGTGCATAGGCCGGCCCGAGGCCATGTGAAATCTCATGCAGAATGACGGACGTGAGATAGCCATCCCCACTGACGATCTTCACCTGTTCAGGTGCCATCAGATGCCCAGCAAGCGGCAGAATCACATTGGAGACGCGTGCGTCCATGAAGTTCCGGAAGAAGATCTTCTTTGAACCATTCTCGGCGTGTATTCGCGCATCATTCGGCAAGTTGTCCGCCACCGCTTGATATCCGTAACGCAGGTCGCCGGCGCGCAGGGGTGCATTTGCAACCTCCATTGGCGTGGCTTGGCCTTCTTTGGAGGGCTTATCTTCACCGGGGATTGGGAGCGCCTGCTGCATCGCCCCTTCATTCTTCTGATAGACGGCCAGCTTCCGGCTCTCAGCCTCATCCCGTATAAGGATCGAGCCGCCATAGGAGGTCTTGATCCCGAGCACACCATCGAGGTAGGACTCGTACGGAGCGAAGATCAGATCGATTCTCGGATTCTTCAAATCCAACCAGGCGATATCGCTGGCGTAGTAATTATCTGAAAGGAGCGCATCCGCGCGGAGATCCAGGTAATGGGCGAAGGCGGGATCTGGGCTCAGCCGCGCGGCAGCGTGGAGGTCTTCTGCCATAGGTTGCAGCCAGTGAGCGTACGCCACATGGTAAGGCACGGTTTCGAGGTGGTCCGGTGTGCCCCGCAACTCCGTCCCAGGGATTGAGCTGCGGACGAGGCTCCATGGGCTGTAGATGGCGGCCTTCTGCTCGGGATGGGCCAGAACATAGCTCTCAATCTGCTGACGAGTCAGGCCAAAGGTGTAGAGTTCGCGTCCGGGAGGCATCGGCTCCTCGCCTGCGAAGGGCGCATTTTCGGTCACCAGATCCCAGCGGCTGCCATTGATTTGAAAGAGGCGAGCCATCACCGCAGATTGCGTCCCGTGGTACATCGCCCACCCGCCCAGGTCGCTCTGCTGCCAATACAGCTGGTCCATCAGGCGGCAGGCATCGGCGAGCTTCGTGACCATCTGCAGTTCGCGGGCGGTAAGTCCTTCGCGATGAAAGGGCATTTGCACCGGCTTCCAGCGGGAAGCGCGTTCCACTTCATTGTGCAAAGGCCGGCCGCCCGCGTTACGCTGTTGGGCCGGCGCTGGGAGTGGGACGCAGAGTGCGACGACGACTCCGGCAGAAAGTAGGCTCCGCAAAAAGTTCACCTCAAAAAGATGACGGGAGAGTATCCCAAATGAAATTGTTTCAGCAAGAGAACAGTCGCGTCCCGTCCAGGTTTCTGTCGCGCCAGCTGCTTGACGTCTCCCATGGGGGGCCGGGGCCACGTCCGGACGCCGCGTGGGGGGTGTTGACGGCGATGCAGCGCGTCCGATAGGGTCTCTTCCGCAGGGAAATAGTTTCCGTATCGAATTTCTGCCCCATCCGGGTGGCAGGATGTCTGATCTCCGGCAGTCATGAGCCGCTTTGTCTCGAAGGGAAAGGTCACCATGAAGAGAATCCGCTTGTATGGTGCCGCCCTCATCCTGTCGTCAGCGGCTGTCGCCTTTGCGGAGGTAAAGCCGAATCAGCTCTTCAGCGATCATGCGGTGTTGCAGAGCGGGATGCCCGTTCCGGTGTGGGGTACTGCGGATCCGGGAGAGCGGATCGTCGTGACGCTGGCGAAGCGCAAGCAGTCCGCCATTACAGGCGCCGACGGAAAGTGGATGATCAAACTCGGCAAGATGTCCCCCGGCGGTCCATTCACGATGACCATCCAGGGTAAGAACACCGTCGTCGTGAATGACGTGCTCATCGGGGAAGACTGGATCGGGTCCGGGCAGTCGAATATGGCATTCACAGTCTCCAAGAAGGCGGCCAGTTTCGCGGGGATGCTGGATGAGGACAAAGAGATCGCCGCTGCAGACTATCCGCAACTGCGCATCTTCATGGCCGTGACGAACAAGACGTACGAGCCGCAAACAGAGATCAAAGGCGAATGGAAGATCGCAACGCCGGAAAACGCGCCTGCCTTTTCCGCAGTGGCCTATCTCTTCGGACGGGACTTGAATCGGGCTCTCAAAGAGCCTGTAGGCATGATCGTTGTCGCGTTCGGAGCAAGCTCCGCGGAATCCTGGATCTCGCGGCCGGTCATGTCGGGCGATCCTCAGCTCAGTCCCATGCTCGATCGCTTCGACGATCTCTATCGCTTTTATCAATCGCATCCGAATGCGACTACGGACCAGGCGCCACCCGCGCCCCAGACCATCAACTCGCGCCCGGGAAAACCGGGGCCGCTACGTGATCCGGTGCAGGATCAGCATCAACCCACCGTCCTCTACAACGGCATGGTCCACCCAATCCTTCCCTTTGCGATGCGCGGTGTGATCTGGTACCAGGGCGAGTCGATCGTCGGTGGTAAAGCCGGCGTGGCGCTCTACCCGCACGTGATGGAAACCCTGGTGAAGGATTGGCGTGCGGAGTGGGGCGAAGGGGACTTTCCGTTCTACTGTGTGCAACTTCCGCCGCTCAAGAACACAAGCAACAATCCGATGGTGCGGGAAGGGCAGGCGAAACTTCTATCTCTGCCCCATACGGGCATGGCCGTGACGCTGGATGTCGGAGATCCTAGCAACGTTCATCCAAAGGACAAGGAACCCGTAGGAGACCGGCTCAGCCGCATCGCTCTAGCGAACGTCTATGGGAAGAAGATTGAGTTTTCCGGTCCGGTCTATACCGGCATGAAGGTAGCCGGGGGGAACATCGTCGTCAACTTCGCGCATGCAGAGGGGCTGACCGGGAAGGGTGGTCCGCTGGCATGGTTCCAGGTTGCCGGCGCTGACGGCGTGTATGCGAATGCGACGGCAACGGTGGAAGGGAAGACGGTCGTCGTTCATAGCGATCAGGTTCCCGTGCCCGTCTCCGTGCGTTACGCGTGGGATAACTACCCGCAGGGCGCCAACCTTGTAAACAGCGCAGGGCTGCCAGCAGCGCCATTTCGCACCGATTCGCAGGATGCATTGGCGGTCATCTCGAAGGAATTCACGGGCAAATGAGCGAGGTTCGCACGAAGCCCGCTACAAGGGTCCCTAATTTGAGCAGAGGTAAGGGTGCAGCATGCGAGAGACACTGAACCGCCGGATCTTTATCAGGAACTCCACCGTCGCCGCCCTGGGGCTTCCGATAGTCCTGCGATCGGGATTTACTGCGTCGGCGGCTGGAGCGACTGCCGGATATGTTCCGCCTGCCTCGCCGCGTGAGATGTTCAACTTCAATATCGACTGGAAGTTTCTTCGCGAGGACGTGGATGGTGCGGAGGCTAAGGTCTTTGATGATGCGAAGTGGGCGACGGTCAGCACGCCGCATACTTGGAACGATGTGGACTCGTATCGCACGATCATCTCGCACAGTGGCGGAGATCGCGGGACGTATAAGGGAATCGGATGGTACCGCAAGCATTTTGTTCTGCCGCAGACGATGGCGGGCAAACGGATCTATCTCGAGTTTGAAGGGATGCGGCAGGCAGGTGACATCTACCTGAACGGCAAGGCCGTTGGGCTCTATGAGAACGGAATTACCGCGTATGGCGTGGACATCACCGATGGGGTGAAGTTCGGCGAAGAGAACGTGCTTGCGGTGAAGGTGGACAACCGCACCACTTACCACGAACGCGCGACCGATACTGCGTTCGAGTGGAATGCCAATGACTTCAATCCGGACTTTGGAGGCATCAATCGGCACGTCTGGCTCCATACGATGGGGCCGATCCACCAGACGCTGCCCTTGTACTACGGTCTGCAGACCGAAGGCATCTATGTTCACGCGGACAACTTCGCGATCGTGAAGCAGACCGCGGACATCACCGTGGAGTCTCAGGTGCAGAACGGTAGCGGCGATCGCGCGACGGTAGGGATGACCGTGGTGATCGTTGGCAGCGATGGCAAGGTGGCAGCGCAGTTCGATGCCGACCCCGTAGACATGGTCGCTGGCGAGAAGACGACGCTGCAGGCGAGCGGAGGACTCGGGAACGCGCGCTGGTGGAGCATCGCCGATCCCTATCTCTACGACGTCTACACGGTGCTGAAGGTGGATGGGAAGGTGGTCGATTGCGAGCGAACGACCACAGGCTTTCGCAAGGCGGAGTTCAAGGGTGGCGTTGGCACGGGCGGTGTGCACCTCAACGATGAGTTCGTCTATCTGAAGGGTTTCGCGCAGCGATCAGCGGATGAGTGGGCAGGTCTGGGACAAGCGTATCCGGACTGGATGCATGACTTCACCGCCAAGATGATTCGCGAGTGTCATGGAAACTACATCCGGTGGATGCATGTGGCGCCGCAGAAGGTCGATGCGGATGCGATGGCGCGCTACGGAATCGTGCAGGTGTGCCCTGCAGGCGACAAGGAGCGCGACGCTACGGGGCGCCAATGGGAGCAGCGCGTCGAGGTCATGCGCATCGCGATGATCTACTACCGCAACAACCCGAGCATCCTGTTCTGGGAGGCCGGCAATACCGTCATCACCGCAGAACACATGCAGCAGATGGTGGAGCTGCGCAAGAAGTGGGACCCCGATGGCGGACGGGTGATGGGTACGCGCGGTAATGGGGATGACCCGGCCAATACAGCGATCACTCCGGTGGCGGAGTATTACGGCGTCATGATCGGGCAGGATCCGCGGACAGATGCGCTGACGGGGCAGGATGCGATCTTCCGCGGATACAGCGCGGCACGGCGCGATCGTGCTCCGTTGATCGAGACGGAAGACTTTCGCGATGAAGGCGCACGAAGATTCTGGGACCCCTACTCGCCGCCGTATTACGGCTTCAAGAAGGGACCCGACGATACGTACCAATATGACTCCGAGAGCTTTGCCCTCGCTGGTGTGAAGCGCTACTGGGAGTATTGGGAGAACCGCATCTCGAACGAGGATCCGGCACACGCCAAGTGGGCGGGATACGCCTCCATCTACTTCACGGATGAGAACGCAGATGGCCGTCAGGACTCGAGCGAAGTGGCTCGCGTGAGCGGCAAAGTAGATGCCGTACGTCTGCCCAAAGAGATCTACTTTGCGCATCGCGTGATGCAAAGCGAGACGCCAGATCTGCATGTGCTGGGACACTGGAGCTATCCTCTGGCTCAGCCGGATGGCAAGCCCACCCAGAAGACGGTGTACGTCATCGCAAGCCATGTGGACGAGGTGGAGCTGCTGCTGAATGGCAAGTCGCTCGGCGTGAACAAGGCGCCGGAGAACGGGTACGTGTACTCCTTCGCGGCCGTGGCGTTTGCGCCAGGAACGCTGAAGGCAGTGGGGACGCTGAAGGGCAGACCAGTCGCCGAACAGACGCTGACGACCGCGGGAGGAGCAGCGCGGATCAAGCTGACGCCGATCCTTGGACCCGAGGGATTTCAGGCTGACGGCGAGGATATCGTGCTGATCGATGTGGAAGTGGTTGATGCCAAGGGCGAGCGTGTGCCGACCGACGACGACCGCGTCGACTTCACCTGCGCGGGGCCCGCCACATGGCGGGGTGGTTACAACAGCGGCAAGGTCGATTCGACGAACAACCTGTATGTGAACACGGAGGACGGCATTAATCGTGTGTCGGTGCGGTCGGGGCGGACTCCAGGGGAGATCACGGTGACAGCGAGCCGCAAAGGACTGCAACCGGCGACGGTTCGCGTGCGCTCGAATGCGGTGGCGTGCAGCAAGGGGCTATCAACAAAGATGCCGCAGCGGTTGAGCGTCTGAGAGTTGCGCTCGGGAAACTTGAATCCTCAAGAGTCGTTTCGAAAGGTCTCTTCATGATGAAAGCCGGGGTTCTCTCCATTGTCGCAACGCTTGCGCTGACACTCGCCGTGTGTGCGCAGACCCCCGTTCATGAGCAAACAAAGGTCGAAAGGGACACCGTGAACGATCCGGTGACCCTCACTGACAATGGTGACAGCTGGACGCTCGATAACGGCATCATCAAGGCCACGATCCCCAAACGCGACGGCAATCTCTCGTCGTTGACGTATCACGGTATCGAGATACTGACGCACGGGAGGTACTGGGAGCAGACGCCTGCAGGTTCCATCACGGCGAGAGTGACGATCGACCCGGCGAGCAATGGAGGAGAACGCGCGGAGGTCTCGGTCAAGGGCGTCAACCCCGGAGGAGCAGGCGGTCGCGGCGGCGGGATGGACATCGAGACGCGCGTCACCTTGGAGCGTGGAGTCAGTGGCTTCTATACCTACGCCGAGTACACCCATCGAGCCACGTATCCTGCCGCTGGCGAAGGAGAAAGCCGCTTCATCCTGGAAGACATCAACCCTACGTTCGACTGGCTTTCGGTCGATCAAGACCGCAACCAGTTGATGAGCCATGCACCCGAAGATCATATGATTCACGCGAAAGAGCAGAGTATCTACGCGGAGGGAATCTACAAGAACTCGGTCGAACACAAGTACAGCTACAACGCTCCGATGTACAAGCTGCAGGCCTGGGGCTGGTCCAGCACCAAGGATCACATCGGCGTGTACTTCATGAACCCGTCGAACGAATACATTGTGGGTGGCCCTGAGCGGCTGGATCTGATCGACCACCTCACGGCCCCCGGAGCGCAGTCCTATCGCGGCATCCTCCTCGATTACTGGACGTCGGGGCATTACGCTGGCGGCGCGAGCAACAGTATCCCGGCTGGTGAAGAGTGGAAGCACGTCGTCGGTCCGATCTTCGTGTACTTCAATCGGTTGGTGGATGCGAAGGATCCGTCCCAGGCCGATCGCGACAAGCTAAGGGAAAGCTCCGGCAGCGGTATGCCAGCGGTTCCTGC
>Ga0302187_10004027_pt1 | contig 11857 bp, 12 predicted proteins | sample II_Bog_E1_3_FD_202120 | JGI IMG/M metagenome (GOLD analysis project Ga0302187, IMG submission 202120) | Peat permafrost microbial communities from Stordalen Mire near Abisko, Sweden - II_Bog_E1_3 | ecosystem: Environmental > Terrestrial > Soil > Wetlands > Peat | place: Sweden: Abisko...
CAGGGTCTTGCGACATCAGCAAACGCTCCATGGCATCGCCGGGAAGGGGGTATCCCGCAAATTAGGTCACTAGACAAATTTAGGTCAATTGACAACTTTTGAAATGTGGCGGCATTGTCGCGCTCTGGTCACACCTGCCGTCGGCGGGCGTTTTCATGGGGAGGACACGGGCAATGCGGTGGTTTGTCGGCTTGCTATCATCTGCGCTGGCCGTGGCGAGCGCGCAGCCAGCGTTGGCCCAGGCCGCATCGGTGCCCGCCGCGTTGCCGGTCGAACCGATCCCCACGGTCACCGCGCTGCCCGCGCAATGGCCCAGGAGCTGGGTGCTGATCAACGATTTCAATTTCAATTCGATCGTCGATGGCAGGGTGGTAGTGGTCGACACCGCCTCGGCCAATCAACCGCTCAAAGGGATCGTGCGGTCGGCGCAATTCGGCAATTCCTTGATCTCCACCCGGCGTGGCGAACTGTTGACCGCCGAAACGTTCTATTCACGGCTGACACGCGGCACGCGCACCGATGCGATCACGTTCTGGAAACTGGGCGATCTGCAACCCGGCGGCGAAGTGGTGCTGCCTGGCGGCAAGCGCCAGTTGTCGGTGACGTATCCGCAGTTGTTCCAGTTCACCAATGCCGAAAAATGGGCGCTGGTGGCCAATTTTACCCCCGCACAGACTGTCAGCGTGGTCGATCTCGATGGCCGCAAGGTGCTGGGCGAGGTCGATTTGCCTGGCTGTTCGCAGATCTACCCCACCGGCGCGCGCGGCTTTTCCAGTTTCTGCGCCGACGGTTCGCTCTATTCGGTCACGCTCGATGCGGCGGGCAAAGTGTCGGGCACCGCGACGATCAAGGCCGTGCAGGATATCGACAACCAGGCCTTGTTCAGCACGCCGGCGTGGATCGGCCAGACCGCCTGGTTTGTCGGCCAGCGCGGGCTGATCCAGGGGTTCGATTTTTCGGGCCCCTTCGCCAAAGTGATCCCCGGTGCATTCAGCGTCGGCACTGCCGATGGCGCCGCGCCCGAATGGCGCCCGGGCGGCTGGCAGGTGATCAACGCCGATACTGCCGGGCATCTCTATGTGCTGATGAACCCCGCCGGACACGAAGGCGGCCACAAGGATGGCGGCACCGAAGTCTGGGTGTTCGACCCCGCCCACAAGACACGCATCGCGCGTATACCGCTAAAGGCGCAGTCGCTGGCGCTTGCCGTGACGCATGAGGATGTCCCGCATCTGGTACTCGCCCGCGCCGACGGGGTGATCGACATCTATGACGCCGCCAGCGGTGCGTTTGTGCGCACGCTGGGCGCCACGGTCGCGTTCAACCCCATCGTCATCACCCCGGTGCCCTGATGCGTGCGCTGGCCTTGTTCCTCGCGCTCGTGCTGGCGCTGTCGGCGGCCCACAAGGCGCATAGCAGCGACCGGCTGAGCACGGCCACCGGGCGGCTGGCGGGGGTGTCGGGCCCGCTCGCCACCGTGCTGATGGTCATGATCGGCGCGATCGAGGCGGTTGCCGCGCTGTGCCTGGTGCTGCCGGGCGGGCTGTTCGCCGGGGCACTGATCGCCGCGCTGGTATGGTCGGCCTATGGCCTGGCCCTGTGGCGGCACCGTGGCGCGACGCTCGATTGCGGGTGCGATCTGGTGGCGCGGCCCCATCGCATCGGCCGCCCGCAAATCCTGCGCCCCGTGGTGCTGGCGCTGTTGGCGCTGGTGCTGGCCATGCTGCCACAGCCGTCATCCGACCCGCTGGCCGTCGATGTGATGGCCGCGTTCGGGGCACTGGCGCTTTATCTTGCCGCGCTGGAAATCATGGCGATTCCGCGCCCTCGCTGGAGGACTTCGTGATGGTGATTTCGCAATTGCTGCTGTGGGCGGCGGTGATCGTCGAGGCGCTGCTGATCGCCGCGCTGGCCCGCCAGATCGGCGTGCTGCATGAACGGATCGCGCCGGCGGGCGCGCTGTCTTTGCCGCAAAGCGTGAAAGTTGGTGAGACGGCCACGCCCCTGACGCTGGCCACGGTGGACGGCGCCGCGCTTGTGGTGGGCGGTCGGCGCGACGGGCGCAGCCAGTTGCTGTTCTTTGCCTCGCCCGATTGCCCGGTGTGCAAATCGCTGTTGCCGGTCGTCCGCTCGGCCGCGCGGGCCGAAGCGGGCTGGCTCGACATCGTGATTGCAGGGGACGGGGCGCTGGCCGGCTATCGCCAATTGGCCAGGGCGCACGGGTTGGAGGACATGCCGATGGTGCTGTCCGAAGCGCTGGGGCGCGCCTTCGGCGTGTCGAAACTGCCCTATGCGGTGCTGATCGACGAAGCGGGACGGGTCGCCTCGACCGGGCTCGTCAACAGCCGCGAACATCTCGAAAGCCTGTTTGTCGCCAAGGAACATGGGGTCGCCTCGATCCAGGAATTCCTGGCCAAGCGAAACGGAGAAGCCTGAGCCATGGCCGGTCTGGACAAATTTGCCGAACATCTGACGCGCACGATCGCGCGCGGCACCTCGCGCCGCAGCCTGCTGGCCAAGCTTGGCCTCGGGATGACCGGCGCCGCCGCCTTTCCGGTGTTGCCGGTGGCGCGCGCCGCCACCCATCCGCAGGGCCCGGCGCATCTGCCGGTCACCTCGGGCAACATTCAGGACCCGGGTGACCGCACCAGTTGCGATTACTGGCGCTATTGCGCGATCGACGGGTTTTTGTGCACGTGCTGCGGCGGCGCGGTCAACGCCTGCCCGCCGGGCACCGAAATGAGCCCGATCACCTGGATCGGCACTTGCACCAATCCCGCCGACAACCGCGCCTATATCATCAGCTATAACGACTGTTGCGGTACGACATCGTGCGGGCAATGCCTGTGCAACCGCAACGAGGGCGACCGCCCGCAAGTGCGCGCGCAGTCGAACAACGATTACGACTGGTGCCTTGGTCTCGGCAGCAGCGTCTATTCCTGTTCGACGGCGGTGATCGTCGGTGTCGCGCTGGATCACCCCAAATGAAATGGGCGCTGGCGCTGATCCCGGCGATCCTGATCACCACCGGCGCGCAGGCGCAGGACGGCGCGGCAGTGTTTGAACGCTGCGCCGCGTGCCACACCGCCACGGGCGCAGGCGTGCCGGGCGCGTTTCCCCCGCTCAACCGCGATGTGCGCACGCTGGCGGCGCGGCCCGAGGGCCGGCGCTATCTGGCGCTGGTGGTAATGGTCGGGCTGATCGGCCCGCTACAGGTCGAAGGACAGACATTTCGCAATGTCATGCCTGCGCAAAGTGGGCTCGATGCCGCCGCCGTGGCCGCCGTGCTCAACCATGTCGGCACACGCATCAGCCATGATGGCCCCCCGTTCCGCGCGTTCTCGGCCGCTGAAGTGGCGGGCTATGCCGCCGATCTCGGCAAAGTGGGCCCGACCGACCTCGCCGCGCTTCACGCACGGCTGGCGCCGTGATGCGCCGCGCGGTGCCGTTGCTGATGGCGGGGCTGGCGCTGGCCGGGGCTGCGCCGGGCGGGCGTGATGCCGATCAGGCGCATGTCGATTATATGCTCAAATGCCAGGGCTGCCATCGCCCCGATGGCAGTGGCGATGACCGGTCGGCCCCGCCGTTGCGCGGCATGGTCGCCCGGTTTCTGGGCGCACCGGGTGGCCGCGAATTTCTGGGCCGGGTGCCCGGCGTGGCAACCGCCAATCTCGACGATGCGCGGCTGGCCAACTTGCTGAACTGGACGCTGTACCGGTTTGACCCTGACCATGTGCCGGGCAATTTCCGCCCTTACACGGCGGCGGAACTCGGCCTGTTACGCCAGCAACCCCTGCGGCTCGACCGCGTCGCGACAAGAACGCGGCTGGTCGCAGGTTTCACAACCGCAGGAAAACCATGAAAATTTAGACCCGAAATCGACCACATTTGCACACCGTGACGGAGCCGATTTTGGCCCAGCGCGAGGATTGAGGAGGGTGCAATGCGGGGACATTGTGCCCGACGAAGGACGCTGCGCTGGGCCAAAAGCGGCCCGCCCCGAAGGGGTTGCCTTCAGAAGCCCCGCGGCAGCGTCGCAGCGCTTGCACGGGGCAACCAGCCCGCGCTGCGCACTGCTTCTCGCCACGGAGCTTCTGAAGGCAATCACGGTGTGCAAATGTGGTCGATTTCGGGTCTAGCCATTCCGGGAGGGGATAGAGATGAACAAGGACCTGCTGCGGCACGTATCGCGTGCCGCAATGATGATCTGCGGCCTGGGCGCGGCACTGCCCGCGCTGGGGCAGACCGCACCGGCGCCCGCCGCCGATACGGCAACCGGGCCGGAAATCCTGGTGGTCGCGCAAAAGCGCAAGGAACGCGCGCAGGACATTCCCGGCACGATCGTCGCGATCAGCGCCGAAACGCTGGCGCGGGCGCATGTCACACAGGCGGGCGATATCGTCAGCCTGGTGCCCAACCTGCATTCGTCGAACACCACCGGGGATTCGACGCCGCTGTTTTCGCTGCGCGGCATTTCGATGTCGGACTATTCGCTCAACCAGGACGGCCCGATCGCGACGTATTACAACGAAGTCTACAAGGGCAATCCGGCGCTGCTCGGGCTCGGTTTCTTCGATGTCGATCACCTTGAAGTGCTGTCCGGCCCGCAAGGCACGCTCTATGGCAAGAACACCACCGGCGGCGCGGTCAACCTGATCGACCGCGCGCCGACGTTCGACACCAACGGCTATGCCACGGTCGGCTTTGGCAACTACAACGCCTTCACCGGATCGGCGGCGTTCAACACCGCGCTCAGCCCGACGCTGGCGCTGCGCGTGGCGGTGACCGGCGATGTGGCCGATGGCTGGTTCAAGGACGTGACCCCCGGCCAGCCCGCGTTCGATTCAAAGCGCGACTGGGGTGCGCGGGTGTCGCTGCTGTACAAGCCCAACAGCCAGTTCAGCGCCCTGCTGCGGCTCGAACAGACATTTCAGGACCCCTATAACTACGGCATCTATGCCCAGCCCGGACCGGGCGGCGAAGGGGGCAGCGTCTATGCGCCGGGCAGCCCGCTGATCTATGCGCGCCCCGCCTCGCTCGGCAATTGGCAAACCCAGTCGTACAACGATGGCCGTCGCCGCAACCTGACGCAATCGGCGTCGCTGACGATGAACTATGACTTCGACAACGGCCTCGCGCTGACATCGATCACATCATACGATTATGGCGATCTGGTCATCCCCGAACACACCTCGGGCGCGCCCAACGATTCGATCGCGATCTGGTATTATGACACCGCCCGCCAATTCACCCAGGATCTGCGGCTGACAACCAAGTGGTCCAGGCCCTGGAATTTCATCCTCGGCGCCTATTACAACCGCGAAATGGTGTGGAATGCCAACCGGTTCCAACTGTTCACCGATCTGCCCCCGGTCAGCGATGCCAGTTGCGCCGCCAACGCCTATTCGGCCGATTGCATTGTGCAGAACCAGTTTAACCAGTTGAAGCACAGCTATGCGCTCTATTCCGACGGCAACTGGCGGATCGGCAATGTCGTGCTGCGCGCGGGGCTGCGCTATACCTGGGACGACGGGCGCCAGTACAATTTCAATTCGATCGTCTATGGCCCGACCGGCGATCCGTTGTACAACAACATTCCCGGCACCGGCACGTCCAATCTGGGCGCCACCGCCGCGCAAAGCTTTTCGACCAGCCGACTGACCGGGAAGCTGGGGATCGATTACATCGTCGATCGCAATGTGCATTTTTATGGCACGTGGAGCACCGGCTATCGCGGCAACAGCTTCAACGCGCAGGCATTTTTCCTGCCGCAGGAATTCAACCAGGCGCTGCCCGAAACCATTTCGGCGTTTGAAGCGGGCGAAAAGGGGCAGTTCTTCAACCGTCATCTGACGGTCAACCTGGCCGGGTTCTACTACCGCTATCACGATCAGCAATTCATCAGCGTCGATCCGACCACCGCCGCGCAAACATTGGTCAATCTCGACCGGTCGCATATCTATGGCGCGGAAAGCCAGATCGCGCTGTGGATCAACGACAAACTGTCGCTGCACAGCAACCTCGGCTGGCTGAGCGCCAAAGTCGACCAGGGCGTGGTCGATGGCCTGAACGTATCGGGCAACCAGTTGATCAACGCCCCGCATTTCTCGTTCGACGGCGGTATCGACTGGACCGTGGCCGAGGGCAATTTCGGCGCGATCTCGCTGCATCCTTCGCTCAGCCATGTGTCGAGCCAATTTTTCGACATCCACAACAAGGCGTTCCTGACGCAGAACGGCTATGAACTGTTCGATGGCCACATCGACTGGGTCTCACCCGACAAGCAGTGGACGCTGACGGTGTGGGGCAAGAACATTGCCAACCGGTTCTATTTCACCTCGCGCTATGATCTTGAAACCGGTTCGGCGTTCAATTTCATCTACAACCACATCGGCGCGCCCCGCACCTTCGGCTTCACGCTCAGTCGCAAGTTCTGATAAACCGGATACAAAAAACTGGAGAGGTTCATGGCTGACTATCGCATGCTCATCGGCGGGCAACTGGTCAATGCTGCGCAGCATCTCGATGTGATCAATCCGGCCACCGGCGCGGCGTTTGCGCGCGTGCCGCGCGCCAGTGTCGCCGATGCCGATGCGGCGATTGCCGCCGCCAAGGCGGCGCAACCTGCGTGGGGTGCCACTCCGATCGCCGATCGCCGCCGCGCCCTGACCGCGCTGGCCGACGCGATTGCCGCCAGGGCTGCCGAACTGGCGCGGCTGGTGACCCTTGAACAAGGCAAACCGCTGCCCGAGGCGCAAGGCGAACTGGCGTGGACCGAGGGCTATCTGCGCCACTATGCCACGCTGGATTTGCCCGACCGGATCATTCAGGACGACGACACCGGCTATATCGCCGTGCGCCATCAGCCGCTCGGCGTGGTGGTGGGGATCATCGCGTGGAATTTCCCGCTGCTGGTCGCATGCTGGAAAATCGGGCCCGCCGTGCTGGCGGGCAACGCCATCGTGCTCAAGCCCGCACCGACCACCCCGGTCACCGCGCTGGTGCTGGGTGAAATCTGCAAGGAGGTGTTTCCGGCGGGCGTAGTCAATGTGATCACCGATGCCAACGATCTGGGGCCGCACCTGACCGCGCATCGCGATGTGGCCAAAGTGGGTTTCACCGGATCGACCCCCACGGGCAAGGCCATCCTGGCCAACAGCGCTGACACGCTGAAACGCATCACGCTCGAACTGGGCGGCAACGATGCGGCGATCGTGCTGAACGATGTCGATGTGCGCGCCGCCGCCGCCGGGATCTTTGCCAGTGCCTTCCTCAATTGCGGGCAGGTCTGCCTGGCCATCAAGCGCGCCTATGTCCACGCCGACATCCATGACGCGATGTGCGCCGAACTGGCCCGTCTGGCGCAAGCGGCGGTGGTCGGCGACGGGCTGGAACAGGGCACCACGATCGGCCCGATCCAGAACGCCGCGCAGTACGAAAAGGTCAAGGCCTTCCTCGACAGCGCCCGGCGCGATGGCACGGTGATCGCAGGGGGCCAGGCGATCGGCCGCGCGGGCTATTTCATCGAGCCGACGATCATACGCGATGTGACCGACGGGGCGAAAATCGTCGATGAGGAACAGTTCGGCCCGATCCTGCCGGTGATCCGCTTTGACGACATCGACGATGTGATCGCCCGCGCCAACAGGGGCGATTATGGCCTGGGCGCATCGGTGTGGAGCGGCGATGTCACCCGCGCCGCAGACCTTGCCGCGCGGCTGCAGGCGGGGCAAGTATGGGTCAACCAGCATATCGCCATCGGCCCGCACATCCCGATGGCCGGATTCAAGCAATCGGGGCTGGGCGTCGAACAATCGGTCGAGGGGCTGGCCGAATATACCCAGCTTCAGGTCATCAACATCGCGCGGTAGGGATCATGACCGAGCAACTTTCCATTTCGCGGGGCCCGACCGACACACCCCTGCTCGATGTTACCATCGGTGTGGCGCTGCGCGATGCGGCGGCGCGCTGGGGCGATCGTCTGGCGCTGGTGTCGCGCCATCAGCGCATTGCCTGGACCTGGGGGCAATTCGATGCGCACGTTGACCGTATTGCCACGGGCCTGATCGCGCGCGGCGTGCGCGCGGGCGACCGGGTGGGGATATGGGCGCCCAATTGCGCCGAATGGGCGGTGATCCAGTTTGCCACTGCGCGGATCGGCGCGATCCTGGTCACGATCAACCCGGCCTATCGCACCAGCGAAGTCGAATATGCGTTGAACAAAGTCGGCGCCTCGGTGCTGGTGACGGCGGCGCGGTTCAAGTCGAGCGATTATATTGCCATGCTCGCCGAAATCTGGCCCGCCCGCACGCCCGGCCTGCGGCTGGTGGTCGCGCTGGGCGACACCGAACACCCGGCATGCCTGCGCTGGGCCGATCTTGGCGCGCCGGTCGATCGTGCGCAACTCGATGCCGCCGGTGCCGCGCTTGGCCCGGATGATGCGATCAATATCCAGTTCACCAGCGGCACCACCGGCCTGCCAAAAGGCGCCACGCTGACCCATCGCAACATCCTCAACAACGGCTATTTCACCGGTCGCACGCTGCATCTGACCCCGGATGACCGGATCTGCGTGCCAGTGCCGCTCTATCACTGCTTCGGCATGGTGCTGGGCAATCTGGCGGCCGTCACCAGCGGCGCGGCGGTGGTCTACCCTTCCGACAGTTTCGACCCGCAGGCCGTGCTCGATGCGGTCGGTGCCGAAGGGTGCACCGCGCTCTATGGCGTGCCGACGATGTTCATCACGCTGCTCAACCATCCGGCGCTGGCCATGGCGCGCACCGATACCTTGCGCACCGGGATCATGGCCGGATCGCCCTGTCCGTTGGCGACGATGCGCGAAGTCATGACGCGGCTGCACATGGATCAGGTGACGATCGGCTATGGCATGACCGAGACCAGCCCGCTGACCACCCAAACCGCGACCGACGATCCCATCGCATACCGCGTCGGATCGGTCGGCCGCGTGCATCCCCATGCCGAGGCACGGATCATCGGCCTCGACGGGCAGACCCTGCCGCGTGGCCAGCAGGGCGAATATTGCGCGCGCGGCTATGCCGTGATGCGGGGATACTGGGACGAACCTGCGCGCACGGCCGATGCGATCGATGCCGAGGGCTGGATGCATTCGGGCGATCTGGCGACGATGGACGAACAGGGCTATGTGCGGATTACCGGGCGGATCAAGGACACGATCATTCGCGGGGGCGAAAACATCTCGCCGCGCGAAATAGAGGAATTCCTGCTCGACCACCCCCACATTGCCGATGCACAAGTGTTCGGCGTGGCCGACGCGCGGTTTGGCGAGGAAGTCTGCGCCTGGGTGATCGCGCGGCCCGGCACCAGCCTGACCGCCGAGGATGTGGTGGCGCACTGTCGAGGACGCATCGCGCATTACAAAGTGCCGCGCCACGTCCGCGTGGTCAGCGCCTTTACGATGACGGTCACCGGCAAGGCCCAGAAATTCGAGATGCGGCGGGCGATGGAGGCCGAACTGGCCGCTGCCGAACGGGCGTAGGCGCCCACCTGCCTCAGGCGCTGGCCGGTTCGGCGATCAAGCGTTTGGCCACGGTCAGCTTGAACAGGCTGAAGGCAACCAGACCCACGGCAGCGCTGGCGACGTGCAACAGCCAGAACTGCGGGGTGGGCATCGACGAATACCAGCCGCCGACCACGCCCACCACTTTGTTGGCGGCAAAGAACGCCAGATAGTAGATCCCGGTGATCGTCGCGCTGAGCGCGCGCGGGGCCAGCCTGGTAAACAGCGCCAGGCTGACCGGCAGGATGTGCGCAAAGCCGATCGAATTGAACAGGTGAAACATCACCGGCCAGAACAACCCGATCTTGCCGCCACCGGCCTGCGTCGCTGCCAGCCACAGGCACAGGCCCGCCGCCATCGAAAACACGCTGCCGATGATCATCTTGCCCAGTTCGTCGGGTTCGGTGCCGGTGCGCGCCACGCGCCATTTCCAGAATGCGGCAACCGCCACCAGCATCGAAAAGCTGAGCGTGGCATCGAGCGTGATCATCCAGCTGGTCGGCAAAGTGTGGCCCATGAATGTCAGCGCGAACGCCGCGTCGGCCCAGACGAGATAGGCGTTGAAAATCTCCTGATTGGTCAACAATGCCACCGCCAGCACCGGCACCAGCAGGCAGATCGCCAGAATGCGCCCGCCATCGCCGCGCACCAGCGTTGGGCGCGGCCACCCGCCGCCGGTCTGGCGCGCCACGGCGCCTGGATCGGCGGGCAGCCAGGGCTTTGCCGCAAGATAGATCAGCAACCCGGCGACCATCACCACGCCCGCGCAGCCAAAACCCCAATGCCAGCCAAGGTCTTCGCCCAGCGTGCCCGAAATCAGCGGCGCGGCGATCACGCTGACATTGATCGCCACGTAGAAAATCTGGAACGCCATCGCCCGGCGCAGATCGCCGGGGCGATAGAGTTCCCCGACCTGGCAGGCGATATTGCCCTTGAACAGGCCGACACCGACCACCAGCGCGATCAGGGCAAACAGAAATGCGCTTTCGATCGCCATCAGAAAATGGCCGATCGCCATCACTGTCGCCCCGGCAATCAGCGTGGCGCGACGCCCCAGCCAGCGGTCCGCGACAAAGCCGCCCGCGATCGGGGTTAGATAGACGAGCGCGGTATAATCCCCGAACAGCGCCGATGCGAGCGGCTGACCCGATTTGCCGTACCAATGCTGCGACAGCCAGCCAAGGCCCTGCACATGGCCAACATGCGCGGGCAGCAACAAGTATTTGACCATATAGAGCGTCAGCAGTGTCTGCATCGAATAGTACGAAAACCGTTCGCACCCTTCGACCACGGCCAGAAACCCCAGCCCTTTGGGATGGCCCAGAAATGCACGATCGCTGGCATCGGTTTCCGGTTCGAGCGAAGCGTCTTCAAGGATCATTGCGTCATTTCACTCGACATTTCCCGTTTGCGGGCAAGATTGCGGTGCGTGTCGCGATTGCGCAACCGAATTCTGGCGCGGCAGCGATCACTGATAATGCAGGGTATTCTCGAACCCGGCGTTGTCTTTGCCCATCCTGGCCAGTTTTCTCAGGTTGGCGCGCAGATGTCGTTCAAAGCGGCGGTCATCATAGATACCCGTCGCCCGATAGTCGTCCTGACCGAGCAATTGTTTGATTCGAGAAGCAAAAGCGGCCTGATCAGCGGTGTACGCGGGGGCCTTCACGGCACGGCAGACCCATTCTTCGGCGGCCGCCTTGTCATAGTCGTCCCGGGCTTCATATCCCCGCATCTCGGCCGCGACCTGATCGCGCCCGGCAGCGACGATACGGTTTTCCAGCCATTGGCGAACCAGATCACCGTTCCACGCCTTTGACGAAAGGTCCATCATGCCCTCTTTCATGGCCTAGTTACCGTCGGCGTCGACCGTAAAGACCACCGGCTTGCCGCGCGATGCGGGCTCCCACCCGGCCAGCAGGGCTGCGCGGATGCCGCGCGCCACAATGGCGTCGCCAATTTGCAGACGGCCGCGCTGCAAACCTTTCAGCAGGCGTTTGGGCGGGGGAAATTCCAGCAAGGCGCCGCGCTGCGTTCCTTGCCGGAGCAGCGCAACAACTGTGCCCTGCCAGCCCTCGGACTCGCTCCATTGCGGTTCGCGCTGGACCTCCCAGTCATAGGGGTGCCCCTCAACTTCAACGGTTCCGGCTAGCCTGTGGGTCTTTGACATGTCGATGCGACTAGCACGTTTCCGGCGGCAAACCACCGGAATGCCGTCGTCTGGTCGGTTCGCCTCCCGATTGCGACGCGGGGCCGCTCAGATCAGGATCTCGAACCCGAAATCGGGCCCCTGCCTGATCATCGTGATCGCGCCGCGATGGA
>Ga0302187_10004029_pt1 | contig 11856 bp, 9 predicted proteins | sample II_Bog_E1_3_FD_202120 | JGI IMG/M metagenome (GOLD analysis project Ga0302187, IMG submission 202120) | Peat permafrost microbial communities from Stordalen Mire near Abisko, Sweden - II_Bog_E1_3 | ecosystem: Environmental > Terrestrial > Soil > Wetlands > Peat | place: Sweden: Abisko, Stordalen...
TGATGTACGACCGAAAAATGCTTCATGTTGTAGTGGAACCTCCCTTCCTGATCGAGGAACACCGGGTCCAGCCCGACCGCCGCCGCAAAGCCGCCTTCGGAGACAAAGGTGGAAGTATCCCCCAGGGTATTGCCGATGGTCAGGATGCCGTCGCCGTTTTCCAGCACCTTTTGCTTCGAGATAACGCCCTGGTTGACGATGACATTATGCACCCCTTGATCAATACCGCGCAGGTCCAGAGCCTCGGGGAGCATGATGGTATAGTGCAACTGCATCTGGATCAGATACTCCATGACGGCGTCGGCTTTACCCAGAACGGTGCCGCTGCAGGAAATCGGCTTATCCCCCAGAGCCGCCAACATCTCCGGACCAAAGCCGGTTAGAATCCAATCGGCGTTCCACTTGCAGGACTTGATGGGGATGCGGGGGTCTTCAAGGAAGAAGCTGATGCGATCATCGGGAATTTCCCGAAACAGATCGCCCTGAAACACGACATCGCGCACATCCGTCAAAAAGATGCGGTCGTATTTGCCGTAACGTCCCTCGTTGGCCAGAAGATCATAATAGACCACGTGGCGGGCGGACTGGATGTGCAGACAGGAAAACAAACTGCCAAAGCTGTAGACCACCTTAACCCTGTTCGCCTTTAGGAAGGCCCTGGTCTCGGGGTCCAAACTGGCGACGATCAGCACCAAGTCGTCTTCGGCATTATGTCTTCGGAAGGAACGCACGAAGGTGCGGATGCGATCAACGCCGTAATAGGCCGCAAGGCCGATCACCGCATTGCGCTTTTTTCTAACCTTGCCGGGCCTTTCAGCCCTTAGCAGCGCAAGTTCATTAAGAAGAGAAGCCCTGACCCTTTCCCGAGGAAAATTCGCCATTCCCCGTCTCCTGCCCTTTTACACCCCAGTCGCGAGCGCAAAAGCGGACGCGGCGGATTAAGCATTCGCTAAATTCGCCGCGTCCGTCAATAGGGTCTTTAATTATCAGCCCTGCATGCGTTGTTTGAAAGACAGAGCCAACTCCTCGCGGGTCATTTCCTTTTCCCAACGCGACACCACCAAAGTGGCGACGCCATTACCGATGACGTTGGTGATGGCCTTGCATTCGCTCATGAAGGGATCGATGCCCACCACCACGGCCATGCCCGGCAGCAGCCGGGGATCGGCCACCGACAGGGTCGCCGCCAGGGTCACCAGCGAGGCGCTGGCGATGCCCGAGGCACCCTTGCTGGTCAGCATGGCCACCAAAAGGATCATGATCTGTTGCTCGGTATCCAAGGGGATGCCGAGGATTTCCGAGATAAAGACGATGGCCAGGGTCATATAGATGTAGCTGCCGTCCAGATTGAAGCTCCAACCGGCGGGCACGACGATGCCGACGGTGGAATTGCGACAGCCTAGCTTCTCCAACTTCTCCATCAGACCCGGCAGAGCGCTTTCAGAAGACCGGGTGCCCAGCACCAGGAACAGCTCGTCTTTGATGTAGGACAGGAAGGTGAAAATATTGAAGCCGACGATCTTGGCGACGGTGCCTAACACGATGAAGACGAACAAAGCCGCCGTCAGATAGAACAGGCCGATCAGCCCGAACAGGCTGCCCAGCGCACCCGCGCCATATTTGCCGATGGTATAGGCCATGGCACCACCGGCGCCGATGGGGGCGACCTTGGTGACGATGCCGACCACCTTGAAGATGGCCTGCCCGCCCTCGACGATCAGTTGGTGCAGCACCTTGGTCTTGTCGCCCAGAATCTGCAGGGCGAAGCCGAACAGGATCGAGAACAACAGAATCTGCAACACATCGCCGCTGGCGAAGGCCCCGACCGCTGTGTCGGGGATAATGTGCAACACCATATCGACGGCGCTCAAACCCTGGGCGGCCTTGGCATATCCGGCCACCGCCGCCGCATCGGGCAGGCTGCCGCCGAAATTCAGGCCGGGATGGGCGACATTGCCGACGGTCATGCCGATCATCAGCGAGAAGGTACTGATGATCTCGAAATAGACCATGGCCTTCAGACCGACCCGCCCGACCTTCTTGGCGTCGCCAACATGGGACACGCCCGAGACCACGGTGAAGAAGATGATGGGGCCGATCAGCATCTTGATCAGTTTGACGAAGCCGTCACCGCAAGCTTTGAACCAAGGGTTGGAAGCAAAGTCGGGCCAGAAACTGCCAACCAACGCCCCCAGGAAGATCGCGAACAGAACCTGAGCGTAAGTGTGCTTCCACAAGGCCTTGCGTTTAGCGTGGCTGGCCTCGGGAAGGTCGCCCGGGGCTTTGCTGGTCACCGTAGTCATGGATGTTCCCCTTGGTTTATTTTCTTACCGCAACAGCATGGCACAGAATCGCAGGGAACGGCAGAACAGAGCAGTGACAATTCCAGAGGGCTGGCCATGAAAAAAGGCGGCCTCCCGAAGGAAGCCACCCCTTAACGTCTGTCCCGATAAACCGTCTTAAGCCAGGGCTGCGACAATCTGCTCGGTGACTTTTTTGGCATCGCCAAACAGCATCATGGTGTTGTCGCGGAAGAACAGTTCGTTCTCCACGCCGGCATAGCCGGACGCCATGGAGCGCTTGACGAACAGCACGGTCTTGGCCTTTTCCACATCCAGGATGGGCATGCCATAGATCGGGCTGGCCGGATCGGACTTGGCCGCCGGGTTGGTGACGTCGTTGGCGCCGATCACATAGGCCACGTCGGCGGTGCCGAATTCGTGGTTGATCTCTTCCAGCTCGAAGACTTCGTCATAGGGGACGTTGGCTTCGGCCAGCAGAACGTTCATGTGACCGGGCATACGACCCGCCACCGGATGGATGGCGTAGCGCACGTCCACGCCTTCCTTCTTCAGCACATCGGCCATCTCACGCAGGGCATGCTGGGCCTGAGCCACCGCCATGCCGTAGCCCGGCACGATGATGACCTTCGAAGCGTTCTTCATGATGAAGGCCGCATCGTCGGCCGAGCCGGCCTTGACCGCACGATCGCTGGCACCCGCGGGACCAGCGGCGGCAGCAGCAGGTCCGCCGCCGAAGCCGCCCAGGATGACGTTGATGATCGAGCGGTTCATGCCCTTACACATGATGTAGGACAGGATCGCACCCGAAGAGCCCACCAAAGCGCCGGTGACAATCAGAAGCGGGTTCTGCAAGGTGAAGCCGATGCCCGCCGCCGCCCAGCCGGAATAGCTGTTCAGCATGGAGACCACCACCGGCATATCCGCACCGCCGATGGGCAGGATCAGCAGAAAGCCCAGAGCCAACGCCAGTCCGGCGATCAAGAGGAAGCCCGTGGCGGATTCACCGACCACCAGCCAAACGATCAGCGCCGCCAGGGCGATGCCCAGAACAGCGTTGAGCTTGTGCTGACCGGGGAACACCAGCGGACGACCAGACACCAGCCCCTGAAGCTTGGCGAAAGCCACCAGCGAGCCAGAGAAGGTGATGGCGCCGATGGCCAACCCCAAGCTCATCTCCACCAGCGAACCGGCATGGATATGACCGGGGACGCCGATGTGATAGGCCTCGGGATTAAAAAAGGCGGCACCGGCGACGAAGACCGCCGCCAGACCGACCAGCGAATGGAAGGCCGCCACCAGCTGCGGCAAAGCCGTCATCTGGATTTTGCGAGCCACCACGGCGCCGACCGAGCCACCGATCAGGATGCCCAGGATGATCCAGGAGAAACTCACCACGCCCGGCGACAGCAGGGTGGTGATGATGGCGATGGCCATGCCGGCCATGCCCCAGTTATTGCCCTGGCGCGAGGTTTCCGGCGACGACAGACCGCGCAGCGCCATGATGAAGCTGACGGAGGCGATCAGATAGGCCAGAGAGGTCAAATTTTCACTCATGATTTTTGCCCTCTCACTTTTGCTTCTTCTTGAACATCGCCAGCATGCGCTGGGTGACGATGAAGCCGCCGAAGATGTTCACCGAAGCCAGGGTCACGGCCAGAAAGCCGAGGATCTTGGACAGAGTGAGATCGGCCGGACCCGCCGCCAGCAAAGCGCCGACAATGATCACCGAGGAAATGGCATTGGTCACCGCCATCAGGGGAGAGTGCAAGGCGGGGGTAACCCGCCAGACCACGTAATAGCCAACGAAGCAGGCCAGCACGAACACGGTGAACAGCGAGACGAAGGTGGCATGACCACCGGTCTGAGCCGCCGCTTCCGCCGCCTGTTGAGCCAGGGCCTGAGTGTTGGCGGCCAGTTCCTGGGCTTGCTGCGCCAGGCGGCTGGTGCCTTCAACGATTGATTGATCCATAGCTTACGCCCTCCTCAACCGGCCAGAAGAGCCGGATGGATCACCTGGCCTTCGCGGGTCAGCGCGGTGCCTTTGATGATCTCGTCATCCCAATTGATCTTCAGGCCCTTCTCGTCCTTGTCGTAGGAGAGGGTCAGGAAGTTCAAAATGTTCTTGGCGAACAGCAGGCTGGCGTCGGCGGCCAGACGAGACGGCACGTTGGCATGACCCACCAGGGTAACGCCATGCTTCTCGACCACCTTGCCGAACTCGGACAGCGGACAATTGCCGCCGGCTTCCACCGCCAGATCGACGATGACCGAGCCCTTGCGCATGCCCTTGACCATGTCCTCGGTGATGAGGACCGGGGCCGGCTTGCCGGGGATCAGCGCCGTGGAGATGGCGATGTCGGTCTTGCGCAGGACTTCGGCGATCTTATCGGCCTGCTTGCGCTTGTAATCTTCCGACATTTCCTTGGCGTAGCCGCCCTTGGTCTCGGCGTCCTTGACGGCTTCCGGGTCCACTTCGACGAACTTGCCGCCCAGGGATTCCACCTGCTCCTTCACCGCCGGACGGACGTCGAAGGCAAAGACGATGGCGCCCAGACGCTTGGCCGTGGCAATGGCCTGAAGACCGGCAACGCCAGCCCCCAGCACCAGAACCTTGGCCGGCGGAATGGTGCCGGCGGCGGTCATCATCATGGGGAAGGCGCGGCCATAGACGGCGGCGGCGTCCAGCACCGACTTATAGCCGGCCAGATTGCTCTGAGACGACAGGATGTCCATGCTTTGGGCGCGGGTGATGCGCGGCAGCATTTCCAGCGCAAAGGCGGAAATGCCGGCCTTGGCATAAGCCTCGACCTGAGCCTTGTTCTGCAAAGCGGCCAGATGGGAGATCAGGATGGCTCCGGGCTTCATCAGCGCCAGTTCGTCCAGGCCTTCCTCAGCGGTCAGCGGACGAGCCACCTTCAGCACCACATCGGCGTCGGACAAAGCGGCAGCCTCGTCGGCGGCGATGGCCGCCCCAGCCTCGGCAAAGGCGGAGTCATCCAGCGAAGCGCCTTCACCGGCACCGCTCTCCACCACCACTTCGAATCCCATACCGACATACTTCTTCACAGTATCCGGCGAGGCCGCGACCCGAGCTTCGTCGGCGCGGCGTTCCTTTGGGATAGCGATTTTCATCACTTGGTTCCCCTCAAATTACGTAACTGGAAATCTCCCGAACCACCAGAATACGCCAAGGCATGCTTTTGCCAAGGGATTTGAATGGGAGGGACACCCCGGAAACGGTTAAATATCAAAGACTAATACTGCCGCATCCGGTTGAGAGACCGTCTCACGGAGAGACACAATATAACAAAATCATGGGATTTCACGCAGTTTTTCGCATGTGCGAAGACGGACTTTAGTCGCATTTCCCCTAAGGCCATGACTTAAGACAGGTGCCGCAGCCGGTCTTCCCCTATGAGGCATGGGAATATTGCGTCTATAGTGCAGCCCACTGATCATCCCGAAAGATCGGAGTCCGCATCACGCCCCCGCCTGTTATCGACATTCCCACAGCCCCTGCCGAGACTCCGGCCTATCTCCGCAAGCATTACTGGTGGGCCTACGTCCATCCGGCGGCGGTGCGCTTTTTCGAGCGCCCCTGGCTGATCAATCTGATCTTGCTGGGAAACTATCGCCGCTTGAGCGAAGCCGCCCTGGATGCAATGGGGACAAAGATCACCGGGCGATGCCTGCAGCTGGCCTGCGTCTACGGCGACCTGACACCCCGCCTGTACGAGCGTCTGGCCGAGGGCGCCAGTCTGGATGTGGTGGAAGTTCTGCCGGTTCAGTTGGAGAACCTGCGACGCAAGCTGGGAGATCACCCCCAGGCCCAGCTAAACCAAGGGGATTCCTCGGCGCTGCCCATGGCCGACGCCAGCTATGATCAAGCGCTGCTGTTCTTCCTGCTGCACGAACAACCCGCCGAAGTCCGCCGCCGCACCCTGGAGGAAGCCTTTCGGGTGGTCAAACACAGCGGCCAGATCGTCATCGTCGATTACGCCAAGCCCTGCTGGTGGAACCCGATACGCTATCTGCTGCTGCCGATCCTGGGCCGCATCGAACCCTTTGCCCCGGACCTCTGGCGCAAAGGCATCATTGGCCTGATACCGGAAACGGCTCCGCATCAAGCGATACAGAGCCGCTCCTTCTTCGGCGGGCTTTACCAGCGGGTTACCATTACCCGCTAGTTAAGCGACCTTTTCCAACTCATCAATGAAGCCCGTCACCACGTCCAGGCCGCGGGCCCAGAAGGCCGGGTCGGTGGCGTCCAGGCCGAAGGGGGCCAGCAGGTCCTTGTGGCGAAGCGTGCCGCCGGCCTTCAGCATCTCGATGTACTTGGTCTGGAAGTCGGCGACGCCGCCTTTCTGATAGACATCGTAGAGGGAATTCACCAGGCAATCGCCGAAGGCATAGGCATAGACATAGAACGGCGTATGCACGAAATGGGGGATATAGGCCCAGTAGTGGGCATATTCCGGCTCGAAGCGGATCGCCGGCCCCAGGCTCTCGGCCTGAACTTCCAGCCAGATTTCACCGATGCGCTCGGACGACAGCTCGCCCAGGCGGCGCTCGTCGTGCAGACGGCGCTCGAACTCGTAGAAGGCGATCTGACGAACCACGGTGTTCAGCATGTCTTCGACCTTCGAGGCCAGCATAACACGGCGGCGCGCAGGCTCGGTCTCGGCGTCGAGCATGGAACGGAAGGTCATCATTTCGCCGAAGACGGAGGCGGTCTCGGCCAGGGTCAGAGGCGTGTCGGCCATGAACTGGCCCTGGGCCGAAGCCAGCACCTGATGCACCCCATGGCCCAGCTCGTGAGCCAGGGTCATGACGTCACGGGTCTTACCCAGATAGTTCAGCAGCAGATAGGGATGCACCGAAGTCACGGTGGGATGAGCGAAAGCCCCGGGGCTCTTGCCGGGTCGGGCCGGAGCATCGATCCAGCCACTCTTGAAGAAGCGCTCGCCGATGGTGCGCAGCTCGGTCGAGAAGGCGCCATAGGCGTCCAGCACGATCTTCTCGGCCTCGGGCCAGGAGATCACCCGGTCCAGATCGTCGGGCAGCGGGGCGTTGCGGTCCCAGTAATCCAGCTGATCGACGCCGAACCACTTGGCCTTCAGGGCATAATAGCGATGGGCCATATTGCCCCAAGCGCCCTTGACCGCAGCCACCAGGGCATCGACCACTTCGTCCTCGACCTGATTGGACAGATTGCGGAAAGAGGTCGGACGAGCGTAGTGACGCCACTTGTCGTCGATCTCTTTTTCCTTGATCAGGGTGTTGGTGATGGTGGTGAAAACGCGAATGTTTTTGCCCATGCCCTCGCCGAAGGCTTTGGCGGCAGCCTTGCGCACCGCCCCGTCCTTGTCGCTCAAGAGATGCAGGGTCTGGGCCGAGGTCAGTTCCTCGCCGTTCACCGTGAAGCGCAGTTCGGCCATGGTCTCGTCGAACAGGCGAGTCCATGCGGAGCTGCCGGCAACTTCTTTTTCGTGCAACAACTGCTCGATCTCGTCAGACAGCTGATGGGGGCGGAAAGCCCGCAGATCGCGCAGCCATGAAGCATAATGGGCGGCCTTGGGCGACTGCAGCTTGATGGCCAGAATGGCGTCATCCAGGCGGTTCAGTTCCAGGGTGAAAAACAGGGTCTGGCTGGTGATCAGGGTGGCGCGTTCCTGCATGCTCTGACTGAAGCGGCCGCGCTCGGAGTCCGAGACATTGGCGGCATAGCGCAGCTGGGAATAGCTGAGAACCTTATAAAGGCTTTCGCTCATGCGCTCGTAGTCTGCGATAGCCACGCCCAGTTCGTCGCCGGTCAGGCTGTCCAGCTTGCCCTGATAGCGCTCCTGAAAAGCCTTGGCGGCGGCATCGGCGGCCTTGAGGTCAGCTTCCAGCTTCGGGGAGTCCGGAGAGTCGTAAAGATCGCTCAAATCCCATTCCGGCATCGGACCAAGGTCCTTGGCGAGGTTGTCGGACTCAGTGGCGATCTTGTTCATCTTCAGAATACTCCTTGCACCCGGACGGCATATGGGGTTGAAAACCTCCATAGCCAAGGGCTGAACCATACCCGAAGCAACGGGCAGCGGCGCTCAAAAAAAACGGCGACTATTGGGAGCACGGGAGACGATGGATTTCAAGGCCCTGACCAGCCTGACGGAGATGTTTTTCCAGACGGCGGAGCGCATGGGGGACAAACCCTTCCTGTGGCGCAAGATCGACAAAGAGTGGCAACCCTTGACCTGGACCGAAGTGTCCCAGGCGGTGGTGCAGGTGGCTCATGGCCTCAAAGCGCTGGGACTGAAGTCCGGTGAGCGGGTCCTGCTGGTCGCCGAGAACCGCCCCGAATGGCTGATTGCCGACCTTGCCATCATGGCCGCCGGCGGCATCACCGTGCCGGCCTATACCACCAACACGGTGCACGACCATCTGCACCTTTTGAACAATTCCGGGGCCCGGCTGGTCATCGTTTCCACCCGCCCCCTGGCCGAGCGGCTGCTGACCGCCGCCCTGCAGGCCGATCATCAGCCCACGGTGATCTCCATCGAGCCCTTGGGCCTGACCCAGAACCCCGGCATCGAGCTGCGCCAGTGGCAGGACCTGCTGGCCCTGGGCGCCGCCCACGATGTTGCAACCCCGCCGGTCTCGCCGGCCCGCAACGACACCGCCTGCGTCATCTATACCTCGGGCACCGGCGGCGCACCCAAAGGTGTGATGCTGAGCCATGGAGCCATCATCAGCAACTGCATGGGCGCTTATCATCTGCTGGAAGAGATCGGGCTGGAGGATCAGGTGTTTCTCTGCTTCCTACCCCTGTCCCATTCCTATGAACATACCGCCGGGCAGTTCTTCCCCATCGCCATCGCCGCCCAAATCTATTACTCCGAGGGCATCGAGTACCTGGGCAGCAATATGGCCGAGGTGCGGCCTACCATCATGACCGCCGTTCCCCGCCTCTACGAAATGATGCGCGGGCGGATCCTCAAGGGCATCGAGAAGACCGGCGGCCTGAAGGCCAAGCTGTTCTTCCTGGCCTTGGAATTGGGAGCCAAGCGCATCGAAGGGCAGAAACTGAACATCATTCAGAATCTGCTAGATCGATTGTTGGACCTGCTGGTGCGGCGCAAGGTGGCAGGCCGTTTCGGCGGACGGCTGAAGGCCATGGTCTCGGGCGGAGCGCCTTTGAATTATGACGTCGGGTTGTTCTTCACCGCCCTGGGCGTGCGCATTCTGCAGGGCTATGGCCAGACGGAATCGGCGCCTTTGATCAGCTGCAATCCGCCCAGCAAGGTCAAGCTGCGCTGCGTCGGCCCGGCAGTAAGGGGGGTCGAGGCCCGCATCGCCGAGGACGGCGAGATCTGCGTCCGAGGCGAGCTGGTGATGCAAGGCTATTGGAACGACGCCGAAGCCACCGCCGCCGTCATCAAGGACGGCTGGCTGCATACCGGCGATATCGGCGTGATCGACGAGGATAATTACATCCGCATCACTGATCGCAAAAAGGACATCCTGGTCAATTCCGGCGGCGACAATATCTCGCCCCAGCGCATCGAGGGCTTCCTGACCCTGCAGCCGGAAATCGCCCAAGCCATGGCCTATGGCGACCGCCGCCCGCATCTGGTGGCGCTGCTGGTGCCCGACGCCGACCATGCCGCCGCCTGGGCCCAAAGTCACGGCAAGCCGCCCGAACTGGAGACGCTGATCAGCGACCCCGACTTCCGCCAGCATGTCGCCCAAGCCGTGGACCGGGTCAACCGCACCCTCTCGCCCATCGAGAAAGTCCGGCGCTTCCATCTGATTCCTGAGGGGTTCACCGTTGACAACGAGATGAGCACTCCGACCTTGAAGATCCGCCGCCATGTCATCAACGCCCGCTATGGCGCTGATTTGACTGCCCTTTACGAAGATCGGAAGGCCTAAGCTGCGCCGGAGGCATGGCTGCCCCTTCGAATTGGCACGAGAAGATTCCGCCGAACCTTGTTACCCGTCATAAGCGAACGGGCACAAGACCGGGGGAAGCATCTTGCAGTCGGATCAGGCCTACATGGCGCTCTATGGCGATCTGCCTCGACAAGGGGTCGGAACCGACTGGTGTACCCGCGAGGCCATTCGCCGGCTGCCGCCCTTGCGAAAGCCTACGGCCATCCTCGATCTGGGCTGCGGCCCGGGCCGCCAAAGCATCGTCCTGGCCAAACATTTCCAAAGCCCGGTGCAGGCAGTGGATCATTGCCCGCTGTTCCTGGAATACATGAAGCAAGCCGCCGCCGCCGCCGAAGTAGCCGAATTGATCCGCCCCCGGCTGGAGGATTTCACCCACCTGCCCGACCCTGACGCCAGCTTCGATTTGATCTGGAGCGAGGGCGGAGCCCAGGTGATGGGGATGCAGGCCTCGCTGGAAGCCTGGAAGCCTCTGTTGCGGAACCGCGGCGTCATGGTCATCAGCGACTTCAGCTGGCTGGTGGAAAACCCGCCGCCCGAGGCCCAGGCTTTCTGGAGCAAGGCCTATCCCACCATGACCGATATCGAGGGCAATCTGGCGATCGCCCAGCGGGCGGGCTTGCGGGTCTTCGAGCATTTCCTGCTGCCCCGCGCCGCCTGGTGGGACGAATATTACGCCCCCTTACAGCGCCGGATCGCCGTCCTGAAGCAAGAGCCCAGCAACGACAAGGCCTTAGCCGCCAAATTGGCCGAGGCCGAAGCGGAAATAGCCCTATTCCAGCGATGGGGCTCCAGCTACGGCTATATCTTTTATCTTATGCGTCCCGCCTGACACATCTGTTTCCCTTGACGTAGCCCTCTGCCGCGGTCCCAATGTCGTCATGTTGACCCTGGATGAAATCGAAGACAGTTACGATACTGCCTTCCTACACACCGTCGAAGAACTGCCCGATGAGCAGCTTCGGCTGATGTTGGACAATCTGCGCGAGCTGCGACAGCTGGCGCCGCCGTCTTTGGCGGCATCCCGGGCCCGCGACATTGTCGCCGCCGTCCTGGAAAAGCGCCACCCGACGCCAAAGCCCGTGGTCCTGCCCACGCCGGTTCCGGAACCCGTCGCCGAAGAGTCGGAACCTGTGCCCGAGCCGGAGCCGGTTGTGGAAGAGGCTGCCGTCGAGGAAGACCCCGCTCCAGTCGTCGCTGAAGACGCCACCCAGGAACGGCCCTCCAGCCCCCTGCTGCGGGCCATGCACTGGTTCTTCGGCTAGCAATCCCTGGCGTTTCGAGCAATGATGGCCGTTCAAATCGCCCCAGGCGGATGTCGGCCATGAGCAGTCTGTCCATCACCAACGCCAGTTCCATGCAGGCCCTGACCCAGCTTCGGGTCTTAAGCGCCATGGCTCCGTCGTCACAAAGCAACAATGCCGCCACGGCTTTGTTCGGCAGCAGCTCTCTTTATGCCTTGGACACGGGCACACTGACCGCCAGCAACAACGCCAACGGCTTTGGCTCGGGATCTCTGGCCACCGGCATGATTTCCCTGTCGAATTTGCAGAACGTCCTGACCGGCCTGCAATCCATGGCTCAAAGTGCCGCCGACACCAACACCAGCGACGCCAACCGC
>Ga0302187_10004031_pt1 | contig 11854 bp, 8 predicted proteins | sample II_Bog_E1_3_FD_202120 | JGI IMG/M metagenome (GOLD analysis project Ga0302187, IMG submission 202120) | Peat permafrost microbial communities from Stordalen Mire near Abisko, Sweden - II_Bog_E1_3 | ecosystem: Environmental > Terrestrial > Soil > Wetlands > Peat | place: Sweden: Abisko, Stordalen...
CACGGGTGCGCTGTCGAACGCAGTGCTGCGGGCGGCGATAGCGCTTGCTGTCGACCGCGGCGCGCTCTCGAACGTCATCTTTCAAAAACAGGGCGAGATCACCGCCAGCCTTCTGCCGCAAGCTCTCGCCGGCTACGCCTTTCTCTTTCCGGCGGACCGCGATTTGAACAAGGCCAATGAGCTGCGCGGAGGACTGACGCCGCCGCCGCTTACGCTTGCGGCTGACGGCGATGGCGCCATGCAACTGGCGGCACAGCGCATCGCACTCAATTTGCGCGAAGCGGGATTCAACGTGCAGGTGGCAAATGCGCACAACGCGCCGCATCCCGGCCTGGCGCTGCGCAAGTTACCGCTGGAGGGCGCCGATCCCGCGGCGGCTCTGGAGACTCTGCTGCGTGGCGCCGGGGAGAATGTTCCCGTGGCGGGACGAAATCCCAATGCGCTCTTCCGCGCCGAACACGACGTACTAGATCTCCACACCATCGTACCGCTGCTCGATCTTCCCCGCGCCTGGGCGATCGGCAGCCGCGTGCGCGATGTGCGCTTGCGCGCCGACGGCACGCCGGACCTTGCCGGAGCGTCACTGGAGGGAACACAGTGAGTCTGCGCCAAAAACTGCTGCTCCTGTTTTCGCTCACCGTGGCTGCGGCGGTTGCAGCGGTGGCGTGGACCGTGTTGCTGCGCATTCGCCATGTCTTCGAACTGCGCGATCAGGACGAGACGAAGCTTTTCGTCAGCCAGTTCCAGCGCGAGTTCCAGCATCGCTCGCAGGAGTTGGCTGCCTCTGTAAATCGCCTGGCCGCGAGCGAGCGGGCGCGCTCGATGGCGTTCGAACTGGCGCAGTCGGGCGACGCGGCGGCTTATCTGACGGAAGCACAGTCGATGGCGCAAGACGCGCAACTCGATTTTCTTGAGATTGTGGGAACGGACGGAAACGTGGTCAGCTCCGCGCAATGGCCCGCGCGGTTCGGTTATCCGGAGCCCGCGGCCGCAAATGTCTCGGCCAAACCATTCCTCAAGCGCGAAGACTTGCCAGATGGCTCGACTGCGCTCGGCCTCTTCGCCGTGCACGCGGTGGGCGGAACCGAAGTGCGCCTGATTGGCGGCGAACGGCTCGATCAAAGTTTTCTCGCCGATCTTCCGGTGGCGCCCGGGATGCAGATCGGTCTGTACAGCGATGCCAACAGTTTGACGACGATGGTGAATTTGAGCACGGGAGCGAATGCTCCAGCTCCGGCTGCGTTCGATGCCTCACATCTGCTCGGAGTCAGCGGCAATCTGCCTGGCGCAATGTACTATCAGCGCTTGATTGACGCCGCGCGCTCGAGCGGCCAGCAGGTGAGTGGCATTGTGAATCCGACCGGGCGGCGCGAGGACAGCCTGAACACAACCGCGATCCCGCTCACAAACGAACAGGGTAATGTGATGGCGGTCCTGATTGTGGCGATCTCGCGTAGCGGCATGGTCGAGGCGCAGCAGCAGATCCGCACTATTGCTTATGGAGTGGCAGCCGGCGGCATTCTGCTAGCCATCGCATTCAGTTTGTGGATTGCAGCGCGCGTTTCCCGGCCCATCGAGCAATTGGCGCATGCAGCCGAAGAAGTGGCGGGTGGAAATTGGGATGTGCGAGTGCCGCCGCGCGGGCGCGACGAAGTGAGCGTGCTGGCGCGCAGTTTCAATCACATGACGGAGCAGCTCCAGAACCAGCGCGACCGCCTGGTACAGAGCGAGCGCGTGGCCGCATGGCGCGAACTGGCGCGGCGGCTGGCGCACGAGCTCAAGAATCCGCTCTTTCCGCTGCAACTGACGGTGGAAAATCTGGTGCGGGCGCGTGAATTGACAGAAGCGGAGTTCGACGAAGTGTTTCGCGAGAGCACGGCGACGCTGGCGACGGAAATTGCGAATCTGAAGACGATCATCGGGCGCTTCTCGGACTTCAGCAAGATGCCAAAACCGGAGTTGGAGCGCATTGAGGCCTCAGAGGTCGTGTGGCGCGTCGCTCTTCTGCATTTCCCCAACCTTGTCCGCAAAGGCGGCAGGTCTGTGCAGAAATCGACGAATGATGAAAAAATCCAGTGCTCTGTTGAATTCAGTCTCGATCCCATGCCGCTCGATGCCGATCCGGAACTGTTGCACCGAGCGCTCTCGAACCTGGTGCTGAATGCCATGGACGCGATGCCCGACGGAGGCATGCTGACGATTTTCGCGCGGCCGGTTGGTGAAACAGTGGAAATGCGCGTCGCCGATACCGGCCAGGGCATGACGCCTGAAGAATGCGAGCGGCTGTTCACGCCTTACTACACCACCAAGCAGCACGGAACCGGCCTCGGCCTGGCGATAGTGCAGTCGGTTGTGGCCGATCACGCGGGCACCATCGCCGTGGAAAGTCCCCCGGGCGGTGGCGCAACGTTTATCATTACGCTGCCGAGGGCCGCCGCATGAACGCGAAGGCAAATATCCTCATCGTCGACGATGAGGCCAACACGCTGGCCTCGCTGGCGCGCGCCTTTCGCCTGGCCGGACACGAGGCAGTGGTGTGCGACAACGCGGATCGCGCACTGGAGCTGGCGCGCACGCAGCCCTTCGATTTGATTTTGAGCGACGTGGTGATGCCGCGACGCGACGGATTGACGCTGCTTGAAGATTTGAAGGCTGCGGGCGTGACCGCGCCAGTAGTGATGATGAGCGGCCAGGCGCACATTGAGATGGCGGTGCGCGCTACACGCCTTGGGGCCCTCGATTTTCTCGAGAAGCCGCTGTCGACGGAGAAGCTGCTGGTCACAGTCGAAAACGCGCTGAAGTTGACGCGACTGGAAGCTGAAAATCGCGACCTGCGCGCCCGCGTGGGAAAGCACACGCTGATCTTCGCCGGAGAAAACATGCGCCGCGTGATGGCGCAGATCGAGCGCGTGGCCGCGAGCGAAACGCGGGTGTGCATCTACGGCGAAACTGGCACCGGAAAGGAGCTGGTGGCGCGCACGTTGCATGAGAAGAGCTCACGCGCAGCAGGGCCGTTCGTGACGCTCAATTGCGCAGCCGTTCCTTCGGAGCTGATTGAGAGTGAGCTTTTCGGCCACGAGAAGGGCTCCTTTACCGGCGCGGCGCAGCGGCACACGGGAAAGTTTGAGCAAGCGCACCGGGGCACGCTTTTTCTGGATGAGATTGGCGACATGCCTGTCGCCATGCAGGCTAAACTGTTGCGCGTGCTCGAGGAGGGCGAGGTAGAACGCATCGGCAGCGGCAAGCCCACGGCCGTGGACGTGCGCGTGGTGGTGGCCACGCATCGCAATCTGGAGCAGCTCGTGGAATCGGGAGGATTCCGCCGCGACCTTTATCATCGCGTGGTCGTTTTTCCACTGGAGCTGCCACCGCTTCGACAGCGCCGCGAAGATTTGCCCGCGCTGGTGGAGCATTTCGTGCGCCAGGTGAGCGCACAAAACGGATGGAAACCCGCTGCATTTACTGCGGCCGCCCTCGAAGCCCTTCAGGAGTACACGTGGCCCGGCAACATTCGCGAGTTGCGCAATGTGGTGGAGCGGTTGCTGTTGCTTGCCGGGGGCGAAGTGGGCGCGAAAGATGTGCGCCTGGCGTTGCCTGTCTCTCATGCCGCTGCGAAGGCCGCCGGCACTGAAGGCGGCGCGACCGGTCCGCTTGCGCAACGCGTTCTTGCGTTCGAGCGCGCCCAGGTACTGGCCGAACTCGACCGGCATGGCCGCCAAATTACGCAAACCGCGAAGGCGCTGGGGCTGGAGCGAAGCCATCTCTATAAGAAGTGCCAGCAGTTGGGCATTGACCTGAAAGACCTGCCCGAGAGGGATTAAGACCGCCGGTTGCCCGCCCATTCGCAAAAGACGCGAAAGGATGGGGCAACTGTTCGACACGACTGCACTTTTGTTCCGATTCGTCGTATGCTGTAACTGTTCAGAGCTTGTTTACACCATGAGGACCTTTACTCTCGAAGAGGCGCAGTCGCTGCTCCCCGTACTTGAGTCGCTGCTTAAACGCGCCATTGAAGGCCGCCGTTCCGCGCAGACCGCGGAGGGGGGGCTGAACGAAATGGCGCAGCGCATTTATTTCTCGGGCGGCATGCGGGTGAACACTGCGGAAGTGGCCCGGCAGCGCGCGGAAATGGATGCGCAACTGGCGCGCGTGCGCGAGAGCATCGCGGAGATTGACGCCATCGGAGTACAGGTGAAGGACCTGGAGGCGGGCCTGCTCGATTTTCCCTGCCGCGTCGACGATGAGGTCGTTCTGCTGTGCTGGCGCATGGGCGAACCGGCCATCGAACATTGGCACACGATGGAAGCCGGGTTTCAGGGCCGCCAGCCCGTGGACGAGCGCTTCCGGCGTCGCGCCGCATCCGGCGAAAGACCGAACTAATCCCGCATCGCAATCAAACCTCGTTCCCCAGGCTTCGGCGGCAATTTCCGCTGAGCGGAAATGATTCTGGCCACGTCTTTTCAACTGTCCGGCATTTTTTGACTCGGGGCATCGGGTCTTGCGGCGGACAAAAGGTACCGGCTGGCGCTACCCTTGAAACTGAATGCTTTTGCGGACTCTCCAGGAAATGATGGTCCTGGGTGTGCGTTCTGCCTGGAGTGACGATGAAGTTCAAATATGGCTTTATTCTGCTTGCCGCCGCGATGCTCCTTGCGGGATGCGCGGGATTCTGGAACGCGCCCGCGTCGACTACTACTACTACTACTACAACGACTACGCTCTCCAGCGGCTATTTTTACGTGTTGGATCAAGCGACTGACCAGGTGATCTCTTATTACATCGACTCCGGCACGTTGACCCTTGTGAATTCCGCCGCTGTCCCCGAAACGCCGTTTGCGATCGCGGTTGCCCCGAATGACGCATTTCTGTACGTCAGCACGCTTAACGGCATCTACCTCTATACGATTTCCAGCGGCGTAATGACGCTGGGTAACGCGTCGCAGGCCATAACATCCGATCCCGCGGTAGCAATGCAAGTGGATTCGACTGATTCATGGCTCGTGGAAACCTCAGGGACGGGCACGCTGAACGCGGTCCCGATTCTCAGCACGACCGGCCTGCTCAACAGTTCGGCCGCCGTCTGCTCCAATAACAGCGTGGTCTGCACCGTCCCGCTCACGGGCGCCACCATCAACCAATTGGCGATCGCGCCCAATAACAAATACGTGTTTGTTGCCGCCTCTACGAACGGAACCGCGGCATTTGCGTTCACTGCGGGAATCAGCAACCCCTTCGCATCCAGAGCCTACGCTACCGTTTCGCCGATCACTGCGACGACCGGAGCGGCTCTCTGCGTAGCTGTGGACCCCAGCAACCGCTTACTCTACGTCGGAGAAGCCGACGCCGGAACCAGCTCCGGAGGCGGTTTGCGCGTTTTTACTATAGGCACAACCGGCGGACTGACTGAGATTTCGGGCTCACCGTTCGATAGCGGCGGGAGCGGCCCGCATGCGATCCTGCCCAAATCCACCAACGATTACGTCTATGTTGCCAATTGGAATGGAACCTCCTCAGGCAATATCACGGGTTTTTCCATTACCGATTCCAGTGGCACCTACTCGCTGGCCAAGCTCAGCAGCAAGGTTGGAACCGGTGCTGAACCTTCTTCTCTGGTCGAGGATAGCGAGCATAATTTCGTGCTGGCGGCTAACAGGCTTGGGAGCCCGTATTTTGACGCCTACTTCTTCGACACTACGACGGCCGGACAACTGGACACGACCATTACGTCGAGCACCTACGCCGCGTACGCTCTCGCCGCCAATCACTAGGCCTCCGGCAGCACGATTCACCGCACAGTGCTATCCTCAAGGCAATCGCAAGGTCTGTGTCTACTGTTTTGCCAACTCCTCTACCCAGTTTTTTCCGGCGCTTCGGAACGGTTTTTGCTTCATCGCTGATGACGTTGAGCTGCGTTTTGTTCCTCATTGGTTGCAGCCGCTTCCACCACGAACAGCGTGAGATGGTGTATGTCGCATCGGCCCGCCCCGTCTATCTCCACGATCGCGTTGCCCCGGTTTCAAACCGCGTTTGCCAGGTGGTGAACGGGCAGCCGCTCCAGGTTCTGGAACGCGCGCGGCGATTTCTGAAGGTCAAGACCGAAAAGAACGAGATCGGCTGGATTGAAGAGCGCGCCACGATCGACGAGAAGATCTACGACGGGTTTGTGCAGCTTGCCGCCGAGAGCAAGAACGATCCCGTGGCGGCAACAGCCACACTGCGCGACGACCTTGCAATGCATCTGCTTCCCGGCCGCGAAACGGAGCGGTTCTACCTGCTCCCCGGCAACGCCAAAGTGCAACTGCTGGTGCGGGCATCGGCTCCCAAGAAGGCGGCGGAGGTCGTGGGGCCCTCGCGGGCAAATGCGGCAAAGCCCGCCGTGGGAGGCAAGAACCCGCCTGCAACCGGCAACGCAAAGCCGGGCATTGCGAAGACGCCGCCCGTGGCCATAGCAGAAACCGTGCCGCCGGAGATGGATGACTGGTGGCTGGCGCGCGACGCGCAAGGCCGTGTGGGATGGCTGCTCGCGAGCCGCCTAGATGTGGACGTACCGGACGACGTTGCACAGTACGCCGAGGGCCAGCGCATGGTGGGCGCGTGGATGTTGACCAAAGTGACCGACCCCGACGCGAACACGCCCGACCACCAGGTTGCCGAATACCTGACGGTTCTGGCGCCGCCCACGAACGGTCTGCCCTTCGACTTCGACCAGGTGCGTGTGTTCACGTGGAGCCTGAAGCATCATCGCTACGAGACGGCGTTCCGCATGCATCCCATTCAGGGCTACCTTCCGGTGCGCGTTTTTACGCAGAATACGCCGGGCGGCGCGGTTCCCGCCTTCAGTTTCGACCTCGCCAGCAGCGCCAACGTGACTACCGATCCCGCTACCGGCATTACGCGGCCCGTGGCTCCGCGGACGATTAGCTATGAAATGATCGACACCCAGGTGAAGCGCATCGGTCCGGACATGGCACCGATTCCGACCACGCATGAGGCGGGAGAGAAGAAGGCGGAAAAGTCCGCGAAGAAACACAAGGGCGGCAAGGGGTAGCGCGTCGGCAAGTCGGCGACGTTGAAGCCCGGCGCATCTTACAATTGGCGCATGAATCATCGGCGCCGTTTGCCCTTTATCGCTTTCGCCCTTGTCTTTGTTGCCGGCCCGATCCAGGCACAATCTGCAAAACACTCCGAGCCGACCGTGGTCGGCGAGAAATGCGATCTTTCCGTCTTCGGCGAAAAGGATACGACGAAGTTCCTGATGTTCGACCACGATCTGCGTGAGGCAATCAAGAATCAAGATGCGGGGAAGCTCGCGCTGCTGATTCAGCTCCCGCTTCGCATAGATGACGACCAGGGGGCAATTTTTATCCACGATGCCAAGTCTCTCCAAGGTCATTTTGAGCTGGCATTTCCGTCCGCAATCCGGCAAGCAATCCTGTTTTCGACTCGCGACGATATCTCGTGCAATTATGTGGGCATCGATTACGGAGATGGCAGCGTCTGGGTGAATGTGACGGACCGCGGCTTCTTTCTCATGACCGTGAACCTCCCGTCGGATAAATCAAGTCGAACGCAAGGGGTCAATACCGTAAGTCTGGCCTGCCACACGAAACAAATGCGAGTTTTGATTGACTCAACAAAGGGCGGTTCCGAACGGTATCGTTCCTGGAGTTTCGCCAAACCCCTATCCGGCGCCCCGGAAGGCGAGATCGAGGGCGGGACTGAGTCCATTGAAGGAAAGGGACCGTGTGCTCATCGCTACTGGACATTCAAGGATGCGAAAACACAAATCACCCTGGAGGAGCCCGGCTGCTATGGAGACAACGATGGGCCGCCGCAAGGCGCGAAGGCAGAGCTCTCCATTTCCGACGGAAACGGCATCGCACCCGCGCCGGAGTGGTGCTCTTAGTTAAGCGAGGTTGGCAGCGCTGGAATTATTGCGGGTGGCGGCGAAGCTCTAGCTCTACTACCCGCAGCATTTCGCTTTCGGGTGCGGGCTTGCCGGTCCAGATCTCGAACTGGCGTGCGCCCTGCTGCACGAACATCTCAAGGCCGCTGATGACGGCGAGGCCGCGCGCCTTGGCGAGCTTGAGGAGCGGGGTTTCTATCGGCGTATAAACCAAATCGAAAACCAAAGACGCGTTGAGCTCGTTTTCTTTGACGGGGAGCTGCTGCTTGAAGCCGGTCATGCCGCAGGGAGTGGTGTTAATGATGGCGTCAAAGCGGCTTTTTGCGAGCGCGGCCTGCTTTAAGACGTGAGCTTTGGCCTTGCGTGCGAGGGCGGCGGCCTTCTCGTGCGTGCGGTTGACGATGGTCACGTCAGCGCCCTGCTCCACGAGGCCGAAGACGGCTGCGCGGGCTGCGCCGCCGGCGCCGAGCACCAGAATGCGCGCACCCTTGAGACGCATGCGCCGCTCCAGCGGGCGGATAATGCCGGCCACATCGGTATTGAAGCCGTAGAGCTTGCCGTCGGCGCCGGTGCGGAGCGTGTTGCATGCGCCGATGCGGGCGGTGAGCGGGTCCATATTGGCCAGATGCGGCAGCACTTCCTGCTTGAGCGGCATGGTGACGGCGACACCGTCGAGAGGCAGATCGCGGATGACGGCGAGCAGGTCGTCGAGCGTCTTCACCTTGAGCGGCAGCATGACGGCGTTGACGTTTTCGCGGCGGAAGGCTGTGACGTGCATCAGCGGCGAAAGCGAGTGGGCAATGGGATTGCCAGCAACGCCGAAGATGCGCGTGGCCTGGTCGATCTGTTCGAGGCGGTAGATGTCGAGGAGGCTGCGCGCGGAAACCTGCCCGGGAGCGGTTTCCGAACCTTCGGATAGAGACGCGAAGGTGAAGGCGGCGCCGGCACGTGGGCTGAGCACGCGGCTGATCAGGCCCTCCTCGCCCATGGCGATGCCCACCACGTGGGCGTTGAGGGATTGGTCCTGGACCATGTGCAGGACGGAGAGATTGTCGGCCAGGCTGCGCGCGGTGCTGACGACCTTGACGAATTCTGGCTCGAACGCGGCGATGCGCTGGGCGGTCTGGTTCAGGCCGTCGGGGCGGCGGGTGCGGCTAAAGTCGTGGGAGCTGATCAAAAGGACGGCTCCGGCGGCGCGGAGGGCGGCGCGGAACTTGGCCAGTTGCGGCCGGGTAGCCTGTTCGGCCGATTCGACTTCTAAATCAACGATGTGGGCGCCGGCCTCGGCGGCTTTTTGCAGCAGTTCGATCTCGGAATTCAGAGAGCCAGTGAAATGACCGCCCTGGGGCTTGCGGCGGCAGGTGGCGATGGCCGTCACATCGCGGTGGCAGGCGAGGAAGGTCTTGAGCTCCGGGAGCGCGACCGCTGGCTTGTCCAGGGCATCGAGACGGAACTCAATGAAACCAGAGTCTTTACGCGCAGATTCAGCGCCGGAGAAAAGCTCCGCGGGGGTGGCTCCCTGGACAGCGATGCACAGTTTGCTGACCCGCAGCCGCGGCAGTGCCGGAGCCTGCGCGGGAAGCGGTTCGGTCGGGCTGGAGACCGCAAGAGGCATTTGCTTCAATTGACGCATCTTAAAGGCCTTTTGCGCCCTTTGCAACATGGAATATGGGTCTGGGACGGCCTTGGGACCAGCGTGTCCACCCCCAGAACTGCCCAGGACCGCCCCGGAACGGCCTCGAAGCGGCGAATACCGGGGGTTTGGCCCAGACTTCGAGGCGGGTTGGCCCGGATGTCCTGCCCGGGGAGGGCGGAAGGGGGCTTTTGCAACTGTGCTTGACAGGGTTCTTCTGGCGGTTGAAGATGGCTTCGCGCCGCCGGTGGACTGACCACTTGCGGCTTGAGCCGGGCGGCGCTCGCATTATAGATGGGGGAATCCGAACTATGAGCAGGGTTGTAGGCAGGAGAAACTTCCTGAAAACGGCGGCGTACGGAGCAGTGACGGCGCCGGTTGCGGTTGGGTTGAGCAGCCTGGGATGGGCGCAGACCACGAAGCCCGCCGCATCCCATGCGGCCGCACCAAAGCCGGCAGCAGCGCATACGGGTCCGACGGTCACATTGAACGTGAAGGACTACGGCGCCGCCGGAGACGGAAAAACCAACGATACGCTGGCGCTGCAACTGACTATCGAGCGCTGCGCCGTGCTGGGCGGCGGCGAGGTCGTCGTCCCCGCCGGTGATTATGCGACGGGCGCGCTCGCGCTGCGCAGCAACGTGACGCTGCGCATCGAAGACGGCGCGAGCCTGCTCGGCTCCGGCGACATGGCCGACTATCCTATTGCGCAGGTGCGCTGGGAAGGTCGCTGGATCAAGGGCTACGGTGCATTTATTTCCGCGACGGACGCAGAGAACATCGGCATCACGGGGACAGGAAAGATTGTTGCCAGCGACGCCATCCGTGGGCGTGTCGACCGCAAGACAGGCATGCGGCTGCCGGCGCTGCTGGAATTCACGAACTGCCGCAATGTGCGCGTGGAGAACTGCTTTACCGTCCAGACCGGTATGTGGTCGACGCATCCCGTGTATTGCGAAAACGTGACCTTCAAGAATGTGGTGTTCCATAGCGGCGCGGACGGCATCGATGTGGACTCGTGCCGGCACGTGACCATCGACGGCTGCACATTTGAAACCACCGACGACTGCATCTCGCTGAAATCGGGGCGCGGCGAAGAGGCGAACACCATCAATCGGCCGTGCGAGGACGTGCACATCTTGAACTGCACTTTCAACGACAAGAATTTTGCATGCATCGGCATCGGCAGCGAGACTTCGGCGGGCGTGCGCAACGTGGTGATCGAGCATTGCAAATGCGTGGGCGCGCGCAGCCACGCCATTTATATCAAGAGCCGGCCAGGGCGTGGCGCGTTTGTTGAGAACATCACGGTGAACGACTTTGAAGCATCGGGCGCGAAGCAGGGATTTCTGCGGCTGAACAATCTGAATAGCGGCAAGCAGGATGAGTTTCCCGTTCCCGGCGACGCCGGCATTCCGCTGTTTCGCGAATTTCACTTCTCGAATATCCGGGTGACGGATTTACCGATGCTGGTGCAGGCCACGGAGATCCATCCCGGCAAGCGGCTGGTGGGATTCTCGCTGACCAACGTGACGGGGACCTGCAAGAGCGGAATCACATTGGCGAATATGAACAACGTGGTGATTCGCAATGTGAAGGTGACGGGATTCGATGGCCCGCTGCTCAGCATTTCGAACGTGACGGGCGTGGGGCTGGCCGGCGCGGCCACCATCGATCCGGCGAAGATGCCGAAGGTTCCGGATGCCGTGCCGGAGCCGGAGAAAGCGTATGAACTGAAATAAAGGGAGTGAGGGAGCAATAAAACGGTTGCCGGTCGAGACCGAGAATGAGGGCGAGGCGATGAAAATGTTGCGTCGGTGTGTTGCAGTGCTGGCGGTGGGCGTGCTGGCGTGCGCGGTGGGCGGGCAAACGGCGGGATCCGGCATTGCAGACCGGCCCGACCCGAAAGAGATTCCGGTTCCGCCGATCAAGACATCGATGCACGACATGCCAAATGTTGATCAGTTGCCGAACCGGCCCGCGATGCCTGACGTGATGACGCTCGACAACGGGCGGAAGGTGAAGACGCTCAAGCAGTGGAACGAGCGCCGCACCGAGATGATGAGGACGCTCGAATACTATGCGGTGGGACAGGCGCCGCCGCCGCCGGGCAATGTGAAGGGCGTGGAAGTGAGCTCGCAGATGCTGATGGACGGCAAGGTCAAATACCGGCTCGTGCATCTGACATTCGGGCCGAATGAGAGCCTGAGTCTCGACATCGGCATCTTTACGCCGGCCACGGGCGGACCGTTTCCGACACTGGTCTCGCCCTCGGGCACGCCGCCGGGAGCTACGCCGTTGCCGCATCTGGCGCA
>Ga0302187_10004046_pt1 | contig 11834 bp, 15 predicted proteins | sample II_Bog_E1_3_FD_202120 | JGI IMG/M metagenome (GOLD analysis project Ga0302187, IMG submission 202120) | Peat permafrost microbial communities from Stordalen Mire near Abisko, Sweden - II_Bog_E1_3 | ecosystem: Environmental > Terrestrial > Soil > Wetlands > Peat | place: Sweden: Abisko...
TGGAAGTCCAATCCACCTTCTGAGCTTTTACCTGTAATCATAATTATTAGTTATCTACGTTTGTTTCAACAATGGCTGAGTCTATCACGATGCTCGTAGGAGGGGAAGGTTGTATTGGGAGAACGTGTTCAGGTCGTTTTGTGTCATTGAGGTGGCGCATCAGCCTCATTCAGATCAATGTTCGAAAGCGTCAATTAAATTACCGTTTTGGAGCGCGATGCTCAACCAAGCATGCCAAACCATAAACGCGAGTACAGTTGATTATTTTGTGTTTAAGCCGCTATATAATGGATTGTTCGACGCGAGAGTGTAAACCATGGCTTTGCGACCGCACAAAACGATGGCCTTTCTGTCCGCCAACCCGTTGTTCACCCGGGAGGCGTTCGCGGCGGCGCTTGGCCATGCTCCAGATGCGGCCACGGTGACCAGTCTTCTCGGTCATCACCTGCGGGCGGGCAATATCAAACGGGTCAGCCGTGAGGTCTTCGCCGCCGTCCCAAGGCATCTGAATGCGCAAGATTTCATGATCGACCGCTTCGCCGCCGCGGCCAAGCTGCGGCCGGATGGTGTGCTGGGCTATCATTCAGCCCTGGAACTGCACGGAGTCGCCTATTCCGAGTTCAATCAAGTTCAGCTTATCAGCGCCGGGCGGACGGAGCAGGTGGTTCTGCCGTTCGGCACATGCCGCTTCATTAATCCGCCCAAGGCTCTGGTTGATGCCGGGAAGGTCAATATCCTGACCACGACAAAGGATCGCCTTGGCCAGATGATCCGGGTAACAGCGATCGAGCGGACCGTGGTCGATGTTCTGCATCGTTTCGAGATCGCCGGAGGGATTGAAGAGGTTCTTCCGTCCCTTGATCTCGTTCAGTATCTCGATCCGGCCAAGGTCATCGACTACGTGACCGTCCTGAAAAGCCGGACCGTGGCATCTGTGGTCGGATGGTGGCTGGACAGCCATCGTTCCACGTTAGGCATTGTGGACAATGATCTGGAAGGATTGCGGGTCATGCTGCCGCGTTCGAAACATTATGCACTGGGGGCGAAGCCCGGTAATGCGGTGCTGATCGAGCCATGGCGCGTGCTGCTGCCTTTGCGCGTCCTCGATAAATCCTTCGAGGGATTGTGATGGTGGTGACGCTCGACACTCTGCGGCAGCTCGCGGCGGAACGACATCTTCAGCCGGCGACGCTGGAGCGTGTCATCCGTTTGCTCGACATTCTCGACGCCTTTGGCGCCGACAGCCTGATCGCGCCCCGTATCGCTTTGAAGGGCGGTACGGCGCTCAACGTCTTTCATTCAAACCTGCCAAGGTTTTCCGTCGATATCGACATCAACTATGTTGGCGCGGTCGAGAAGGCGCAAATGGACGAGGATCGGCCCAGGCTTGAAGGCCGGATCGAGCGACTTATGGCCTCGAAAGGTTATACGGCGTGGCGCGAGCCCAGCGAACATGCTGGTGGCAAATGGATCTATCGTTATGCCTCCGTCCTGGGCGGGGGCGGCTCCATCGAGATCGATATCAACTATCTGTACCGCAGCCCGCTTTATGGCGTCAGCCCCATGTCATCGATTGCCATCGGGGCCTTTCAGGCGAAGAATGTTCCCGTTCTAGACATCCATGAGATCGTCGCGGGGAAGATGGTTGCCCTGGTGACCCGCCGCACGGCGCGCGATCTTTTCGACGCCCAGCGGATTATCGCCATGGATTCTCTCGATTGGACAAAGATCAAGACAGCCGCTTTGATGATCGGCGCCAGCGCCAAAAGCTTCGACTGGCGGACGGCTTCGCCGGACGCCATCGGCTGTGAGGTCTCGGACATCACAACCAAACTGGTGATGTGTCTGCCAGAGCGATATTTTGAACCGTTCGGTGGTCCAGAGGCCTGGATTGAAACGGTGACGGTGGAATGCCGTCAGGCGCTGGTGGCGTTGTTCGCCTTCACCGAGGGGGAAAGTGCGTTTCTCCGCGGTGTTCTCGACGATGGCGATGTGGATGCCAAAAGCCTGGATGTGCCGGACTCCGTGTGCACGGCGATTGAAACCTGCCCGGCACTGCGTTGGAAAGCGCAGAACGTCAAAGCCTGGAAAACCTGCGACAAATCATTGGCTCCCCGCACAAGGCGGCTGGCCGTTTCCAAGGGGGCAAGGGATTCTGATGGCGCGTAAGAGTGCGGTGTCGCTGGACACCTTGATCCCGTTGGGTGCCGAGAAACTGGCCCAGGTGATTCTTGATGAGGCGGAAACCAATCCCTCGTTTCGCAAGCGCGTGACCGCGGCTCTGGCCAGTACCGAGGGGCCGGACGCCGTCGCCAAACTGGTCGATCGGCGGCTGACAGCGTTGGAGCGGGCGCGGGCCATGGTCGCCTGGGAGAAGGAGCGGGCGTTTGCCGAGGATCTCGGTGCTACGGTGGACACGATCACCAAGGAACTCGGACCTCTGAGCCCGGCTCATGCGGTCGGACGGCTGCTGCGTTTTATCGACAGCCATGGCAGCGTCTTCGGTCGCATCGACGATTCCAACGGGCGTATCCAGGATGTGTACTGGCGAGCGAGCGAAGCCATTCCGGACCTTGTCGGCAAGCTTCCACCTGGCGAGTTGGTGCGGTTACCCGAACGGTTGCTGGCCAGTCTGGGCAAAGATACCCATGGCTTGGCTCCCCGGATCGCTATTGCCGTGACGCCGTTGTTGCCCGAGCCCGTGCTCGCTGCATGGGACGCGATGCTTCAGAAGGCCGAAGATGTCGCCGGGTTCGTGGAAATCCGGCAAGCGATCGCCGATGCACGAGGCGATCTGGATGGCTTCCTGGCGCTGGAGGTGCGCCGTCTCGACTGGCGGCAGGAACCTTTGAAGGCAGCGGAGCGCTTGTTGGCCGCCAACCGTCTGGACGAAGCGCTGGTGTGGGTGCGCCGCGAGAAAAAGGGCAGCTTGGCCTTCGCTACGGAGTCGGACATCGCCGATGGCCGGATCAATTGGTTTCACGATTTGGAGCGGGTCGGGCTTGAGGCGCGGATTCTGGAGGCGATGAAAGATCGTCCGGCCGCCCAGGCCCTGCGTTGGGCGGCTTTCGAGGCCACCCTCAACGCCGATATTCTGCGTGACTACATCCGCAAGCTGGACGATTTCATGGAATACGAGGAACAGGATCGGGCTTTCGCTCTGGCGGCGGCCAGCCCTCATGCCTATACCGCCTTGGCCTTCTTCATCGCTTGGCCCCGCCTCGATCTGGCGGCGAAGCTGGTGCTGGGCAAAAGCGATGTCTGGGATGGTCGGCATTATGGTGCGTTGGGCGGCGCAGCGGCGGCTCTGGAGGAGAGTTTCCCATTGGCTGCGACGGTGCTCTACCGCGCCCTGTTAAACGCTATTCTGGCTCGGGCGAAGTCTCCAGCCTATGGCCATGGTGCCAGCTATCTTGCCAAGCTTGGCGAATTGGCGGTGGATGTTTCGGAGGGGGGCGGTTTGGAATCCCATGCAGCTTACCTTTTGGCGATCAAGAAGGCGCATGGTCGAAAGGTGGGTTTCTGGAGCATCGTCGATGGGAAAAACCGTTCGTAGTCTGCTTTGGAGGGGGCTGTGATGCCGTTTCCAGGCCCGCTTCGAACGCGGGGGAGGGGATTAATGGTCAGCAAAGCGAAGCCGCAGGTCGATCAGGCACAGGCGGCCGGAGGCCGCAACCTTGTGGTCTGCTGCGATGGCACCAGCAACGAGATAGGCAAGCTGCTGTCCAATGTGTTGAAGCTTTATCGGGCCGAGGGTCGTGCCCCAGCGAGTGGTGTAGCAAGGTTTTCCGGGGGATGAGGACGCAGGGAGCATAGCGACCGCAGGCGTCATCCCCCGGTGCGCCCGTGATGAGCGGGTGGTCATCGGAGATCTTCGGTAGGGTTTGGTTGCGAGACCGAACACCGAACCAAGGATACAACCGATGACCAACGAGATGATGAGCCTTCGCAGCCTGCTGGAAAAGAGTGCTGATGCCGATCTGCTGCGCGAGATGATCGGCTTTGCCGCCGAGCGGCTGATGGAATTGGAGGTGGGGACGCTGACCGGTGCCAGCCATGGCGAGCGCAATCCGGATCAGCGCCTTGCCCAGCGCAACGGCTACCGCGAGCGCGACTGGGAGACCCGAGCAGGCACGGTGGAACTGCGCATTCCCCGCCTGCGCAAAGGCAGCTATCTGCCCTGCTTCCTGGAGCCGCGCCGCATGGCGGAGAAGGCTCTGACCGCCGTTATTCAAGAGGCCTATATCCAGGGCATCTCGACCCGCTCGGTGGACGATCTGGTCAAGGCCATGGGCATGACCGGCATCTCCAAGAGCCAGGTGTCTCGTCTCTGCGGCGAGATCGACGGCAAGATCGCCACCTTCCTCGACCGCCCGCTGGAGGGCGATTGGCCCTATGTCTGGCTCGACGCCACCTATGTGAAAGTGCGCCAAGACGGCCGCATCGTCAGCGTGGCAGTGATCATCGCGGTGGGAGCCAACACCGCCGGGCGGCGCGAGGTGCTGGGCATGACCATCGGCCCGTCGGAGGCGGAAACCTTCTGGACCGACTTCCTGCGCAAGCTGGCTAGGCGGGGCCTGCGCGGCGTCAAGCTGGTGGTGTCCGATGCCCATGAAGGGATTAAAGCCTCGGTCTCCAAGGTCTTGTGCGCCACCTGGCAACGCTGCCGGGTGCACTTCATGCGCAACGTGCTGGCTCATGCCGGGAAACAGGGCCGCCGTGTCGTTTCGGCCTTCATCGGCACCGCCTTCGCCCAGGACGACGCCCAAGCCGCCCGCGCTCAATGGCGTCAGGTCGCCGACCAACTGCGCCCCAGAGTGCGGAAACTGGCGGAATTGATGGACGAGGCCGAAACCGACGTCCTGGCCTATATGGGCTTCCCCGCCAGCCATCGGACCAAACTGCACTCGACTAACCCCATCGAGCGGATCAACGGCGAGATCAAGCGCCGCACCGAGGTGGTCGGTATCTTCCCTAACGAAGCCGCCATCACCCGCCTGATCGGCGCTATCCTGCTGGAGCAAAATGATGAATGGGCCGTCCAACGCACTCGCTACATGACCCTGGAAACCATTGCTCCTTTGAGCGATGATCCCCTGGCCAGCCTGCCGCCTATCGCGGCAGCCTGATCAAACCGGCCAAACTTGTCGGAGATCAAACGGCGACGGCGCTGTTACACCAATCCAAGGGACACGATCTCGCCGAGAAGAGTGACAGGCAGATTGTATTCTATCAACCCGGTATCGGAACGGTCGTCATGCCCGATAGTTGGGGAGGTTGGCGGCAAAAGCTGCGCTCAATGTTTGAGATGGCGACGGGGTACGGTCTGGATCGCGACGTTCTTAACGCCTATTGCTTTCTTGCCCGCCATTACCGGCCCGGTGACAAGATTTATCTGTTCGGGTTCAGTCGTGGTGCCTATACCGCGCGCGTGGTCGCGGGAATGATTTATTTGATAGGGCTTCTCCACGAGCACCAAGTCAATTTTGCAGGCTATGCCTTGAAGGCATACAAGCGTGCAGCAGCTGCGGACGATTATGGTGTCGCTCGGGAATTTCGAGAGACCATATTGCCGCAATGCGTGCCAATCAGGTTTCTCGGCGTATGGGACACAGTTGCATCAATTATCGTACCGGGTCGGCTTCCTTTCTCCCGTTTACGGCTTGAGGAGCTTCCCTACACATCGAATAATCCGGCTGTGGAGGTGTTTCGTCAGGCTATCGCGATCGACGAGTTCCGTCGGATGTTTCGGATACAGCGCTGGAAAGACCTGCAGGAGTTCAAGCCCAATCGTTATTCGCAGGCGCAGACCTTCCCGCCTCAGGATATTCGGCAGGTCTGGTTCGCGGGGTGTCATTCAGATGTCGGCGGCGGTTTCATCGAAGAACAAAGTGCCCTTGCGAAATACCCGCTACGATGGATGTTGGAGCAAGCCGCTGACAAGGGGCTGATCATACGGAAAAAGATGCTGAACCATATTGTGTTGGGTGCGGAATACAAAAACGTTCGGCGATATACCAAGCCCAGCGTGGAGGGGACGCTTCACAAATCTCTTACCGCGATGTGGTGGCCATTGGAATTTCTGCCAAAAAGCCTTCGTTATCGCGATTGGCCGAAACGGCGTGCATGGCTCGGTTTTTATATTCCGCGTGGCGAACCGCGTTTCATTCCGCCAGATAGCCTTGTTCACACCTCGGTGGTCGATAGGGTGAAGCAAGTGACATCTTATCGCCCGGTCAATCTGCCAGCGTCCTATAATGTTGAGACGATCATTGGACCCACGACACGCTCAAATCCGTCGCGCTCTTCGCGACAATCTCTGGGGGTGAATGCTACAGGGCAGCCTCTCGTCTGATGCAAATTTCTGTTTCGAGGGCTCCGGCGAGACAAACTTCAGCAATGGCGCTTTTTATTTCCTCGCTATCGAGTGCGACGATGGCTTTGCTGTTCCGGTCGATTGGCATCCGGACGGAGACGGCCTCTCCTCCGTTGGCAACTTCCAGCCGCACGCCGTAAATCGATAATGTTATTTCGTCACCGAATACGAGCAAAACATCAGCCAAGCCAATAAGGCGCCCGCTTTGGATCGGGGTGATTTTGAGGAGTTCCACGCGGCATTCCATTTAAGGAAGGCTACAGGGCGGAGGTTGAGGCGTCAACGTGGGCCGTTTGGCCAGGGGGCCTGAGTTCAAGGAAGAGTTCGGGCTGTTCTGGGTAGGGTGCGGCATAAGCGTGAAGAGAGAAGGTGGTTGGGCGATTCCCAATTTACGGCAGCCGGGTGACCCTTGTTTCTCGACCTGGAAACGCCGGAAGAGGTATCATCATGACCGGAAAGGAACCCGAGCCTTCGGACCGTCATCCGCCTGCCGCCAACGATAATGGTGGCAATACCACTGAGCCACTGGATCCGCGTATCCGCCGCATTGCCGAGGCCATCGGTCGCCATTTGGCGCGGGAGCACGTGAAAGCTTGGTGGGAAAAATTGGCCAGTGCGGCCAATGACAATGAGGAATGCCCATAATGCCATCGACTGATGGTCGGACTCTGTCTGAAGGAGACTGGAGGATGCCCACTCATATTGCACTTTACGCCCGCTATTCTTCGGACAATCAGAGCGCTTCGTCGATCGAGGACCAGTTCCGTATCTGCCGTGAACAGGCGGAGAGAGAGAAATGGAAGGTAGTGACCTCTTATAAGGACGCCGCTATTTCCGGCGCCAGCATCACTTTGCGCCCTGGTATCCAGGCGTTGCTGCAAGATGCCCAGGCGGGCAAGTTCGAAGTCGTGCTGGCCGAGGCGCTCGACCGCGTCAGCCGCGATCAGGCCGATGTGGCGATGCTTTACAAGCATCTCAAATTCGCCGGTGTCCGCATCATCACTCTGGCCGAGGGTGAAATCTCGGAACTTCACGTCGGCCTCAAAGGCACGATGAATGCTTTGTTCCTCAAGGATCTCGCCGCCAAGACCCACCGCGGTCTGCGTGGCAGGGTCGAGAAAGGTAAAGCGGGCGGGGGCCTCTGCTATGGCTATGATGTGGTGAAGCGTCTCAATGGCGATGGCGAACCGGTGCGCGGCGAGCGTAAGATCAATGAGGCTGAAGCCATCGTCGTGCGCCGGATATTCCGCGAATTCGCCGCCGGCAAGAGCCCGCGCGCCATCGCCGGCGACCTCAATGGCGACGGTGTTCCTGGTCCACTCGATCGCGCCTGGGGCGACACCACCATTCGCGGCCACGTCTGCCGGGGCACCGGTATTCTCAACAATGAACTCTATGCCGGTGTGCTGGTATGGAATCGGCAGCGCTACATCAAGAACCCGGCCACCGGCAAGCGGGTGGCGCGCATCAATCCCGAGTCAGAATGGGTCAGGACCGAAGTGCCCGAACTGCGGGTCGTCGATGACGACACCTGGGCTTCCGCCCGGACCCGTCAAGCCGAACTGGCCAAACAGTTTGAGGCGACCACCAAAGGTGTGCGTGAGGCTCGTGCCCGACATATCAACGAACTGCGCCGCCCGGCTTTTCTGCTGTCGGGTCTGCTTACCTGCGGCTGTTGCGGCGGGCAATATGGCATCATTACCCGCGACCGCTATGGCTGCCTCAACCGTTATCGCCGGGGTACCTGCGACAACGGCCATACTATCCGCCGCGATGATATCGAACGTCGGGTACTGATCGGTCTGACCGACAAACTGGTTTCCGCGGACGCCGTAGCCAGTGCTGTGCGGGCCTATGCGGAGGAACTTAATCGCCAGAATCACGAACGCCGCGCCCAGGCCGAAGTGGACAGCCGGGCGCTGGCCAAGATTGAACGAGGCATTGTCGGCATGATGGCGGCAATCGAGGATGGCTTGTACCAGCCGTCCATGAAGGCGCGGATGGAAGACCTGGAGCGCAAGAAAGCCGAAATCCTGAAGCGCTTGGCTGAGGTTCCGGACGATGTTCCCGACATGCATCCCAACATTGCCGAGATTTACCGCGCCAAGGTCATGCGTCTGACCGAAGCGCTGGCTGATCCGGAGCTTCAAACGGAAGCGGCCGAAGATATCCGGTCGCTGGTGGGTGAGGTGGTGCTGACCCCTGGCGACAGGCGCGGAGACATGCGGGCGGTGCTACGCGGCGAGTTGGTGGGGATTCTCGACATGGTAACGGAAACCCGGAGGCACCGGAGGCCGGACGTTATAACAAAACGGCTTGCGTGCCCCCGCAACCAGTAAAATCAACGGCTTAGCCCTTATCCGGCTAAGCCGTTTTTTGTTGCCAAAAATTCCGGTCCATCTCTGGTCCATCATTTTATAAAATCACCCCACCAGCCTCGCCGAGCCTTTCCGGGAGCTTTCCCGCGCGCTCGATGCAGATTTTGGCCTCAATGGCGCCAGCCAAACAGACCTCGGCAATCGCATCCTTGATCTCGTCGCTATCAAGGCTGACGACCGCCTTGTTGCTCCGATCCACCGGCCGGCGCACGGAGACGGCCTCGCCATTGTTGGCGACTTCAATGCGAACTCCGTGAATGGATAGATTGAGTTCGCCGCCAAGTTTGAGCAGGACATCCGCCAGGCCAATAAGGCGACCGCTTTGGATCGGTGTGATTTTAAGAAGCTCAATATGACATTCCATGAGCAAGCCTAGGTCTTTCCGGGTGGGCTATATCAGCGCCGGAACGGGATGACGTTGTTGTCGTCGAGAAAGGTGCTGATGTCTTCCTCGGCAACGGTTCGCTCGAACTCTTCATAGGCACTGGTGTCACTCGGGAAGAGGTCATCCCAAACAATAGAGGTGCCGTCGGAGTTGACAACCTCAAGCGACCAATCCTTCTCCGTCTCAAGGCGATAGATCGCGACCTCAACCGTCACTCCGTCTTGCGAGAAAGATCGGGAGAGGCCCGAGGTCACGATGTTTGGTTCGCGTTCTTTCATTATTTCCCCCTGACTGCTGAAATCGGTCTATCTGATGAGTTCGCTGAGCAGCTCTGGATGCTTGTCCAACAGCTTGAACAAATTGACGACGGCAGGCATGGGAACTGCCTCGCCCCGTTCATAGCGGGAGAACGCATTGTGTCCTCCGCCAGTCAACTGTGCCGCCTTGTCTTGGCTGAGGCCCAGCTTACGGCGGATGCGTCGGATTTCAGCCCGTTCAGCATCACGCGCACGGATCACCAGATCGTCGCCCGCTACGGCATAGCGCCGGGCGCTGTCTGCGTCGAATTCCACCTCGCCGCAGGAGTCGCATCTCCAGCCTGCCAGCCCCTCGACCTCGGATGCTTGGCCTTCGTGTTCGATATGGAAGGTTTCCCCGTCAAAGCGAACCGGGTTGGGTTTCCCGCACTCTGCGCAGTTCCCTTGGTCCATCCTACTTCTCCTTGAACTGAATCACGGGCGCGTTGTCGCGCAGGGTGACCTTGATATAGGCGTCCTTCTTGACAGGCGTAGGTGCGTGATACACGTCCTGCCAGATGGTGTGGTCGGCGTGCGTGGTCATCGACTTGTAGAGGTCACGCCGGGTCAGGGTGGCGATGACCGTCAGCATCTCTGCCGTTGTCAGTCCCATGCAGCGTCCGCCATCCAAAGCCGTCTTGGTGAAGGCTGCCGCCCCAAGGCGGGACACGTCAGCCTGAATGCGAGACAGGTCATAATGGGGTGCACGCTTGTCCATGACCTATATTTACCCTTTAAGGGTATTTGTCAAGGCCATGCCAGATGGGGTGGCCTGCGTTTGCATCGTAACCGTCTCGTAGAGCGTGGTGTCGCGCACGGGGGCATGCCGATCTCATGTCGTCTGATAAATGTCCCGAATGACCTCAATGGGCATGACTAAAACCCTCGCTCCAAGGGGAGATAGCAGAAAGCCGTGGTTCTGGTAAAAACGGACGGCGTCATCGTCGATGGCATGAACGACGACGGCCCGCACGCCGGCAATCTCCGATGCGGCGAGACAGCGCTGTAATGCATCGGCGAGCAAGGCGCTGCCCAATTGTAGTCCCTGCCACCTTTGATCAATAGCAAGGCGACCGATCAGGAGAAGTGGAACCTCGTCAGGGGTTCCTTGGCGCATCTTGGCGCTGGGCAGGGTAGCCCGCTGTGCCATGGCGGTGGAAATCGCGTAATAGCCCACCACCTGAACCGGATGATCTTCCTCGGTGATGACATAGGTGCGAGACGACATGCCTTCACTGGCCAAGGCTCGGCGTTTCAGCCATTCGTCCAAGGATGGATGCTTGCCGTTCTGGAACTGGGAGAGGTCGTGATGGGAGGCTAGACGTTCGGGCGCACGCACGGAGCCGATCCGTTCTCCTGTGGTCATCAGCGCTTCCAGGGGACGACGCGGGTCAACCGCTGACGGTGGTCAGCGCTCGGAAGTGTGGGGGCATCCAGCAAGGCCAGGAAACGGTCATGCGCATCAGGATCGAGCAGGAAGACACGCTGATCAAGAAGGGCTTCTTCGGCCTGCCGACGAGCACAGTCCAGCATGAACTCTGAAAGCTTCTGACCTCGTAGGGCGGCAGCCTGATTGAGCAGCAGCTTCGTTTCCGCCGACGCCCTGATCTGAATCAGGTCGTCTTTGCGAACCGGCTTACGCTTTTGCGGCGTTTCGGTAGATAGGGCTTGGCTCATTACGCTGCTCCATACGGGAGACGAATTCTGAGGCTTAATGCATGACAATGTCAATACAACTCATGCCGAGTGTGTATCGTTACGCCGGAGCATATGGCGGCTTGTCAGGAATTGAGACAAGGAATGTTGTTCTGATTGGACGGTGAGGGGGCCTCTTTCGTCCATCCCCAAAAGCCGCTAATCTGGATAGGTTCCATGAGCTTAGCCCTTTCGATCAGGAGATTTCTTTGGCTGATGATGTCGCTCCGGTAATCCCCCCATTTTTAACGGGGGTCGGACATAGAATTTAGGCGGCCAATTTCAGTTTTTGGGCGGGTGTGATGCCGCCGATGCCCATATTGGGGCGGTCGTTGTTATAGGTCCAGAGCCAATCTGTGGCGTAATCTTGCACCTCCGCGATGGTTTCAAAGTTGAACTGGCCCAGCCATTCATGCCGGACCGTTCTGTTGTAACGCTCGACATAGGCGTTCTGCTGCGGCTTGCCGGGTTGGATGTGGCGAAGTCCAATTCCGTGCCCCTCGGCCCATTTCATCAGTGTGCCGCTGATATATTCCGGGCCATTGTCGACGCGAATGACCTGAGGCTTGCCGCGCCATTCGATGATCTGGGTCAAGCTGCGCACCACTCGTTCGGCGGGCAGCGAGAAGTCCACCTCGATGCCGAGGCCTTCCCGATTGAAGTCATCGAGCACGTTTAGCAGCCGGAAGGCCCGGCCATCCTCC
>Ga0302187_10004048_pt1 | contig 11825 bp, 6 predicted proteins | sample II_Bog_E1_3_FD_202120 | JGI IMG/M metagenome (GOLD analysis project Ga0302187, IMG submission 202120) | Peat permafrost microbial communities from Stordalen Mire near Abisko, Sweden - II_Bog_E1_3 | ecosystem: Environmental > Terrestrial > Soil > Wetlands > Peat | place: Sweden: Abisko, Stordalen...
CTCGGTTTTGCGTAATGTGCTGCGCAATCCGGAAGATCTGGCGCTCGTACTTGCGTACCAGAGTGTCGTAGGCAGAGATGTCGCCTGCGCGTACCTGTTCAACCAGGGCAACGTCAGGGTGCTGTTCGATCTCGCCTTCAATAGATTGGATGGTCGTCATCTGAGTTGGTTGCGAAAAATCCTGCGCCGCGGTTCCATGGACGGAAACAAGCAGCGAAGATCCAGTTTACCGGACGCGGGCGGCAGGGGCCAACTTTAGCATTTGGCCGCACCGAATGAAGCAACAGAATCCGGTTTCGGCGGTAACGTGAGTGGTTCCGGTCCGGCCCATCGCCGAGAAAGCGGAATAAAGTGGAAGATATGAAGGTTTTCGCTTTCCGGACTGTTGTTTCGCGACTTGCGGCGCAATGCGTTGCGCTGCTTCTCTCGTTGCTGATGGTTTCCATGCCGGTCGCCGGCCAGTCGGGCGACGATGCAGGATCGAGATCCAGCAAGCCCTCTGCCAAGGCACATGCGAAGAAGAATGCGGGTAAACAGGCGGCAGGCAAGAGCCACAAGCCTGCCAGCCGTCACGCGCAGACCAGCAAGGCCGCGCGGGCTGCCCGTACGGCGGCCATTCGCAAGGCGTTTACGGCCTCAGCCGATCTGCGGCCCATGGCGCAGCAACTGGCTACGCTGCGCACGCCCGAGGCCTACGCGGGAGTGGCGGCCTTTGCGCGCGGCCACAGCAGCGAGGCGGCTGCAACGGCCTATCTTGCGCTGGGGCACGCCTATCTGCTGGACAAGCGCTACCCCGAGGCGGAGGCCGCGCTGCGGCAGAGCCACCAGGCAGGCGGAGAACTGGCCGACTATGCGGACTTTTTTGCCGCCCAGGCCAGCCGCGAGGCCGGCAACAACGCCGCGGCTGAAGCGCTGCTGCGGGGGTTCATTGATCGATACCCTGACAGCATCTTTGACGCGCAGGTGCCGGAGGTTGAGGCTAATGTGTTGCTGGCGATGGGCGATGCGGCGGGCGCGCAACGGGTTCTGGCCCAGGCGCAGGGGCTGGCAGCGGAAGATCGCACCGGATTCCAACTGGCGCAGGGCAACGTGGCGCTGGCGCTGGGACAAAGGGCTGCGGCGGAACGGGATTTTCGCCAGCTTGTGCTGGGCAAGCCATTGAGCACAGAGGCGCAGCAGGCGCGGTCGCGGCTGGTGGAGATGGGCCTGGAAACTTCTCTCTCCACGGCGGATCGCCGCACGCTGGCCGAGGCCTATTACAACGGCGGCCATTACAGTGACGCGGCCGATCAGTACCGCATTCTTGCACACTTGCCGGAGTTCGACAGCGGCCTGCGCAACGCCTACGCGGCCGCTGAGGCTGCCTGCGACTGGAAGCTGAAGCGGCTGACCAGCGCCAAGGCGGAGGCGCTGGCGGATACCAACGACGAGGCAGGCGCGCGCCGCCTCTACCTGCTGATGGAACTGGCGCGCGACCGTGACAGCACGAGCGACCAGCAGCAGATCGTGGAGCAACTGGAAGCGCGTTTCCCCCACAGCCAGTGGCTGGCCGAGGCACTGTATTCAAGCGGCAACATGTATCTGCTCAAGAAGGACTACGCCACCGCTTCGAGCTACTATGGCGCGTACGCAAGCCGCTTTCCGTCGGCCAAGAACGCCTCTGCCGCGCACTGGAAGGCGGGGTGGCTCAGCTACCGGCTAGGTTTGCTGGACGACGCCACGCGCATCTTCGACGAGCAGATTAGCCTGTATCCCACTGCGGCGGAGAGCATCAGCGCGCTTTACTGGCGGGGAAGGCTCTACGAGTCGCGCGACCGCAATCCGCCAATGGCCGTGGCCAACTATCGCGCTATTGTGCGCAGTTCGCCGCACTTCTTTTACGCGCAGATGGCGCGGCAAAGGCTGGCTGCACTGGGCAACACGCAGGCAGCCGACCAGCCGCAACTGAATCGCTACCAGCCCCTGCCTCCTCCCCAGTTGGTGGAGAGCTTTCCCGAAGCAAGCCCGCATCTGGCCAAGGCGCGGTTGCTGGCCAATGCAGGTTTGAATGATTACGTGGCCAGGGAGATTGCCGCCGACCCGGATTTCGGCGCTGCCAGCGCGCTGGTTGAGGCGCAAGTCTACGCGTCCTATGGCGACACCTTCCGCTCACTGCGTGCGGCCAAGCGTGCCATTCCTTATTCGTCATTGGCCGCTATTCCGGCCATTCCGCTGGTGTACTGGCGCATCCTGTTTCCAGAGCCATGGTGGTCCACCATCAAGGCGGAGTCGGCCAAGAACAATCTCGATCCCTACCTCGTCGCGTCACTTATCCGCCAGGAGTCGGAGTTTGACCCAACGGCGGTTTCTTACGCCAACGCCTGGGGGCTGATGCAGTTGCTGCCCACAACCGGCAAGCAGATGGCACATGCCGAAGGCCTGACGCGCTTCCAGACCTATCAGTTGCTGGACCCTGCGACTAACCTCCGGCTGGGCACGCGCTATTTGCGGCAGATGATGGACAAGTTTGGCGGCGTGCAGGAGTATGCGCTGGCGGCCTACAACGCGGGCGACGGTCGCGTTGTCGACTGGGAGGCGGCTGGCCCTTACCGCGGCATGGACGAGTTTGTGGAGTCGATTCCGATTACGCAGACGCGCGAGTACGTGCAGTCGATCCTGCGCAACGAGGAGATCTACCGCGCCATTGACAGCTATGCGCATTCGCAGGGCGCAATCGGTTCCCATCCCCTGCATTGAGGGCGCGGCGGTTCCTTTTGACTCAGTTTTTCGACATTTTCCTCAAATTCGCATTGACTTCCAGGGCCGCGGCGTAAACACTGAAGGGCAACGGGGGTCTTAGGCCTTCGTTGGTCCTTCGCAGCCTGCTGTAGTTCGACGGAGCCGGCCGGAACCATGAGGCGCGGCTTGGTAGCATCCAACCCCCGGAGGGTACGATGTCAGCCGACTTGCAGTTTCTGGAAGAGTGGATCCCCGACCGCATGGACCCTGGCACGGTCTTTGTCCTCGAAAATCAAGCCAACCAACTTGGACAGGCGCAGAACCCCTACGTCGCGGTCATGTCGTGCCCGCGCTGCGGAACCATGGGGCTCATCACCCGCCGGCAGCTGTTCGCAGGCGAGGCGATGATCTGCGGTGGCGAAGAGTGTTCAGCCGAGTACCGGCTGGACGGCGAAACGATTCGCTTCCGGCCCGTGCAGTAGACCGGTAGACCGGGTCGCGCAGGCTGGAATGCCAAGGACGGGCGCATCTGCCCGGGCCAAGGGGACTATTGCCTGTTTCCATCGGCGCTGACCGCAAGCGCTTCAATAGAACATTGCAGCGCGAAACTCGAATGTAGTGAACAAAACAGGGGCGGCGAAATATCCAAATGTAGCAGGATATTTCGCCGCTCTTGCGGTACGGTGCGGTTTTGGTTAGAAGGTGTACTTCATCGAGAACTGAGCAATACGCGGTCCGCCGTAGGTTCCAGTGATGGTGCCAAAGGAACTGGAAGAGAGAGCCGTGGTCGGGTTGCTGAGTTCGGTGTGGTTAAGGATGTCAAAGTACTCGACGCGGAACTCGATGTTGGTTTCGCGATAGACGGGAAAGGAGCGGATCACAGCGCCATCCCAGTTGGTGAAGCCGGGTCCACGCAGCGATCCCTTGACGACGTTACCGAAGCCAGTACCGGCTCCAGTGTTGACCGGGATTGCGAAGGCCGCATTATTCATCCAGTTGATGCACGACTTGCCGGTTGCGCAGTTGCCTGCGCCTGATGCGTCGCGCGAATAAGTTGCCTTGGTGTAGTCGCGCTGTGCGCGGTCCTGGCTCAGGCCGGTGAGCGAAACGTCGGAGTTGGCATAGGCCGTCAGTGAGTCGCCGGAGTGGTGTTGAATCAGGCCGCTCGTCCGCCAGCCGCTGGTGAGGGCGCTGATGACCTTGTAGCTGGTTTTCCACGTGGGAATCTGGTAGCCATACGAGATCGAAATCACGCTTGGATGGTCGATGTCAGAGATACCGCGATCCAGAGCCTTGATGTCGGTGACGTTGGCCACCGCAGGGATGCCGGTGGCGTTGGAGGGATAGAGCGGATAGACGTACGATTCACCGGCGTTCAGATCTTCGGTGTTGCCGGTGCGAGTAGCCTGCGGCATGTCATCGAGGGTCTTGGACCATGTGTAGTTGGCCAGCAATGAGAAGCCATGAGACATCTTGCGCTCCAGCGTGGCCTGGAAGGAGTTGAAGCCAGCCGAGCCGATCATGGCCGCTTCAATAATGTCAGAGTAGTTAGCCGAGCAACCGGTTGAGGAGGAGCACGGACCCACAGTAGGCGCCGTGTTGTAGACGCGGCGTGCGTTCGTGCTGAGGCCGGAGCCGTTGTTGACCGACGGGTTGACTTCAAGGTTGACGAACTGATGACGCGAACCGGAGCCAACATAAGCCAGGCGAACCGCCCAGTTGGCGCCGACCTGCTGTTCGATGGTCAGGTTGTAGTCAAAGGTGACCGGAACCTGGAAGCGGCCGGAGGGGTCGTATTCCACAACCGTGATGCCGTTCGGGAAGACCTTGGTCGACGGGAAGGGTAGCGTGAAGGGGAGCCCACCGAGCAACCCGTACAGTACGGATTGCTGAACGGACCGCCCTGGTTGGTGCCGGCCGAGGTGCTGTACATAGCCGGATTGGTCAGGGTGGCGGAGATGGTGTTCGGAACCCAACTGGCCTGGCTCAGGTTGAAGAAGCCCGGCATACGGTCCTGGTAGAACATGCCGAAGCCGCCACGGACTGCGGTCTTGCCGTTGCCGAACAGGTCATAGGCAAAACCCACGCGCGGCATGAACTGCTTATACAGGTTGCTGAGGCCATTCTTCGGGAAACCAGCATCGCCCGATAGAACCATGCCGGCCGGCAGGGCGGTGTACTGCGAGGTGCCCTTGTTGGCCGCGTAATTGGTGGCGCTGAAGGCTGTCTGCTCGCCATTGCGGTTGGCCCAGGGAGCAAACATCTCCCAACGGATGCCGTAGTTGAGCGTCAGCTTGTGGGTCGCCTTCCAACTGTCCTGGGCATAGAAGCCGGGGAAGTTGTTGCGATCGTTGACCTGCTCGAAGTTGCCCTGGCCAAAGGAGGACATGAAGCCCATCTGGAAGTTGGCCATGGCGTTGGGGTACTGGTAGGTGGTGCTGCCGATCTTGTTGCTGACCGCGCCGAAGGCGAAGGTGCCGTAAGAGGTGAACACGTTGGTGACGTCGAACTTGCTCAGCTCGTAGTGTCCGCCGAAGGCGAAGTTGTGGTTGCCCTTGACCCAGTGCAGGTCGTCGTTGAAGGTGTAGTTGTTGCGGCCCCAGGCGGCAAATGCCGACGACGAAGCGCCGAAGTATCCGGTGATGGATGCCTGGATGTACGGGCCGGTGTTTGGCTGCCAGAGGTTGTTGACGCCGAAGGCAGTAATGTCAGAGCTTCCTGGAGGTCCACCACGCAGCGAGACTTCGCGCTGGTAGTTCAGGATGAGGCTGTTGAGCAGGTTCGGCGTGAAGGTATGCGTCTCAGAGATGAGCGCGTTCTGGTAGCGGGTGTTGAAGTAGGACTGGTAGCTGAGCAGGTTGGTGGGATCGTAGTCAGCCGTCTGCTGGTAGTAGTTCGAGTAGTAGTGGCTGAACAGGTGATCGTTGGCGCCAAACTGATGATCCACACGGCTGACGAACTCGTCAAAGCCCTGAACCGTGGGCTTGAAGTAGTTGACTGTGTTGCCGATTTTTCCGGCAGCCGCATCGGTGGAAGCTGTTGGGAAGGCCTTTTCAAAATTGACAGCCGCGGCATCGAAGTCGGACGTGGGGATGTGGTTGAGAGCGTAAGCCGCGTTGGTGTAGGGGTTGCGAATGGTCTGGCTTGCGGTCAAGCAGATGTTGTTCGAGTCCCAGCCGGCGGTGCAAAGGTTGCTGTAATCCGCAAAACCGGTGCCGGTGCGGCCTTCTTCAGCCAGGGTGGGAACGATGGAGCTGTTCGAGTTCGAGTTCTGATGGATCAGCGTGTGCTGATAGCCGAAGAAGAACTGCGTGCTCTGGCCCTTGGAAAAGTGCGGGATGATGAGCGGGCCGCCGATGGTGCCGCCGTACTGATGGCGGTGCATGTTGTCAGCCACCGTGGCAAAGTAAGGCTTGGCGTTGAAGTAGCCGTTGCGAAGGAACTCGAAGGCATCGCCGTGGAACTGGCTTCCGCCAGACTTGGTGACGATGTTGACCACCGCGCCGGCGCTTTGGCCGAACTCGGCGTTGTAGTTCGAGGTCTGGACGCTGAACTCCTGCAGCGAATCGGGGAAGGGAAATGGGCCGTTGACGTTGGTCATTTCGTCCACGTTGTTGCCGCCGTCGAGCAGATAGTTGGACTGGTTGGGCAGGGTGCCGTTGGCGCTGGAGACAACCGCGGCCGGGAATGTTTTTCCGTTGCCCTGGTTGGCGCCGTTGCCTTCGTTGGTGGCGTCGGAAACGCCGGCCACCAGGGTGATCAGCGCAGCTGCGTTACGGCCGTTCAAAGGCAGATCGGCCACGCGGCTTTCGTCAATGACCTGAGACAAGGTGCCGGTGGTTGTGTCCACCTGCGGAGCATCCGCCGAGACGCTGACCGTTTCAGAGCCGGAGCCGATGGTGAGATGCGCATTCACCGTCAAGGCTTGGTCGGCCTGGAGGACGATGCCGGTCTGTATATAGGCCTCAAAGCCCTTTGCCGTTACCGTGAGGGTGTAAGAGGTTGGGGGCAGGCTCGGAAAGACGAAGTTGCCATCTTTGCCGGCCACGATGCTGGTTTCACGACCGGTTTGAGTCTGCGTTGCTGTGACACTGGCCGATGCAACCACAGCGCTGGACGGGTCGGTGACCGTGCCGCTGATGGTTCCGTAGCCTTGAGCATTGAGGTGGGCCGACGTGCAAGCGATGAACACGATTGCAATCGTGGCGAGCAGGGCAATTCGATTCCAGAGTTTTCCTCTAGATGTCATTTAGTTCTCCAATATTTAGTCCTGGCCCCCAGGACTAAAGCCTCCTGAGAAGTCTCTCAGTGTGCAGTTTTTTAGATGTTTTAGAGCTTGAGGATGCTATTCTCCGCGGCCTTCAAGCTGAAGTCAGATACGTTTGGTTGCGGCTGAACGGAACTGTCCAACCACCGCAAAAAACTACGACAAAGAAATCACTAATGTCAATAGAAAATATATTTCTAATCATCAAATATCTCGCTTTATGAAGCAGGTAAATCTTAGCAAAAGAAAATTCATTGCAAATTGTTCCTCCATTGAGACTTAGAAACTGATTTCAACTTGGACGCCAGAAAGTGAAGCGGGGGCATTTGACAGAAATAATTGCATTGGAATGACCTCTGAGCAGGGAAATTTATCGTGCGCGGATCGAATCGCGGTATCCGGGAAGTAAATTTTGAAAGGGAAAAAAGGACAGAAACGGGTGTGATCAGTCTCTGGCGGCGATGCCGTTGGAGTACGCCTCAAGCAGCATTCGCGCAGCCCGGAAAGAGGTAGTTTCGCCGCAGGCAACCTGGGCTTCGACAAGGGCGATGCGGTCGCGCACGGCCGGATGGTGGTCAAAGCGTTGGCGTAGTCCCTGCTCGATGATCTCGTGCATCCAGCGCCGCATCTGGTTCTGCCGGTGCAGGGCCAGCGAACCGTTGGAGCGGGTGAGGGCGCTGTGTTCCAGAATCCTATGCCAGAGCTCGCGAACACCGGTGCCGGTATGGGCTGAACAGGTGAGCGCCAGGGGCGTCCAGTTGGAGGCCGAGGCAGGGAAGAAGTGGAGCGCGTGTTCAGCTTCAGCGCGGGCGCGTTCGGCGGCGCGCTGGTTGGAGCCGTCTGCCTTGTTGATCAGGACCACGTCGGCCAGCTCCATTACGCCGCGCTTGATGCCCTGTAGTTCGTCGCCAGCTCCGGCGATGAGCACCAACAAAAAGAAGTCCACCATGCCGTGAACGGCGGTTTCGGACTGGCCTACGCCAACCGTTTCAACAACGATGTTGCGGAAGCCTGCCGCCTCACACAACAGCATGGCTTCGCGTGTGCGCTGGGCGACGCCTCCGAAGGACCCGCGCGAGGGTGAGGGCCGTATGAAGGCTAGCGGGCTTGCCGCCAGCGTGACCATGCGTGTCTTGTCGCCGAGTATGCTGCCGCCGGAGATCTGGCTGGAAGTCGATGGCCAGCACGGCTACCTTCTCGCCACGCTCCTCAGTTAAATAGCGGCCCAGAGTCTCGATGAGGCAGCTTTTGCCCGCGCCGGGAATGCCGGTGATGCCCACGCGGATGGAATTGCCGCAATGGGGAAGGCAGTCTTCGACGATCTGCTCGGCAAGCAGGCGGTCGGATTCGCGCGAGCTCTCAATCAGCGTGATGGCGCGGGCCAGGATGGTGCGCTGGCCGGCGAGAATGCCTTCAAGATACGCGGCGCGGGTGAGCGGACGGCGGCGGGATGTGGCAAGTGCGGAGACGCGCGAAAGCAGCTCGGAGGGCGGCTCAGTGACCGCGCTGCCGGGCCGTTCGCGCATGGCGCTCTCAAACTCCGCTGCCAATCAGTTCTAGCCTCCTACGGCCGTGCCGTTGAGCACTTCGAGGATCTTCTGCGCCGCGATGGGAATCACGGTGCCGGGTCCGAAGATTCCGGCCGCTCCCGCCTGGTAGAGAAAATCATAGTCCTGCGGGGGGATGACGCCGCCAACAATGACAACAATATCTTCGCGGCCCAGTTTCTTGAGTTCGGCGATCAGCTGCGGAACCAGTGTCTTGTGTCCGGCGGCGAGCGAACTGACGCCGACCACATGCACGTCGCTTTCAGCGGCCTGGCGCGCGGCCTCAGCCGGAGTCTGGAAGAGAGGGCCCATGTCCACGTCAAAGCCGATGTCGGCGTAGGCGGTGGCGACAACCTTGGCGCCGCGATCATGGCCGTCCTGGCCCATTTTTGCAATCATAATGCGTGGGCGGCGGCCTTCGGCCTTCTCGAAGTCCTTCACCATCTGCTGCGCCTTCTGGAACTCCGCGGCGTTCTTGCTTTCGCCTGCATAAACACCGGCGATGGTGCGCGTGGTGGCGGCGTAGCGGCCCCACACTTTCTCAAGTGCGGAAGAGATTTCGCCAAGCGTAGCGCGCTTGCGAGCGGCATCGACGGCGCATTCCAGCAGATTGCCTTCGCCCGTTGCGGCGCACTTTTCCAATTGTGCCAGCGAGGTACGGACGGCTGCTGGATCGCGCTCGCGCTTGAGTTGTTCGAGACGGCGAATCTGCGAAGCGCGCACGGCGTCGTTGTCGATGTCGAGTACCGGAATCACAGGCTCTTCGTTGGCAGCATATGCATTGACGCCGACGATTACATCGCGGCCAGCGTCGATGCAGGCCTGGCGTCGCGCGGCCGCTTCTTCAATGCGCATCTTCGGAATGCCGGTCTCGATGGCCTTGGCCATGCCGCCCAGGCCTTCAACCTCTTCGATCAGCTTCCATGCGGAGTGCGCCAACTCGTGCGTGAGCCGCTCGATGTAATAAGAGCCAGCCCAAGGGTCAACAACATGTGTGATGCCGGTTTCCTGTTGCAGATAAATCTGCGTGTTGCGCGCGATCCGGGCAGAGAATTCAGTAGGCAGAGCCAGGGCTTCGTCGAGCGCGTTGGTGTGCAAGGACTGCGTGTGGCCGAGCGCTGCTGCCATTGCTTCGACGCAGGTGCGCACCACGTTGTTGTAGGGGTCCTGCGCGGCCAGGCTCCAGCCGGAGGTTTGCGAATGCGTGCGCAGAGCCAGCGACTTGGGGTTCTTGGCGCCGAAGCTCCTCACGATCTTGGCCCACAGCAGACGCGCGGCGCGCATCTTGGCAATCTCCATGAAGTGGTTCATGCCGATGCCCCAGAAGAAGCTGATGCGCGGAGCAAAGTCGTCGATGTCGAGGCCGGATTTGACGCCGGTGCGCAGGTACTCGAGGCCGTCGGCGAGTGTGTAGGCTAGCTCGATGTCAGCGGTCGCGCCGGCTTCCTGCATGTGATAGCCGGAGACGCTGATGCAGTTGAAGCGGGGCATGGCGTGTGAGCAGTAGCGGAAGATGTCGCCGATGATCCGCATCGATCTCTCAGGGGGATAGATGTAGGTATTGCGGACCATGAACTCTTTCAGAATGTCGTTCTGGATAGTGCCGGTGAGCTTGGCCGTGGGTACGCCCTGCTCTTCGGCGGCGACAATGTAGAAGGCCATGATGGGCAGGACCGCGCCGTTCATGGTCATCGAGACCGACATTTCGCCCAGCGGAATGCCGTCGAAGAGCAGCTTCATGTCGAGGATGGAGTCGATAGCTACGCCGGCCTTGCCAACATCGCCTGTCACGCGTTCGTGGTCGGAGTCGTAGCCGCGATGCGTAGCCAGATCGAAGGCGACCGAGAGGCCCTTTTGCCCTGCGGCCAGGTTGCGGCGGTAGAAGGCGTTCGACTCTTCGGCTGTCGAGAAGCCCGCATACTGGCGGATGGTCCACGGCCGCATCACGTACATGGTGCTGTAAGGCCCGCGCAGGAATGGCGCGATACCGGCAGCGTAATCAAGATGCTCGAGCCCGACCAGATCCTCGGGCGTGTAGAAGCTCTTGACCGGAATGTGTTCGAGCGAGAGCCACTCCTCGGTTTGCGGAACCGGTGTGCCATTCGATGCGGGCTTGTAATCGATCTTTGTAAAGTCAGGACGCATGTGCCTATGCCTCGATCCCGAGCTGCTGCTGCCATTTGGTCAATAGCTCGATGGGATTGCTGCGAATGTGAATGAAGTCCGCGATGCCCGCTGCGGTAAGCTCTGCGGCCGACTCCGGATTGCCGGCGATCAGCACCGGCGTGGTGCGTCCAGCCTGGCGCAACGCAGTCAACAGGCCCGCTGCCAGCGCCGGATACTCGGGATCGGAGGAGCAGAGCACGATCAGGTCAGCGTCGGCGGCTGAGATAGCTTCAGTCTGGTCAAAGCGCTCACGCTTGAGAGAGAAACCTGCGCAGGCCAGGAAGTCAGAGGCGAACTGCGAACGCAGGCCGCGCATCTTCACGTCGCCAATTTCGGCCAGCAGAATGAGTGGCGTCTTGCCCGTCGCTTTGGCGTGGCGCTCGGTGTTCATGCGCAGGCGTTCAAAGGGCTGTGAGGCGCGTCGCACGCTGTCCACATGCGCAGGATCGATGGCGTCGAGCGCTTTCTCGTTGGCGTTCACAAACTGATTGACGCCAGTGAGTACGGCGCGGCGCTGTGCCACAGCCTTGTTGCGCGCGCCCATTGACTGAGCGAGAATAGCGGCCACAATGCCTGCGGCCGAGGCCTTGCGATAGCCGCCAGCAGACTCCACCTTCTGCAGCAGCCCCCAACCTTTACGGCCAATGAAGTCGGTGAGTGTTTCGAGGTAATACGAGCCGCCGCCAGGATCGGCGACGCGTCCCAGCTGTGCCTCCTGCTTGAGGACCAGTTGCGTGTTGCGCGCCAGTCTACGACTAGCTTCATTGGGGGTGCGGAAACACTCGTCGTACGGCGCAACGGAGATGGAATTGGCTCCGCCGAGAATGGCGGAGAGCGCTTCAGTGGTTCCGCGCAGAATGTTGTTGTGCGCGTCGTAGACGGCCTTGTTCCAGCGCGAGGTGCGCGCAGCAATGTGAGCCTGCGCGCTCTCCGGAGAACCACCGAAGCTGACCACGGCCTGGGCCCACGTCTGGCGGAAGGCGCGCAGCTTGGCGATCTGCACAAAGAAGTTTGCGCCCATGGCAAACGAGAAGCCGAGTGCTGAAGCAGATCTGTCGGCTGCAACTCCGCGCTCGCTCATCGCGGCCAGATAATCAGTGCCCGCAGACAGCGCGAAGCCGACCTCT
>Ga0302187_10004063_pt1 | contig 11798 bp, 9 predicted proteins | sample II_Bog_E1_3_FD_202120 | JGI IMG/M metagenome (GOLD analysis project Ga0302187, IMG submission 202120) | Peat permafrost microbial communities from Stordalen Mire near Abisko, Sweden - II_Bog_E1_3 | ecosystem: Environmental > Terrestrial > Soil > Wetlands > Peat | place: Sweden: Abisko, Stordalen...
TCGGTTGCATAGAATGGAGGGGCATATGGGGTCTCGTTCGTCAGCGTTTCGAGACCGGGATAGCCGATCTGGGCACGCACCCCCTCGTTCAGGTAATAGCCCCCCGGCACGACGGTGAATAACGCGTCCAGTGCAGGCGGGTCACTCTTGGCAAGATGCTCGACCGATGCCTTCGGATCGTGGCCGAGAACCGATTTGAGGCCACGAACAAGCGGCTCGATCAAATCCGGCCGTGCCGTCAGAACCCGGTCGAGCAGAGTAGTTTCGATCCCAAGATCGGAAGCCTTCGGAAAGTCCTTGTAGGCAGGGATCAGCAGATCAGCGATTGCGGCAAACTGTTTGCGCAGTTCCGGCGTCAGGGACGGCACTTGAGTCCATGCCATGATTAAACCTCCAGATTTCGTCGTTGTTCCGCGATATGGCGGGCCGTTCGCAGCGCCAGAGCCGACAAGGTCGCCGTTGGATTGACGCCTGCCGAGGTTACGAACGTGCTCGCACCCACCAGGAACAGGTTCGGCACGTCGTGGCTCTGTCCCCACTGATTGACCACCGAGGTTTCCGGATCATCCCCCATCCGCGCTGTTCCCAGGATGTGCCACCCGGCATGTTTCAGCTGAGACGCCACCTGGATTTCGACGGCTCCCGCCGCCTTGAGATATTCGACCGCCCGCTCCTCGTGGTAGCGCAGCAGGGCGCGCGAGTTCTCATCGATGCGATAGATGATTTTTGGAGCGGGAATGCCGTCGCTGTCGGTCAGGGTGTCGTCCAGTTCGACGCGGTTGCTTTCCAGCGGCAGGTCTTCACCCAGGATGCCGACGATCAGAGTGCGTCCCAAACGCCTCTCGACGGTTTGGTGCAAGGCCTTGCCCCATGATGCATCGAAATCATCGATCTCGAATACTTTGGAGCCGAACACCGAGGACACACTGAGTGGACCGCCGCTCGGCACGATCGACCAACGAGCCCCCCGGGCGAACCCCCGACTCTGGTCGGTTTCATAGAATTGGTAGCTTTCCAGGACGTTGCCGAAAGGACCGCGCCAGGATTGGAGGTTGTCTTCAAAAGACCCAATGATTCCCGAATAGGGGTGCAGCATCAGACGTTTGCCAACCAGACCAGACGAATTGGCCAGCCCGTTCGGGAAACGCCCGGACTTCGATAGCAACAACAGGCGCGCGGTTCCGATCGAGTTAGCTGCCACCACTACGGTTTTGGCCTTCAGCCGCTTCGTCTTGCCGGTTCGATCGATATACACCACACCGCTGGCGCGGCCATGCTCGTCAACCTCGATTTCGCTGACCCTCGCTCCGGTAATCAACTTGGCGCCGCGCTTGATCGATTCCGGCCACAGATTGATGTCCGCAGTGGACTTAGCGCCTTCCGAGCATCCCGAATGGCAGGTGCCTCGCCGCACGCACGGCTTCAGTTCGTTATAAGGCACCGAAGCGATGCCGAACGCCGCCGGCCACCAATGCCATCCCAGTTTGTCGAAGCCTTCGATCGCTTTTTTGGTCGCCTCTCCAAGTGGGATCGGCGGCATAGGGAAATCCTTGCGAGGCGGGTAGGCGGGGTTTCCCCGGACACCGGACACGCCGACAAGCTTTTCGACCTCTTCCAAATACGGTTCGACATCCTCGTAGGAAATCGGCCAGTCATCCGCCACGCCATCGAGGGTCCGCAGCCGATAATCGGACGGAAGCAGCGGCGCCCATTGGGCGTTGTAAATCACAGTGCTGCCGCCGACGCCGGCATACATCAGGGGATGGATGTCGCTTTCCGAGTTGTTGATGGGATAATCCTGCGGGTTGTCCCGAATGTTCGGATCCGAATTGAAAGCCTTCTGCGCGATCAATTCCCACTCAGGATTATCTCTGGGGTATTTCGAGGTGTCGGGATTGAACCCTTGCTCCAAACCGATCACCGAGAGCCCCTGCCGCGACAACTCATGAGCCGCAATCGAGCCTGCCGGGCCAGCGCCAATGATGACTACATCGACCCGATCACTTGAAGCCGACGTCCCATTATGATTCGACATTCAAACACCATTCCCTGTCAAACGACCGACGCCTGTACAGCACAGGCAGGCGTCATCAGGTGGCAATCGGCGTGCCAAGCGAAAATCAGCGAAAATCCTCTGTCGACGGTCTTAGGGGAAGTTGGAATTGCAACAGTTGCCGCTCGCTTCTGTTTGATTTCGGGCAGCGACGCAGTGCGCTTAAGAAACCGATGAGGCGTTGTCCGCATCTTCCGTCCTGCGGTTCTGGAAAAAAGCGACAGATGAGAGCTTGAGAATTTCACCGTTCCCGTCACGGGGCCTGCCGTCAGTTCTTATCGATCACCGTTCGCTGAAAGCGGTGCGGTTCTTGCAAAGGGTGGGACCGAACAAGGTTGGAAAACGCTTTTCATGAACGTCAGCATTGGAATGCATCAAACGATCTCGATCTCCCCGCACGCCACGGTCGATAAGCTGCCAATAGACGAGGTCGGGATTCCCCCTGTTTTCCTTGAGAACACCACCCTTTGCGCGATGCGCGCGGAAGGAAGCGGAGCGCATTCATGAGCACAGTCAACACCTCAAAAGATGACGTCGATATCCTGATCGTCGGCGCTGGCCCTGGCGGTTCTGTCGCCGCTTACGAACTGTCGCGCCAAGGGTTCTCCGTAGTGACGCTGGAGCAGGGATTTCAGACAGATCGCAATACCTATCCTGGTCGCACCCCGGAATGGGAATTGCTGACGCGAAAGACCTGGAATCCCAATCCCAACATTCGTGACAATCCCCAAGATTACCCGGTGGAGACGACGGAGTCGGACATCAATCCCCTGATGTTCGCCGGTGTTGGCGGTAGCGCCATTCTGTTCAATGCGCAGTGGACACCTCTGCTCCCGTCTGATTTTCGAGTGCGGACTCTTGATGGTGTGGCTGATGATTGGCCCATCGATTACGAGGAATTGCTCCCCCATCTCGAGGACGTAGAACAGCTGGTCGGCGTTTCGGGGTTTCGAGGAACTCCGGCGCATCCGCCACGCCGCGATTTTCCCACGCCACCAATTGAAGTCGGCGAGCTCGGCCGCCGCGCCATATCCGGTTTCGACAAGTTGGGGTGGCACTGGTGGCCCGCCACGAATGCCATCGCCTCGGTGCCCCATAACGGACTGAACGGATGCACTCGAACCGGCACCTGCGCTTATGGCTGCCCTGAAGGCGCGAAATCCACCACCGACCTGACTCTCTGGCCTCATTCTCTGAAAGCCGGCGCACGCCTTGTGACCGGTGCCCGTGTCCGTGAAATTGAAATCGATGAACAGGGGCGGGCCATTGGGGCCATTTATATCGACCGGACTGGGCGCGAACGTCGCCAGCGCGCCAAGGTCGTCATCCTGGCTGCGAACGGCGTCGGTACTGCCCGTTTGCTGTTGCTATCCCAATCGGGCCGGTATCCGAACGGCTTGGCCAATTCTTCCGATCTGGTTGGAAGGCGGCTGATGTTCCACCCTTATTCTGCTGTGCTGGGCGCTTTCGACGAAGACCTGAAATCCTGGCGGGGTCCCTATGGACAGGTGTTGGAATCTTATCAGTTCTACGAAACTGATAAGAGCCGGGGTTTCGTGCGCGGGGCCAAGTGGGGCATCCTTCCCAACGGCGGCCCGCTTGGTGTGAGTTCCATCGCCGGAGCCAAAGTCTTCGAAGACAACTCCCTCGATGCGTCCTGGGGCGAAAGTCTGCACCGCAATGTGGCGACGCGGCTGGGCCGGTGCGTCGTGGTCAGCATCATCGGTGAGGATCTGCCGTTTGAAACCAATCGGGTTGTGCTCGATGACAAACTCGTCGATTCCGACGGCATTCCAGCCCCCAAAATCATCTACAAGATCGACGAGAATTCCAGAAAGCTGCTGCGCTTCCACGAGGAACGCGGGGCCGAATTCCTGAAAGCCGCCGGCGCCGTTGATATCTCGGTCGTTCATCAGATGCGTGATTCCGGCTGGCATTTGCTGGGCACTGCCGCCATGGGGAACGATCCTGAACGGTCCGTGGTGAACCGCTGGAGCCAGACACACGACGTCCCCAACCTGTTCATCGTCGACGGTAGCGTCTTTACCACGTCGGGCGGCGTGAACCCGACGGCTTCGATCATGACTTTGTCGCTGCGTGCCGCCCGATATATCGCGGATCAGCGGCGTAATCTGAAGGTGGCGTAAAATGACTGTCTTATCTGCCAATGGCATCTCGCCGGAACTCAGGGATCATTTCGCGGCCATCGCCGATATCCTTGTCCCGGCCTACCAGCAGTTGCCCAAAGCATCCGACGTAGGGGTCGCCGGAGTGCTTCTGGACCGTGTTCTGGCCGTTCGCCCGGATCTGACCGAGGTTTTCCTGCGTGGCCTGGTCGCCACGTTGGGGTTGAGCGGGCGAGACGCTGCTGAACATATTTTCCACAAGGATGCCGAATCCTTCGACGCCATCTCGACGATAGCCGCTGGTGGTTATTTCTTGGATCAGCGCGTCCGTGATCTCATCGGTTATCCGGGCCAGGAAACGATCCACAACGAACACCCTTACGCCTTGCCGGGCTACGTTGCCGACGGCTCGTTGCAGAGGGTTTATGACCGTGGGCCGCTCTATCGCCCCACCCCCGGCAAAGAGGTGGAAAAACATCCGCGTTTGGTGGGAGGGCCGCGATGAAGATTGCCGTCATCCTGCGGAATGGTCCCGATCCCCTCGAAGAACTTCCCATCATCGATGGCAAGTTGGATTGGGAAGAAGCCTCCCTGGCTCTCGACCTGTTCGACGATTACGCCCTTGAGGAAGCCGTTCTTCTGAAAGAGCAGACCGGAGCGGAGCTGGTAGTTGTCGGGCTAGTCTCACATGGTGTTCGCTTGCTGCAAACTGCTTTGGCGCGGGGCGCGGACCGGGCCGTCAAACTTGACTTCGATGTGCCGGATGACACCTCATCCCGGGCGCTGGCTCCGGTTTTCGCCGACGCCGTCCGGCATCTCGGCGCGGACATCGTCATCACGGGCGTCCAGGGGGCTGGAGATATTTTCGGCCAGTTGGGTCCCTTTCTTGCGACCGAACTTGACTGGCCTCAGGTCAATGGCGCCATTTCGATTGAAGCCGTAGACGACCGGCTGCATGTTCGCCACGACGCTGGTGCCGGACGGGTCTTGGCGCTGGGGCTAACGCTTCCGGCGGTGGTCGGAGTACAAGCGTCCCGCCGGCCTCCCAGCTATGTCTCTGGCAGCAAATTGCGCAAGGCGATCGAAGCCGGGGCGATCGAGACGCTTCGCCTGACCTCTGCAATCGCCCCCGATGCAGCAAAGCTCCACTCGCTCCAGCGTCCTCAAAAGGACCGACAGGTCGAACGTCTCGATGACGACCCCCAAAAAGCCGCCGAACAAATCATAAGCCTCCTGGCAAATCAGGGAATCGAAGGGAAGATCAATGCCTGATGTCCTGATTTTTGTCGAAACCGTGAGCGGAACTCCGACGACCGTCAGCCGTGAATTCGTCATCGGCGCCCGCCAGTTGGGGGGGGCGGAAAGTCGCATCCTTGCCGTGACCATCGACGATGGAAACCGAATCGTCCCTGAGGATCTCCTGGGGGCCGACGAGGTGATCATCACCCGTTTGCTCGGCACAAACAGCCCGACGTCGTTTGATCGTGCCGCCGTTCTCAAAGACCTGATCGAGAGCGAAAGGATTTCCTTACTTCTGATTCCCAGTTCGCCCATCGGCATCGAACTGGCGGCGGTCGTGGCGGCACGCACCGGCTTGCCTCTGATCACCTCTTGCTGCGCCGTCAGTCTAAGAGCCGACACGGTGGAAACCCGCAGTCAGATTTACGGCGGTCGTGCAGAGGCTTTGGCCGAGGCGGCTTTGCCGGCGGTGCTCTCCGTCAACAGCGGCACCTTCAAAGCCACGGCGCCCCTATCGCCTCCAAGGATCATAGAACGCTCCATCGACGTTGCCGGCGACAGCCGCCTGACGATCGACAGCGTGGAGTTGGTCGAGACCGGAGATATCGACATCACCAGATTCGAGCGTCTGCTCTGCGTGGGACGCGGCATCGGCAGTGAGGACAATATCGAAGTCGCCCGCACCGTTTCGCGCCTGCTGGGAGGAGAATTGGCCGCCAGCCGGCAAGTGACGGATCGCGGCTGGGTCGCAAAAAACCAACAGATCGGCAAATCGGGGAAGACGGTGACGCCCCGCGTCTATCTCGGCTTTGGCGTCTCCGGGGCTCCCGAACATATCGAGGGCATGCGGGATTCGGGCTTGATCATTGCGGTCAACACCGATCCCAGCGCCCCCATCTTTGACATTGCTCATTACGGAACTACCTGTGATGCGGTGGAGCTGCTGGAAAGTCTTGCCGAACGACTGAACGATCTTCAGCAATGACCGAAGCCTGGATTTTGATCGGGCTGATCGCTTTGTCCGTCAGTCTTGCCTCGTTGAGACTGTTGCGACGCTTCAGACCTATTTTTGCCGCGGCGCCCAGCGTCCGCACGGATCACCCGAGGGTCAGACTGTTCGGCGCCCTGGCAGACTTCGGCCTTCATCGGCGGCTGCTTCGTTTCCGTTTCGCAGGCAGCTACCATGCCGTCATCGTCATCAGTTTCTTGTGCCTGTTGACGGCCAAGATCAGATCCTTCGTAGAAATCCTGGCACCCCAGTCCGATGTTCTGCGCTGGGCTATGCCGCTTCATGATCCGGCGGTTTTAGCCATGCTGGCGGCGGTGTCTGCGGCGGTGGTCAACAGGCTCTGGTTTGGCCGGGGCCGCTATGCCGGCTCGAACCAGCGTGACGCGATAATCATCCTGCTCGCCATTACATTCATCGTTTTCGCTTTGGAAGCGGAGGCCGTCAGCCACCTTGTCGCACATCCGTTAGACGGCGCTCTGTTTCCCTTGGCGTTCGCCCTGAGCCGTCTTGTCCCCGCATCGATCAGCGATCAAGCCGGAACGATCGAGACCACCTTCCGCTGGCTTCACATCAGCTCGATCCTGGCCTTTTTGGTTTACATTCCTGGATCCAAGCATTTCCATGCCATTCTTGGACTTCCGCAGCTATTTCTCCGAAACATCGGCCCGCGCGGCCAACTGTTCCCCGGTACCGAGATCGCTCCGCCGGCCAACACGATCTCGTCCCAATCCAGGAAGGCATTGCTGGATCTTTATGCTTGCAGTGAATGTGGCCGGTGCCATGCGTCCTGTCCCGCTTATGCCTCCGGGGCGGCGTTAAATCCCAAGTCGCTGATCATGACCTTGCGCGCTCAATTGGTGTCCACGGCCCACGGCAAGATTCCGGCGGATGCCCCTTTGGCGGGCGTTGCCATTCCTCTGGAAAGCTTGTGGGCCTGCACCACTTGCTTTGCCTGCATGGCCGCCTGCCCCCTTCACATTGAGCATGTTCCCAAGATCGTCGATCTAAGGCGCTCCCTGGTGGAGGAAGGGCAGTTGGACGCCTCTTTGACAGCCATTCTCAATAGTGCCCGCCGTTATGGCAACGTTTTCAAGCGACCTGCTCGACAGCGTCCAAAATGGGTGGAGGAGTTGGACTTTGAGATTCCCGACGCCCGCGAAAGTGACGTCGATTACTTGTGGTTCGTGGGCGACCATGCCTCTTTCCATCCCGTAGCGATCTCGAAAAGCCAACGCTTTGCTAAACTCCTGCACGCCGCCAACATCAGTTTCGGCATTCTTTACGCGGAAGAACGTAGTGCCGGTAACGACATCCGACGAATCGGAGAGGAAGACCTGTTCCAGGAATTGGCGCGTCAGAATATTGACGCCATAAAGGAATGCAGCTTCAAAGCCGTCGTCACCATGGATCCCCACAGCTTCAACACCTTGCTCAACGAATATCCTGCCTTCGGCCTGCAAGCGACCGTCCTGCATCATACCGAACTGCTGGCCGACCTGATCGAAAGTGGTCGATTGGCGCGCCCTGCTGCGCCTAAGCGCCGCGTCACCTATCACGACCCCTGTTATCTTGGACGCTATAATGGTCGCTTCCAGGCGGCTCGGACGATCATCGAGAGCCTTGGGCATGACCTTGTGGAAATGCCTCGCAACCGGGAAAACTCATTTTGCTGTGGCGCGGGTGGTGGACGCATATTTATGAACGAGGTGTCCACCCATCCCCGCCCTGCTGAAATTCGGCTGAGGGAAGGTGCCGAGATTAACGGCGTTGAGTGGTTCCTGGTCGCCTGCCCAAAAGACTATGTCATGTTTAGCGACGCCAGAAAGTCCATTGAGATAAGCTCTGAGGTCTCTGTAAAGGAAATCGTTGACCTATTTTATGACGAGAACGGAGACATTATCTCTAACCTTATTTTATAATGATTGTTTGTGCAGATTGATGGAGTCCTTTGACCAGAGATGACAAAATCCTCCGTTTGCCCTCACGACTGCCCCAGCGTCTGCGCCCTGAAGGTGGAGGTCACACCTGAAGGCCGCGTGGGCCGCATTCATGGTGCCGACCAGCCCTATACTGATGGTGTCATCTGCGCCAAGGTCGCCCGCTATGCCGAACGGGTGCATAGCCCCGAGCGCCTGACCACACCCTTGCTGCGCACCGGCCCCAAGGGGAGCGGGCAGTTCCGCCCCATCGGCTGGGATGAGGCGTTAGATTTGGTGGCAACCCGGTTTGGCGAGGTTACCCAGAAATATGGTTCGGAGGCTATTTGGCCCTATCATTACGCCGGCACGATGGGACTGGTGCAACGAGAGAGCATCAAACGTCTGCGCCATTGCCTGCGGTACTCGTCGATGAAAGAGACCTTCTGCGTCACCATCGCCGATGCTGGATGGGTGGCCGGAGCAGGGGCCAAACGTGGCGTCGATTCTCGTGAAATTGCCGAGTCCGACCTGATCGTCATCTGGGGCTGCAATCCTGTTCATACCCAGGTCAACGTCATGAACTGGGTGCAAAAAGCCAAGCGTGATCGTGGGGCCAAGCTGGTAGTGATCGATCCCTACCGGACAGCCACTGCCGTGAAGGCCGACCTGCATTTGGCTCCGCGTCCAGGCACCGACGGGGCTCTGGCATGCGCGCTTATGCAGGTGCTATTTGCCGAGGGCTTTGCTGATCGCGATTATCTGGCACATTATACCGATCATAGCCCGGCGCTTGAGGAACATCTGGCGTTGCGTGGCCCTGACTGGGCGGCCGAAATTACCGGCATCCCGGCCGATGAAATCGTGGCCTTTGCCCGGCTCTATGGACAAACCAAACGTAGTTTTCTCCGCATTGGCTTCGGCTTCACCCGCCATCGCAACGGAGCTGCGGCCATGCATGCAGTATCATGTCTGCCCGCCGTGACCGGAGCCTGGGCTCACCTTGGGGGTGGCGCCCTGTTCGGACAAGGAGAGGTCTATGGCCTCAAGAACCGTCTGCTGGACGGATCGGATGTTCGTGATCCATCGGTCCGTGAAATGGACCAGTCCCGTATCGGTGCCGTTCTGACGATCATGTCCCTTGGATTGGTGTAACAGCGCCGTCGCCGTTTGATCTCCGGTTGGTTTGGCCGGTTTGATCAGGCTGCCGCGACAGGCGGCAGGCTGGCCAGGGGATCATCGCTCAAGGGGACGATGGTTTCCAGGGTCATGTAGCGGGTGCGTTGGACGGCCCACTCATCATTTTGCTCCAGCAGGATGGCGCCGATCAGGCGGGTAATGGCGGCTTCGTTTGGGAAGATGCCGACCACTTCGGTGCGGCGCTTGATCTCGCCATTGATCCGCTCGATGGGGTTGGTCGAGTGGAGTTTGGTCCGATGGGCGGTAGGGAAGCTCATATAGGCCAGGACATCGGTTTCGGCCTCGTCCATCAATTCCGCCAGTTTCCTCACCCTGGGGCGCAGTTGGTCGGCGACCTGGCGCCATTGAGCGCGGGCGGCTTGGGCGTCGTCCTGGGCGAAGGCGGTGCCGATAAAGGCCGAGACGACGCGGCGGCCCTGTTTCCCGGCATGAGCCAGCACGTTGCGCATGAAGTGCACCCGGCAGCGTTGCCAAGTGGCGCACAAGACCTTGGAGACAGAGGCTTTGATCCCTTCATGGGCATCGGAGACCACCAGCTTGACGCCGCGTAGGCCGCGCCGGGCCAGCTTGCGCAGAAAGTCGGTCCAGAAGGTTTCCGCCTCCGACGGGCCGATGGCCATGCCCAGCACCTCGCGGCGCCCGGCGGTGTTGGCTCCCACCGCGATGATCACCGCCACCGAGACGATACGCCCGTCCTGACGCACCTTCACATAGGTGGCGTCGAGCCAGACATAGGGCCAGTCGCCCTCCAAGGGGCGATCCAGAAAGGTGGCGATCTTACCGTCGATCTCGGCGCAGAGGCGAGACACCTGGCTCTTGGAGATACCGGTCATGCCCATGGCCTTGACCAGATCGTCCACCGAGCGGGTCGAGATGCCCTGGATATAGGCCTCTTGAATGACGGCGGTCAGAGCCTTTTCCGCCATGCGGCGCGGCTCCAGGAAGCAGGGCAGATAACTGCCTTTGCGCAGGCGGGGAATGCGCAGTTCCACCGTGCCTGCTCGGGTCTCCCAGTCGCGCTCGCGGTAGCCATTGCGCTGGGCAAGGCGCTGATCCGGATTGCGCTCGCCATGGCTGGCGCCGGTCAGCGTCCCCACCTCCAATTCCATCAGCCGCTCGGCGGCAAAGCCGATCATCTCGCGCAACAGATCCGCATCAGCACTCTTTTCCAGCAGGCTGCGAAGGCTCATCATCTCATTGGTCATCGGTTTGATCCTTGGTTCGGTGTTCGGTCTCGCAACCAAACCCTACCGAAGATCTCCGATGACCACCCGCTCATCGCGGGCGCACCGGGGGATGACGCCTTCGGTCGCTACGCTCCCTGCGTCCTCATCCCCCGGAAAACCTTGCTACACCACTCGGTGGGACACGACCGGTGCCTGTCGGGCCTGATTATCGATGAATGCGAAACCATGCCGTCCAGTGGAGCCTTCCGCAGTCGCTTCGGAAGCCTGACTCGCGCCTATGTCCTGATCGGTTATCGGTCGGAGTGGGATTACCGGATGCTGGAAATCAACCGTGCCCTGCGCGCAATGCATCCTCGTCTGGTGGCGGAAACGATCAGCCGTATCCAGGCTGTCGGCGGAGAGGTCTCTGTCGATCCCGAGACGGACCTTCTGACGGTCAACGGTGAATTCACGGTTTCCTTGGTGTTGAGCCGTTGCCAGGAGACCCCTGCCGGATCACGGCGTTGGGTAGTCCGCTTCGATACCGCCCTTTGCCCGGATATCACCATTGCAGTGCGCATGGCCGCTGGAAATGAGTCCCTACAGGACTACTACCTGCTGCCGGCCTTGGACATGACCGTATCCCGGATGCGCCTTTCCGAGCGGAATGCCGCCGGGCTCGACGCTTATCGTCACGATACTCTGGACGCGCTTTATGGATTGGCCAAGCGTGTCAATTTGAGGGAGGTCGCCTGATGCCACCAGACCATCATGTCGCAGGACCGGAAGAAATTCGTTCGATCCCCATCGATCGCATCCGTATCCTCAATCCGCGTAGCCGTTCGAAGAAGGTTTTCGCTGGTATCGTCGAAAATATTGCCCGCGTCGGACTGAAGCGCCCGATTACGGTCACCCATGCGGGAGATGACGGCGGCGGGCCGATCTATCATCTGGTCTGCGGCCAGGGACGCATTGAGGCTTTCCAGATTCTGGGCGAAACAGAGATTCCTGCGGCCATCATTTCGGTCCCGGAGGCGGAACTCTACCTAATGAGCCTGGTGGAGAATTTGGCACGCCGTCAGCATTCCA
>Ga0302187_10004065_pt1 | contig 11794 bp, 8 predicted proteins | sample II_Bog_E1_3_FD_202120 | JGI IMG/M metagenome (GOLD analysis project Ga0302187, IMG submission 202120) | Peat permafrost microbial communities from Stordalen Mire near Abisko, Sweden - II_Bog_E1_3 | ecosystem: Environmental > Terrestrial > Soil > Wetlands > Peat | place: Sweden: Abisko, Stordalen...
GGAAACCACGTCTCTGTCGGCGCACCGAAGTCGCGCACCGCGGAGATGGCGTCGATCTCCGAGTTGAGTCCGGTCCTCACGTCGGATGACCTGCTGGCCGTGTACCCGCGGAACAGGCGGTGGCCGCCGGGCGGCACGACTCTGGCGTAGACCTCCTCGAGATCATCGGCCAGATCATCGGGCTGGTACCCCGCGTTCCAGACCAGGCAGAGCTTGCCGCCCGGCCGCAGCACGGAGGCCGCCTTGCCGGTGGCGACCGGGAGGTCGAGCCAGTGCCAGGCCTGCGCCGAGGTCACCCGATCGAAGGTGCGACCGGCAGCGTCCCAGGCTTCGAACGCCGCGTTCTCCACCTCGACCCCGTGGCCGCGGGCGATCTCCGCCATGCGCGGCGCGAGTTCTACCCCCAGCAACTTGGCGCCACGTTGGACGATCTGCCGTGAGGCAATCCCGGTGCCACAACCCACGTCGAGAACGTCCAGGCCGGCAGGCACCGGACCGAGCAGCTCGTCGATCACCGCGTCGGGATAAGTAGGCCGGAACCGGTCGTATGCCTCGGCCTGCTGGTCGAACAACCTCGAACGCACCAAGGCCAGAGGGAGCGCTGCTGATCGGTTGCGTTCGCTGGCATCCACAGACGCCAGCCTGCTCCAGATCGCCATGTCGGCGTCGACTGTCGACACGTCTGTGCCTGCCGCACGCGAGCTGCCGTCGAACGGCACGATCGGGGCGCCTGTCGCTGATCAGATCTTGAGCAACTCGTCCGCCCTGGCAAGCCAGAAGTCGACTTCATCGAACTGCCCGCGTCGGATAGGCCAATCGAGGATCCGAATGAACAGGTGGGCCAGATAGGACTGTGCCTTCAGGTCGTCCAGTTCGTCGAAGGCCGATCCAAACAGGCGGCTGCGCACACCAGCTTCACAGGGAAGCGTCAAGCTGGACAGGGCCAAGGTGACAAGGTCGAAACTGGCATCACCCACCACAGAGAAGTCCGTATCGACCACTGCGGAGAGGGCGCCATCGGCAACCAACAGGTTGCCACCATGAAGGTCCCAGTGGACGATGTCGCGTCCGACGAGTGCGGACTCGTCGATCGTGGTCCCGAATGCCTCGACCCGTTCGACCAGGGATCGGGTACGGCCGCCGAAGTCCCGAAGTGACGAGTGGAGGCAGTACCCCTCCCCTCCGACGGTAAGCGTCTGGATCAAGGCCGTCGGCCAGTGGACTGGATCCGTGGGCCGGGCCAAGCCGAGCCTTCGGGAATGGAGCTCAAGGAGTCGATCCACGAGCTGGTGATCGAAGTGTTCCGGGGGACTCCCTGGCATGAACTCCTGGATCACGAAGCGGACGTCCTCCGCATCGACGACTGATTGGGCCGGAACCGGCCAGCCGCCGACGGTCCGAAGCCTCTCGGACAGGGCGACGGCTTCGCCGCGAAGTTGTCGGCTCCTGGGCCGAGAATCCCACTTCACAACGACCGGCTGGCCATCGCCGCGAAGAAACTCGTGAGCCCCGGTCTCGCCACCGGCCAGCCTCCTGAGGAGTTGGAACGGCTTCCCCGTGACATGAGCGAGCAATGAGGCGGCGGCCTCAGGACCGATCGCCGATGGGTCTCCCATATCTGGAGTGTTGCACCAGCGACCGACCGAGGGTGTCCCATGCCGCCGGGGGCGGGCCGCTCGTCTCCCGTGGCTCATCGGCGCGTCGAGGCCGGTGGGCAACTGAGCTGTGGGAGATTGTCTGACGGGGGTAGTGGTCTGACATGCACGTCGTCTTGCCATCGGCAAGGCTGATGCCGTGACCAATGACGATGACCACCCCCTTGGCCCTGACGTCCCGACCGAGCGCCGGTTCGGTTGGGAGAATGTGTTTGTTGCGCCCGACGAGGACCCGAGGAGCGATGCCACCTCAACCGGCGAGAGGGCAACGCTGGACGACTTTCTCACGGGCTGCCGCCAGACGTTGGAACTCAAGTGCCAGGGTCTTGATCCCGAACAGATGGCCCGGCGGTCTGCGCCGCCATCGAACATGTCCCTCCTGGGCCTCATCCGTCACATGGCTGATGTCGAGCGGTACTGGTTCCGCCAGGTGCTCTCGAACGAGGATGCGCCACGCCGGTTCCGCACGACCGAAGACCGTGACGCTGACTTCAACGGCGCCAGCGCCGACCCAGCCGTCGTTGACGACGCGTGGGAGGCGTGGCGCGAGGAGATCGCCTGTGCCGAGCGGTGTGTCGAAGGGTTCGGGGACCTCGGGACGACGGTACAACTCCCCAATGAGGACGAGCAGGTGGCTGTACGCGAGGTCCTCATACACATGGTCGAGGAGTACGCCCGCCACTGTGGCCATGCCGACCTTCTCCGTGAGCGCATCGACGGACGGGTGGGGGTCTAGAGCAGGGTCAAGCCGGGCGTCGCTCCTGGTGTCACGTGTCGCCGGGCCGATGGCGTTGGCAGCACACGCAGCTTCTGGACCGTCCCCGCCTCTAGACGATCGCTGACGGCATCGGGCCTTCAGGACGTGGACGCCCGTCACTTCGACGTCGAAGGATCCAGTAGCTGGTCATAGCGCCCGCAGCGAAACCGGCGATCCCGCACGCAACGACGAGCCACGATGTGCCGTGGCTCCATGAACAGAAAGTCCCGCCGCCGCGGACCGTCACGCTGGAAGGCGTGCTGACGACTGTCGACGATTGAATATAGGTACAGGAGCCAGCGGGCGGGGTCGAGCCCATCGAATGAACAAGATTCACGATGTTCGCCACGTACATCGTCAGAAATCCGAGGACGATGCCAGTCGCAAGGGCGACCACCAAGCGCCAGATGGGCCTCACGAACGCAAGGCTACTTCGGGACGTGTTTGCCCCGCGTCGGCCGATCCGAGAGTGAGGCGGTGGCCTACCCCCTGGGTTTCCCCCTACTGCCGGGTGTGCATCGAGCTCGGGTGACCCCGAGCCCCTGGGCCAAGGTGCAGCCGGTCGATTCCATTTCTTAGAAGTTCAGGCAACTCGAATCGTTGCCATGATGGAACGTCACCGCAGCCATGAGCAGCCCACATGACGCGACGCCGATCAGGAGCGCCGCAATCATGAGGACCCAACCAATCACAACACCTCGCATCTTTTGCCAGAGTGATGCGGCGAGCAGTACCAGCCCCGCAAGCAGGAGAAGAGTCGAGGCCACCAGTCCGATGGACTGGATGTTGAACATGGTTGCCCCGGAGGGAGGGCACGGTACTTGCTTGCCGCTGTCTTCCCCCCACGCCAGAAGCGACAACCCGGATCCGAGTGAGGCGAGCACAGCCAGTGAGGTGGCAATGTTCGTGACCGCGTGACGACCTTCGTGTCCCGCCCGCCGGAAACCCTGAGCCGGATGCCAGTTCTGCCCGTCGCCTCTTCCTGGTTGCCAGTTACTGTCCCAAGAACTCACGACACCAGATCCTCCTGCGTACCGTGGGCGGAGGGAGTGACCACGGCACTATCGAAATCTGCGGGCGATTGCCCAACCCTAGGCCACACCTTCCGCCCTGCCCATCAATGCCGGCCAGGCGAACCCGGATGACGCCATTGGCGGGACCGTTCGGCCTCCGCACCGGCTGGGCGTCCGACTGACGAGCAGTCGCTGTGCCGCCGTCGGGTCGCGGGCCCGCCTCTCGTTCATTCCGAGTGCGGAAGCCCGACGTCTCCCGATGGCGCGATCGCACTCCGGTGGCGTCAGTGAACGACACGTTGACGGAACCCTTCGAGCGGGCTGTGGTCCGCCACGCAGTGCGGAGTGGTACCGCCGTCCGATGGATGACATCGAGGTGTTCTGGCTCAAAGGACCCGATGAGATCGCACGAGCCGCAGGTGTGGCCGCTCGGGCGTTGCGGGACGATCCGGACTGGGTGGCAGGTTCCGACGATCCAGACGTCCGCCTGGAGATGCTCTACGGCATGTTCGCCGGGTCCCTCGAGGGGGCGACGGTTGCCGGGGTCCGCCGGGGCGATTGGATACTCGGCGTTGCTTCCGCTGTCGAGCCCGGCATCTGCGTGGGAGCGATCGTGCCCCCAGAGGACAGGACCCTGGAAGATCCGTCAAAGGACGCTTCGGACTCTGATCGCCTCTTGCACGTCAGATCGATCCTCGCCGCTCACGATCTGGATGAGCCCCACTGGCACGTCGGACCCGTTGGAGTGGAGCCGGGCTCTCAGTCAACGGGGATGGGTCGTGCGGTACTGATCCTGTTGTGCCAGGAGTTCGACGAGCACGGAAGAGTCTCCTGGTTGACGACCTCCAAGCACAAGAACGTGCGCTTCTCCAACGGGCTCGGATTCGAGGTCGTCGGGGAGTCGCGGATGCTGGCGGCGCACCTGTGGTGAATGCGCCGACAGCCCCGGTGATCGTTCGATGAGCATGCATCCGATCCAACGATCGACGGAACTCCCCGAACGACCTGAGTGGGGCGGGGCGGGAACGGTGGTGTTCCCCATGGGTGGTGTTCGTGTCTCACGATGCGTGGCGTCCTGGGGGATCACGAGACCGGTCAGTACGGCCTCGACGAGGGCAGCGATGGCGTCGGGATCGATGGGCGCGTGGCCGACGAGGAGCCGGAAGATGATCGGGGAGAAGAGGACGTCGATGGCCGTGTCCACACTGACCTCAGGCAGCAACTGTCTGCGGTCGACCCCCCGCTGCCAGATCAGGGAAGTTCTCGGCACGCCGGCCACCTGGCGGACGTGTTCGAGGAGATCGATACGGGCGTCGCCGGAGTCGGCCAGGGGCACCTGCTGAGTCATGTGAGCTGCGAAGGCGTCGATGGCCACGGCTGTCGCACCCTCAGGTGCATGCGGTATCCGGCAGACCTTGCCATCCACGATCCGGTGTCGTTGAGGATTCGTGCCCACCCCGCTCCGTCGACGGATCGATTCCGTGGGAACGAGTGCAGCGTTCGTTTCACCCGGTGCAGGAGGCGTTGACGGAGATCACGAGGTTCGCGGCGTACTCAACGATGGCAGGGTAAAGTCAGCTCCCGTTGTTTGGGGGGCAAGTGAATTTGGACATTGGCGAGTGGTCCGGCTTGAGCATCGTGCGGCGGACGATTGCGCCGACCGGCCTCCGATGACACCATCCGGCGGCGCGCTCGCATCGGGAGAGCGCCTTTCGGGGTCCCTCGCCGACGGCCCGCAGTCTGCATCAGTTCCGGAACGCGGCGACCTCGACAAGTCGCGCCTCGTCGAGATCCTGGGTGTCGTCGCCCTTGCGATTCCCGTCGCTGCGCACTTCTGGTTCATCCACAGGTATGGCGTCAACATGATCTGGAACGATGCGTGGACCGACATCAACGTCATCGAACAAGCGCACAAGGGGAACTTGAGCCTTGCCGTTCTCTGGCAGCAGCACACCGAGAACCGGATCCTGTTCCCGAACCTCATCGTCGTGGCTCTGGCCTACACGACGCACTACAACGTGATCGTCGAGGAATACCTGAGCGGCGTCATGCTCGTCGCCACGACAGCGCTGCTGATCATGGCTCACCGGCGGCGGGCCCCGGGTATGGCGTGGCTCTCCTACCTTCCAGTGGTCGTCCTCATGTTCACGTTCGTCGGCGGAAACCTGTACTACGGGAGCACCAGCACGCTCTTCGGATTTGCGATGAGTTGGTACCTGGCCCTGATGGCGATGGCGGTGTCCCTCTTCCTCCTGGACCGCTGGGCGATGACGTCGGTGGTCCTGGCCGCGGCGATCGCCGCGGCGGTGGTCGGGAGCTACTCGTCGATCCAGGGTCTCTTCATCTGGCCCGTCGGTCTCGTGCTCCTGTTGCTACGGGGGAGGACGAAGCGAGCAGTGGTGTCCTGGGTCGTGGCCGGAGTCGCCACCGCGGCCCTGTTCTTCTACCACTACAACGTTCAGGCCGGGAACGGAGGCCTCTCGTACGGATTGAGCCATCCGTTGCCGTCCCTCAAGTTCTTTCTGTTCTCCGTCGGCGACAACATCATGGGGCAGCAGCTGACCCGGCCTCCGTCGGGTTGGGGCGACCTCGATCTCCTCCTGGGAATCGCCGTCGCCGTTGTTGCGGTGTGGGTTCTCGTGAGCTTCGGGACCCGACGCGACGACGCGAGTGCCCGACCGCTCGGGGTCGCGATCACCTGGCTCGGTCTGCTGTTCGCCCTAGCGGTCACGGTCAGTCGCGCCGGGCAGGGCTTCTGGCAGACACCCCGATTCGCAATGTTCGAGGTCCTGCTGTGGGTGGGGTGCTATCTCGCACTGCTGGGCCGTCCGTCGTCCACCGGTGACGACGGATCACCCAGCCTGGTCGAGCCATCGGGCGTCGAGAGCGAGGAGGGGATCCACCCAGCGGCACCGTTCCGGCAGAGGGAGGCGGTCAATCGGCTGGTGATCAGGTTCCTCGTCCTGGTGATCATCGTCCAGGCGGTCCTTGGCGTGCCGTCCGGATTGAAGGACGCGCGGACGTGGCATCAGGAGGAATTGGTGGCCGCTGACGTCACGGTGAACGTCGGGCAGGTGCCCGACGGACTCCTGCAGGCGGCAGTGGGGCAGTGGCCACCCGGCTACATCCGGCAGTTGGCCGATTTCGCCCGCACCGATCGCCTGAGCCTCTTCGCTACACCGATGGCAGCGTCCTATCGCCGCCAAGGACTACTTCCATCGGTGGCGACGGCCGTGGTCGCTCCGACGGACGGTGCCGTCGTCTCGGGTACCACCGTGCTGGACGCACGGAGCCTCTACCACTCTCCCGGCACCACGGTGCAGTTCCGGCTGAGCCGCACTGCCGCGCACGACACGTTGATCGGACGGGCAACCGGGACGAACTACGGGTACGTTCTTCACTGGGGAACGACCACGGTGCCCAATGGTTGGTATCAGTTGTCCAGCGAGGTCGTTCGGCCCGATGGGGCGCTGGTGCGGAGCACGCCGATCTGGATCGACGTGGTGAACAGAGCCTGATCGCCCGGCACGCCGGGTGGGAAGTGGGCCGGGGTGAGGTGTCGACGACCCTGGTGACGTGTCCCTCTCCGTGAGACCACTGAATTCGCCCTGGTAGTCTGCTATTGCCGATTACAACGTTTCGGTCACGCAGCCCATGGGCGTCGAAAGACTGCGCGCAGTTCGCAGGGAGTCTCGATGACCATCGTTCGCGTTGCAGTCACACGAGTCGTTGTCCACCGTCCGAAGCCGCGATCCGGTGGCGCTCACGCGTCGGGCGACCCAGGGCGCCGGGTGAACGTGGGGCGGCCTCGCCTCACGAGGTTGGCTGCGGCACTGGTGGCGTGCACGGCCAGCGTGGCGATACTGGCCTCCCCGGCGGCGGCCTCCACTGTTCCTGCCATCACGGCGGTCGATGCCTCCATCGGCTCGACGGCGGGTGGGGACACGGTCGACGTCGTCGGCACGAACCTGAGCGGTGCCACCTCGGTCGACTTCGGCACCGCCGCGGCCACCAGCTTCACGGTGGATTCGCCCACCCAGCTGACCGCGGTCACGCCGGCGCATACGGCCGCCATCGTCGACGTCACGGTGACCACACCCGAGGGCACCTCGCTGACGTCGAGCACGGACCAGTTCACCTACCTCTCGATCGCTCCCACCGCCTACACGGCGGACTTCGGTGACAATGCCGTCACCCCTGTCGACACCGCCACCGGCACCGCCGCCAACCCAATCACCGTGGGCAACTATCCCATCGCCGTGGCCCTCACCCCCGACGGGTCCACCGCCTACGCCGTCAACTACAGCGACGGCACGGTCACACCCATTGCCACCGCCACCGCCACTCCCGGCACCCCCATCGGGGTCGGAAACTATCCCGACGCCGTCGCGGTCACCCCCGACGGGTCCACCGCCTTCGTGGCCAACGACGGCGACGGCACCGTCACCCCGATCGACACCGCCAGCGGCACGGCCGGTAGCCCCATCACCGTCGGCACCTTTCCCGCCGCCATCGCCATCACCCCCGACGGGTCCACCGCCTTCGTGGCCAACGACGGCGACGGCACCGTCACCCCGATCGACACCGCCACGGACATCGCCGGCACTCCCATCCCGGTGGGGAGCGGCCCCATGGGCATCGCCATCACCCCCGACGGGTCCACCGCCTACGTCACCAACTTCGGGGACAACACCGTCACCCCCATCGACATCGCCGCCGGCACCGCCGGGAGCCCCATCACGGTGGGCAGCTCGCCCGCCGCGGTCGCCATCACCCCCGACGGGTCCACCGCCTATGTGGCCGACTTCGGGGACAACACCGTCACCCCCATCGACACCGCCACGAACACCGCCGGCACTCCCATCGACGTGGGAACGAAGCCACGCTCCATCGCCATCACCCCCGACGGCTCCACCGCCTACGTGGCTGAGCAGGGTGACGGCGCGGTCACTCCCATCGACCTGGCCACCGACACCGCGGACACCCCCATCACGGTGGGCAACGCTCCCATCGCCATCGCCATCTCGTACGTGGCACCGCCCCCCGTGGTCGACGGTGTCGCCCCCGACAACGGCACCACTGCGGGGGACACCGCCATCACCATCACCGGCTCAGGCTTCCTCGGGGCCACCGCCGCCGACATCGGGGTCGGCAATGCCTGCGCAACCGACTTCACCGTGGTGAGTGCCACCACGATCACCTGTGTGACTCCAACCGGCACGGCGGGGACCGTCGACGTCACGGTGACCACACCCCAAGGCACCTCGGCGGCCATCCCACCGGGCGACGACTTCACCTACGAATCCACCCCCACCGTCACCGGGGTCGCCCCCGACGACGGCCCGACCGCGGGGGACACTGCCGTCACCATCACGGGCACGGGCTTCATCGGGGCCACCGCCGCCGACATCGGGGTTGGCAATGCCTGCGCAACCGACTTCACCGTGGTGAGTGCCACCACGATCACCTGCACCACCCCGGCAGGGCTCGCGGGGACCGTCGACGTCACCTTGACCACACCCCAGGGCACCTCAGGAGTCAACCCACCAGACGACGAATTCACCTATGTGCCACCGCCTCCCACCCACCTGGTGTTCACCACCAGCCCGGCTGACTCGTCGGCCGGCTCCGACCTGGCCACCCAGCCCCAGGTGACCGTGGAAGACGCCTCGGGCAACCCGGTGACCGCCGACGCCTCCACCGTGATCCTGTCGATCAGCCCATCGACCCCGACGTCGGGGGGCCCAGGCGCCCTGACCGGTTGTGTCCAGTCCGGAGAGACCGCAGGGGTGGTCAGCTTCACCGGCTGTGAAATCGACACCACCGGGACGGGCTACGAGTTGCACGCCACCGACGGGGCCCTGACTCCGGGTGACTCCAGTCCCTTCGGCGTCTCGGCGGGCCCTGCTGCCGACTTGGCCATCATGGCTCCGGCGACCGCCACCGCAACGACCCCGTTCGACGTCACGGTCACCGCCCTCGACGCCAACGGCAACACCGCCACCGGTTACCTGGGCACGGTCACCTTCACCAGCTCTGACGGAGCTGCCAACCTGCCCACCAGCTACACCTTTGTGGCCGGCGACAACGGCGTCCACACCTTCAGTTCCGGTGTCACCCTGGCCACCGTCGGCCGGCAGACCATCACCGCCACCGACCCGGTGACACCGTCGATCACCGGGACGTCGGGTCCGATCACCGTCTCGGCGGCCGCACGGCCGTACTGGCTGGTGGCTTCCGACGGCGGCATCTTCGCCTTCGGTGACGCCACCTTCTACGGCTCCACCGGGGCCACCCACCTGAACGAGCCCATCGTCGGCATGGCCCCGACCGCGGACGGCAAGGGCTACTGGCTGGTGGCTTCCGACGGTGGCATCTTCGCCTTCGGTGACGCCACCTTCTACGGCTCCACCGGGGCCACCCACCTGAACGAGCCCATCGTCGGCATGGCCCCGACCGCGGACGGCAAGGGCTACTGGCTGGTGGCCTCCGACGGCGGCATCTTCGCCTTCGGTGACGCCGTGTTCTCCGGATCAACGGGAGACCGGACGCTCAATGAGCCGATCGTGGGGATGGCCGCTCCGGCGGTCGGCCGCTGAGCGCAGTTGCTGCATGGGCAGTGGTCGCGAGCAGCGGCTCGGTCTGGCCGCGATCGTCGATGATCCACTGACCTGCCGAAGCACCTCGGGTGCACCCGCGCACCGGGCCGCATCGACCCTGACGACCGACCATCAGCTTCCCGGAGCCGGGGTAGGGCGCCGTCGCCGACGGTGACGGGACGTGAAGGCGTCGGCTGCGTGCGATCCGATGGAAACGCCGTTGCGTCGAGCGGCTAGCCGTCAGGTGGCACCATGGGGACATGAGCGACGGGTCCAGTGGTACCACCACGGCACGTGTGCGGACGTGCAGCAGGGAGACCGGACCGAGCCGGGCTACGCCTCCAACGTCGGAAGTCGCAGGAAGGCCGACCACGCCTCTCTGACGGCCACCGTGGATGGCGCCGTGTGGGGAGCAGAGCTGGCACTCGGTGAAGGTCCCGGCAGGATCTATGTCGTGGAGCCAACCGGCCCCATCGGGGACGACCCGAATCTCACGGACAAGAAGGTCCCCGGCAATCCCACGAGGTCGCACCGCCCGCGCGACCCGCTCGTGGTCGTGGTCGTGGGCGTGCTCGCACCCTGGGAGGGCCACGCCCCCGACGTCCTCCAGGCCATGAAGGACAACGTCACACGAGCGAGGGAGTCCGGCATGGAGGCGATCGACGACTGACGGGCCGCTCGTCGCCGACACCCGGCTACGAGCGGGGTGCCGATTCGTCCCTGGCCCCCTCGGGTTCCGCCGCGTCGGCACCGAGCAGCGGAAAGAAGTGGGCGGCAACACCCCTGATGGCGCCGACGATCAGCTTGGGCGTCAATTCCGTCCCCGGATCATTCAGTTCTGCCGGGAGCTTGACCTCCAGCTCCCGCGCCTTGGCGATGAGACCGTGCCCCATGCCCTTGCCGAGGGTGCTCAGGCCGTTGCCTACGACTCCGAGGTCCATCGTCCAGTCGGGTACGGGCAGCGCCCTCGGAGCCGCCCACGTCGTCGGGTCACGAGGCGTGTCCAGCGAAAAGACGTGGTCGAAGGTGCGAGCGGACGCATCCCGCTGCGTGAACGGCTCGCCGAGGTCCCAGCTCGTTCGCAACGTCGCGATCAACGACGTGTGGCGGTACTCCTCGTTGTACACCGAGCCCGACTCGACCCATGGCGACACGATGATGGCGGGGACCCGGTACCCGGACCGATCGAAGGCGAACCCGCACTCCCCGACGGGCGCAGTCGGATCCGGCGGTGGAACCGGTCCCGGAGGGACGTGGTCGTAGGTGCCCCCCGGCTCGTCCCAGCCGATCAACAGTGCCGTGTTCCAGACGTTGGCGCCGGACTCCACGGTGGCGGAGCGGTACGCATCGAAGATGCGCTGCAGGAAGGCGTCGCCCGACAGGATCGACGACGGGCTGTCCACCTCGATGTCCACGGTGTCCGAGAAGGACCGACCCATTGCCGGGTGGTAGTCGCCGTGACCGGCCATCATGTTCGGCTCGATGAGCGAGAAGTCCGGGAGCGTGCCCGCTGCTGCGTCCTTCTCGAACTCGGCGAAGGGCACGAAGTGGGTGGCCAGCCGGTCCTTCAGCCGGGGGAAGTGGATCACCCCGGTGATCGACATCCGCATCGGTTCCATGACGTAGACCTTCCAGGTCTTGCCATGGGCCTCCAGCCGCTCGAAGATCGTCTCGGAATCGTTGATCCGGAACCACTTCCGCACCGGCGTGTTCACGACCGCGCCGGACGAGGTGGCTGCCGTCCAGAACGATCGGTTCATGAAGGTCTGG
>Ga0302187_10004068_pt1 | contig 11791 bp, 14 predicted proteins | sample II_Bog_E1_3_FD_202120 | JGI IMG/M metagenome (GOLD analysis project Ga0302187, IMG submission 202120) | Peat permafrost microbial communities from Stordalen Mire near Abisko, Sweden - II_Bog_E1_3 | ecosystem: Environmental > Terrestrial > Soil > Wetlands > Peat | place: Sweden: Abisko...
CAGATAATTGCAGTCATAGACCATTGCCGCGCCCCGGTTGTACCCCCAGGCAGGCGATCCCCATTCCGCGATCGTGATGATATTAGCGGGATCGGCCAGCGCGGCCTCGCCCATCCAGATCCACACCAGGCCATAGCGTTGCACCACGCGATAGGCGCGCAGATCGGCGCCCTTTGGCACCGCATGCTGGCACGGCACATGAACGCACGTGCCATCGGCGGCGAATTCCAGCCCGTGATAGCCGCAGACGATGCGGTCACCCGCCACGCGGCCCCTGGCCAGCGACAGCCGCCGATGCGAACAGAATGCCACCACCGCCGCCGGTTCGCCATTGTCCTGGCGCCACAGCACCACTGCCTCGCCCGTGATCATGCGCTCGATCGGGCCATCGGCCAGTTCGTCGGCCCAGGCGGCCACATACCAGGCGTTCTTGAGCATTGCGTTCCCCCGCTGTCGGTGCGGGGAACCTAGGCGCAATCGTCGGTCACGTCGATTGCGACGATCTCGACTGCATCGGGCTTGCCCGCAAAATCGACGCGCTCGCCCGCTTCCGCGCCGATGATCGCGCGGCTGAGCGGCGCGGTGAACGCCACCAGACCGGCGGGCGGATCGGCCTCGTCATCGCCGACCAGCGTGATCGTGCGCAAGGCGCCGCCGATCCGCACCGTCACCGTGCACCCGAACGCCACCGCCTGCCCGTCGGGGCGCGGCATCAGTTCGGCGGTGGCCTGACGCGTGCTCCAATAGCGGTGGTCGCGGCGCGCGGCCTTGAGCGCGGCTTCGTCGGTCAGCGTGGGAATCAGGGCCTCGATCGCGGTCAGGCGCTGCGCGATCAGCGCCAATCCGCGCGGGGTGACGCGGTTGGGGCCGGGCGGGATCGGCAGTTCGAACTTGGGTTCAAGATGTTCGTCATCGCCTTCGCGGCGGAATGCAACGCTCATGTCAGGGGGCTGTCTGTCCGGAAGTGACGCGCGCGGGATGGATCAGCGCCATCAGCCGCAGATCCACCCAGCGCCCGGCGATGAATTGCGCCGCCTGCTGCACGCCTTCGGTCACAAAGCCAAGCTTTTCATAGAGCGCGATCGCCGCAGCGTTGTCGCCATGCACCGCCAGGCTGAGCCGGGTCAGGTTGAGATGATCGCGGCAGAACCGGATGGTCAGGTCCATCGCCTCGCGCCCCAGCCCCCGCCCGCGATCCTCGATCCGGCCGATCAGGATGCCCAGATTGGCGCTGCGGTGGATCGGCTCGATCGCGGTGATCTGTACATATCCGGCAATTTCGCTGCGCCCGATGCGGCGCACCGCCATGAAGATGCGGCGCGGGTCGCCCATCGGATTGAGCCAGAATTCGCGTTCCCGGTCGAGATTCTTGGGCAGATAGGGTTCGTTGAGCCGCGCGATTTCCGGATCATCACCCCACACGAACAGGCGCGGCAAATCTTCGGGCAGGATGGGACCGATGGCGACGTGGCGTCCTGTCAGCATGGGCGGTCTCCGTTCGGCGTGGGGTTAGTCGCCCTGCCGGAAATGGTGCACCCGGTTGGGCGTACCGGCAAACAGGCTATAGCTTTCATAATAAACCCGGCGGCCCTTGTCCTGCATCGCGGCATGGTCTGCAACACGGCGCCAGGCACGCGCCGCCGCCTCGTCGACCCATTCCGAGATTGCCACGACTTCGCCATCGTCGGCGGCATAGCTCTTGAACGCCAGAAAGCCGGGCTGGCGTTGCGCCAGATCGTGCATCCGCGCGGCATCGGCATCATAAGCCGGACCGTCGATATCGGCGCGTTTGCGATTGCGGAACACCACCAGGTACATCGCCATGGTCATAGCCCGCGCCGGGCATGCCGCAACAGTGGACTTTTGATCCGGAATGGGGAATGGGCAAGTGCCATGAGCCGCAACACTTTTGGACACGTGTTCCGTTTCACCACCTGGGGTGAAAGCCATGGGCCCGCGCTTGGCGCGGTGGTCGATGGCTGTCCGCCGGGGCTGCCATTGGGTGAAGCGGATATTCAGCCCTTTCTCGATGCCCGTCGCCCGGGCCAGTCGCGCTTTACCACGCAGCGGCAGGAACCCGATGCGGTGCGCATCCTGTCGGGCGTGTTCGAAGGGCGCACCACCGGCACCCCGATCAGCCTGATGATCGAAAACGTCGATCAGCGCTCGAAAGACTATTCCGAGGTCGCGCGCGCCTATCGCCCCGGCCATGCCGACTATGCCTATGACGCCAAGTACGGCTTTCGCGACTATCGCGGCGGCGGGCGGTCGTCCGCGCGCGAAACCGCCGCGCGCGTTGCGGCGGGCGCGGTGGCGCGGCTGGTGATCCCCGAAGTGGCGATCCTGGGCTATGTCAGCGCGATCGGCGGCGATGCGATCGACCCGGCAAACTTCGATGCCGATGAAATCGCGCGCAACCCGTTCTTTTGCCCCGACCCTGTCGCCGCCACCCGCTGGGAAGCGCTGGTCGATACCGCGCGCAAGGCCGGGTCCTCGCTGGGCGCGGTGGTCGAATGCGTGGCCACCGGGGTTCCAGCCGGCTGGGGCGCGCCGCTCTATGCCAAGCTCGATGCCGAACTGGCCCATGCGATGATGGGCATCAACGCGGTCAAGGGGGTCGAGATCGGCGATGGCTTTGCCGCCGCCGCCAACACCGGCGAAGGCAATGCCGATCCGATGCGGCCCGGCAATTTTGCTCCGGTGTTCACCGCCAACCACGCCGGCGGGATCGCCGGGGGCATTTCGACCGGGCAACCGGTGGTGGTGCGCGTGGCGTTCAAGCCGACATCATCGATCCTGACCGCGATGCCGACAATCACCCGCGACGGTCAGGCGACCGACTTGTTGACCAAAGGGCGCCACGACCCGTGCGTCGGCATTCGCGGCGTGCCGGTGGTCGAAGCGATGATGGCAACCGTGCTGGCCGATCAAAAGCTGTTGCATCGCGCGCAATGTGGTTGATCAACTGATCCGTTCAAAACGGGCGGGGGCATTGTAACGTGGCGAGACGGCTGACTCTCTTTATCCTGATCGGCATGTTTGCCGGTATCGCGCTGGGCGCGGCGCTGCACGCGGGCCTTGGCACGCAGGCCAAGACGCTGACCGATGTGGCGGGCTATCTCGATCTGTTGCCCGCGGTGTTTCTGCGGCTGATCAAGATGATCATCGCGCCGCTGGTGATGGCCACGCTGATAACCGGGATCGCCGCGATGGGCGACAGCAGCGCGCTGGGCCGGATCGGCGGCCGCGCGCTGGGCTGGTTCATCGCGTCGAGCCTGGTGTCGATCGGCATGGGCCTCGTGCTGGTCAATCTGTTCCAGCCGGGACACGGCTTGCAATTCACCGCGGTCAGCCAGGTCGGCGCGCTGTCGACCGCCGATTTCACGGTTCGCCACTTTATCCTCGAAATCGTGCCGACCAGCGTGATCGGCGCGATGGCCGAAAACAACGTGCTGCAGATCCTGGTGTTTTCGCTGTTTGCCGGGGTCGCGCTGTCGGCACTGGGCGACAAGGGCGCGCCGCTGTTGCGCGGGGCAGAGGCGCTGGTCGATCTGATGCTGGTGATGACCGGCTATGTGATGATGGCCGCGCCGCTGGCGGTGTTCGGTGCGCTGGCCTCGGTGATTGCCACGCGGGGCCTGGGGATCGTGATCACCTATGGCGAATTCGTCGCCGAATTCTACGGCGGGCTGGCGCTGTTCTGCGCGCTGCTGCTGGCACTGGCCTGGGCGTTCATGGGGCGGCGCGCCGGGCTGCTGCTACGCTATATCCGCGAACCGCTGTTGCTGGCCTATTCCACCGCCAGTTCGGAAAGCGCGCTGCCACGGCTGTTCGAGGCGCTCGATCGCTATGGCGTTCCGCGCCGCATTTCGGGATTTGTGCTGCCGCTGGGCTATTCGTTCAACCTTGGCGGTTCGATGATGTACACCAGCTTTGCCACGCTGTTCATCGCGCAGGCCTACAACATTCCGCTGTCGGCGGGGCAACAGGTGGCGATGTTGCTGACGCTGATGATCACGTCAAAGGGCATCGCCGGGGTGCCGCGCGCCAGCCTGGTGGTGATTTCGGCCACGCTGACGCAATTCGGCCTGCCGATCGAAGGGATTGCGCTGCTGCTGGGGGTCGATACGTTCCTCGACATGGGCCGCACAGTCACCAATGTGTTTGGCAACGCCATTGCCACGGTGCTGATCACCCATTGGGAAGGTATGCTGCAGCCGCCACACGATCCCGATACCCCCCTTGCGCTGGCGCCGCACGATACCCCCGAACACGGGCGCAAGGGGCTGCATCTCGAATAGGGTGTCCCTGCGCCGAGGCTATTTCCCGACCAGTTCGACCGGCTGGAACATGCCCATCCCGCACGATCCACGCGGGCCGCCACCGGGACCGCCGAATTCCATCACGGTGATGATATCGGTGTTACACAGCTCGCTCAGCGAGGTTTCGTACTTGAACGCGCGATACGTGCCCAGGCTGTTGCAGCGTTGCGGCAGCGAGACGCGATAGAATTGCGTGCCGCCGGTGTGGAAATCGATCGTCCAGTCATCCTGCACCCGGCTTTCGCGGATGCTGGTGATCGGAATGCAGCTTACGGCCTTGCCGGTTACGCGCACGGCGGGCACATTCTTGCCATGGCCGTCATCGCCGCCCGCCATCGGTGCGCAGCCAGCCAGCGCCAGCACGGCGCAGCCCAGGGTCAAAGCGATCCGCTTCATGTCTTTGTCTCCCTAGCGACTCGCGCCGTTTTGATCGGCGCGGGTTTTGCCCCCGCATCCAGGATCTTGGGCTTGAAACCGCAAAGGTCAACCACCCCGCAGTGCCAGCATTCGGGTTTGCGCGCCTTGCACACATAGCGTCCGTGCAGGATCAGCCAGTGGTGCGCGCCCAGCCGGAACGGGCCGGGCACTTTCTTGTCCAGGCCCTGTTCCACCGCCTCGGGCGTCTTGCCTTTGGCCATGCCGGTGCGGTTGCCCACACGAAAGATATGGGTGTCGACGGCAAAGGTTTCCGCACCGAATGCGCAATTGAGCACCACATTGGCGGTCTTGCGCCCGACGCCGGGCAGCGCGGTCAGCGCGTCGCGATCGTTGGGCACTTCGCCGCCGTGATCGCGGATCAGCAGTTGCGACAGCGCGATCACATTCTTGGCCTTGGCGTTGAACAGCCCGATCGTCTTGATGTGCTCTTTCAGCCCGTCTTCGCCCAGCGCGACCATCTCGGCGGGCGTGTGCACAATCTCGAACAGCCGCCGGGTCGCCTTGTTGACGCCTACGTCGGTCGCCTGTGCCGACAGCGTCACCGCCACCAGCAACTGATAGGTGTTGCCATAGGCCAGCTCGGTTTCAGGCGCCGGATTGGCCTCTGCCAGGCGGCGGAAAAATTCGAAGATCGCCGCGCGGTTCAAAGGTCCAGCACCTCTGGCATGGTATAGCGCCCAGGCGCGCGGTCCAGCAGCCAGTGCGCCGCGCGCACCGCACCGCGCGCGAAAATGCCCCGGTTTTCTGCCATGTGCGACAGGGTCAGACGCTCGTTGTCGGCCAGGAAATGCACCGCATGGTCGCCCGCCACGGTGCCCCCGCGCAAACTGGCAAAGCCGATCGCGCCGACCGGGCGCGCGCCGGTGATCCCGTCGCGCCCGCGCTCGGCCACCGTGTCGAGGTCTTCCCCCCGCCCACGCGCCGCCGCCTGCCCCAGCAGGAGCGCGGTACCCGACGGCGCATCGACTTTCATGCGGTGGTGCGTTTCGACAATCTCGATATCCCAGTCGGGCCCCAGCCGCTGTGCCGCCTCGCGCACCAGATGCGCCATCAGCGTGACGCCAAGGCTGGTGTTGCCGGTTTGCAGCACCGGGATCGACACCGCCGCCGCATCGATCAGCCAATGATGACGCTCTTCCAGCCCGGTAGTGCCCACCACCACCGGCACCCCTGCCGCAATCGCTGCCTCCAGATTGCCTTCCAGCGCGCCCGGCGCTGAAAAATCGACCAGCACATCGCTCGCCCGTGCCAGCGCCGCGACATCGCCATCGCGGCCAATGCCCCCGGCATAGTCGTGCCCCGCGTCGGCAATCGCCGCCTGCAAGGCCTGCCCCATGCGCCCCGCGCTGCCGATAATGCCGATCCTGGCCATGGTATCCCCTGTTGCGCGATCGCGTCTTGTGCGCATCTAGCGAGTGGCGGGCAACCCGGCAATCGGCCCCATGGTCAACCGCGATCGGGCGCGCCATGATGCAAGCCATGACCAAGCCCCCTTCGATCGTTATCCTGACCGGCGCCGGCATTTCCGCCGAAAGCGGCATCGACACCTTTCGCGGCGGCGGCGGGCTGTGGGAACAGCACCGTGTCGAGCAAGCATAGAGAGTTGTAAAACTGCCTCCCTCCGGGGCTGCTTGATCCGATCCGACTTTGGCTTGAGGATGGCGCGATGACTGAAATCCGAAACATCGTGATCCTGACCGGCGCTGGCGTCAGCGCGGAGAGCGGCATCGACACATTTCGTGGCGGCGGCGGACTTTGGGAGCAACACAGAGTTGAAGACGTTGCGACCCCGGAGGCATTTGCTCGCGATCCCGATCTTGTTCTGCGCTTTTACGACATGCGCCGCGCAGCCATTCAAACGAAGGAACCGAACGCCGCGCACTTCGCGCTCGCGCGGCTGGAGGCGGAATGGCCTCAGAAGGTGCCGGGCGGAAAGGTCACGCTGGTAACGCAGAATGTGGACGATCTTCACGACAGGGCAGGGTCACGAAATCTGATCCATATGCACGGTGAACACCTGAGCGCTTGGTGCATGGCCTGCGATGCACGCACGAGATGGACCCGGCCCATGATTGATCAGCCAGCCTGCGCAGAGTGTGGAGCCGCCGCCCTGCGGCCTGACATCGTCTGGTTCGGGGAGATGCCATATCGAATGGACGACATTTACGAGGCTCTTCGGAATGCGGACCTGTTCGTTTCGATTGGCACGTCAGGCGCGGTCTTTCCGGCAGCAGGGTTCGTTCGGCAAGCGCGTGACCTTGGAGCCAGTACGCTGGAACTAAACCTTGAAGCCAGCAAAGGCTCTCGATGGTTCCATGAAAGTCGGCTTGGCCCAGCAAGCGCAGTTGTCACAGCGTGGGTTGCAGAAATGATCGCATAGATATCGGATAGCACGCCCGCAGAGACCCTGCGCGGGTCCGGGAGGGCTGTTCCCGCTAGCGCTTGCACCCCGACTACAGCCGGGAGGGGCGCAGGGCTTCGTAGGGGCAAAACGAGTACCGCAATTTGTGGTGTAAGATGTTGACGGCTTGGTGGAATGGCGTTTGATCGCAAAGCCTCACAGCATGGAGGCACAGCGATGCGGCAATATCTCAGGGACAGCAACGGCAGGCTGATCGGATGGCGTGAAGAGGGGATGGTTGGCCGGATCAACGGTCGTGACGCTGCCGGGCGGCTCGTCGGCTGGTTCGATCCCACCCGCAACGAAACCCGCGATGCGAACGGGCGGTTGGTTGGAAGGGGTGATTTATTGGCCAGAGTTTTTGTATGCTCCGCCAGTTAGAATTGCGCCAAACCGTCCGTTAGATAGGAGATCATCGCAGCGGCATTGGCCCCATCTTGGGCCGATTTGCCGATCCCAAAATAGCCTCTTCGCCCTTTAGAAAAAGTCGGGGAGAACCGATTTCCCGGACCCCATTGACGAGCTGGACGCCCGCCAGTTCGCAGACTACCACTTCCCGAGCATATCCTGCCGTGCAGCGACGCCGTCGCTGCAGGCACCCAGCGTGCGATTCTAGAAAAACGTTGACCAGCCGACGAGGGCTGGTCGAAGAAGGTAATGACGTGGTTCAGTGCATCAGCTTGTTTTCAGGGGCCGGTGGCCTTGATATTGGAGCCACCCGAGCAGGGGCGCATATCATCAGAGCAGTCGAGTTCGATGAGGACGCGGCTCAGACGCTGCGGCTGAACGCAGGCACCGATACCCACATCGATTGCGCTGATATTTGCGACTTGGATTTCAGGATGCACCGCGACGCTGGTGTTGACACCATCATGATAGGTGGGCCGCCGTGCCAACCGTTTTCGAAGAACGGGTATTGGGTGAAGAACGTCAATCGCCTAATCGAACGTGATCCACGGAATATGCTCTCACAGTTCCTGCGCGCCGTCGCCGAGGCTCGGCCAAGTGGCTTTCTCTTCGAAAATGTCGAAAGCCTTCGCCACCCCACAAATCGTCAGGCGCTTGATGGGTTTCTCGCTACTGCCGAGGACATGGGATATCGCTGCACTGTTTTCCTTGCCAACGCAGCGGACTTCGGAGTGCCACAGAAGCGCAAGCGGATTTTCATTTTCGGCGTCCCCGGCACCATGGGGATCCCCGAACCCAAGCGCACTCATTCTGCTAATCCAGCCGACAAACTACGTCCACATGTCGGCGTAGCCCGCTTCATCAAACCGTTCAGTGGCGCCAGGTATTTCGAACGGCAGGAGATAGTGGAGGGTGGCACATACTCGCAAGAACTGATGAGTGTGCCGCCGGGCAACAACTATATGGCCCTCAGTGACTTGAAGGGATACACCGGGCGTACTTTTCGAAAGGGTGGTCGCTTTTGGAACTTTCTTTATAAGCTTCACCCAGATCAACCGTCCATCACCGTTGCAGCACAACCGGGCCCGTGGGTTGGGCCATTTCATTGGAACAATAGACGCCTCCGTGTCCCTGAGGCCGCTGCTATCCAGACATTTCCCAAGGATTACGTTTTCCACGGCAGTCGCCGGTCTGTGCAGAAGCAGATCGGCAACGCCGTCCCTTGCTTGTTGGGCGAAGCAATGGTCAAACACCTGATCGACCATATCTGATCAGGGGGACAGAGTGCCGAATCAGGTCACGCAGATCGAAAAAGATGGCACGCAGGTAACAGACTTCGATCCGGATCAGGTTCCGTTCGAGGCGCAGGAAGATATCATCCAAACCGGTCTTCAGGATCGCGGTTGGGCCGTCAATTTCGTCCAACAGGATAAAACTACCCGGCGACGTCTTTTAAAGATCGAAAAGGGTGGGAAGACCCTGCACGTCATCACCTATATCTTTTCTAATCTTTCGTGGAGTAGCGGCGGTCGGTCGGTCGACGAGAAGCGGATTCAGCTATCACGCCCGTTTTCTGAACATGCCGCGGATTTCGCCTTGGATAAGGCAGCTGACCCAAGGTGTGCTCTCATGGGCATCTACAATCGCAATGGTTTAACCCTCTTTTGTGCATGGGACGCCAGTGCCTACGCCAACCATAGCAGCCCAAGCAGTTGTTACGTCAAAGCCGACGCTATGTCAGCCGCCGCCCGGAACGGGATTGGACAATCAACTGATTCCAAGGGACGCCTCGTCTGCTGCTTCACGCCAGATATGCTCGCCTACTATTTCGAGAACATGTCGTTCCTTCACGAACGCATCATGTCACACGATGACCTCACGATGCCCGAGCTGGAACAGACTAGCGTTTCACTACTTGATTTTGATGCGCCAGTTAATCCGATCATGGACGACCTACCCCATAACCGCATCTTCTATGGGGCGCCCGGAACCGGTAAGAGCCATAATCTCAATCTGGATCTCGAGATGCATTTCCCGGACGATAGCCTGTTCGAGAGAACGACGTTCTATCCCGATTCCACTAGCGGGACCTTCATAGGTTCGTACCGGCCGACCCCGATCTATCGGACTGCCGAAGGTACGTTTCTGGAAGCGGATAGGAAGAGCGCAGCGGCAAGCCTCGAGCCCATCATCGACTACCGCTTCGTGCCTGGACCGTTCCTACGCCTGCTAGCAAAAGCAATGGCCAATCCCGACCACAATTTTTGCTTAGTGATCGAGGAGATCAATCGGGCAAATGCCAGCGCCGTCTTTGCAGACGCATTCCAGATGCTCGACCGCGATGACGAAGGAACTGGGAAATTCACGGTCACGCTTTCCCCGGAGGCAATGGATTACCTCGCATCCAAAAATTTTGGCGGTCCGGTTCGCATCCCGTCGAATCTCTACATTTGGGCTACGATGAACAGCGCCGATCAGGGGGTGCTGCCATTGGATTCAGCCTTCAAGCGCCGGTGGAGCATGGAGTATGTTGGCCTGAACGACGGCGAAGATGTCGTCAAGGATTGGGAACTAGATTTGCTGTTCCTCGACCAGCCCATCAAGTGGAATGCCTTCCGAGGCGCCATTAACGCACATCTTGCGCGCCAGGGCATCGCCGAGGACAGACTGCTGGGCCCATTCTTCATGACAAAGAAGGACTTAGCACGGCCAAAGGCGTTCGAGAATAAGCTGCTTCAATACCTCCGTGACGATGTCGTTCGGAACGCGCCGGGCAAGTTGTTCGCCGGTGGATCGGCAACGTTCGGTGCACTTGTTCAAGCCTATCGCCAAAAGGCCAATATCTTCGTTCCGGAAATCGTCCTCGGTGGTAGCTGATCGTGCGTGTCGAATGGCTTCGCGAAGGCGACCCTTGGCCATCGACTGAGGATGTCGAATTGCGGGAGAAGCTCAGCGACAATGGTGCGTTGACGTTTGGGAGTTCCGGACGACTAAATATTCGCTTCGTCGGCGTCATCGTCCACCGAGACCGGACTCTCGTTTCATTGCCAAAAGTGCCGACGACCGCGCACCCAATGAATGTGCATCGTCAGGTTTTGCGGGCAATGCGGCATTACCAGAAGTGGATTCCAAGTCACCATGAGCCGTCGCCATTCCTGAATGACAGGCCCGAGATGGGGTCTGTGAGCGGGCTGGCCGCAGCCGATTGGATGATCAGGGACTTCCTTGATCATGGCCTCCTCCGCCGCATGGAGGTAGCGCATGAAGTCAACGGCAGCGGAACTGTGAATTGGCGACACACGGTCGAGTTGGTTCCGGCAGCCATGTCAAGAGGGCGACCCGTATATCTCGACACGATCACTCGGCGATCCGAAACGGACAACCGCAATTTCGCCACTCGACTGCACCGCTACCTACTGGAGCGACTGTCCAGCGAGTATGGGCCGGTGCTCGATCTTGAGCCTGTGGTGCTGGATCATGAGCCAGTCGAACAACTAGACGCCCTGCCCCCTGCGGAGGAGTGTGAGGCTCGCCTAATTGCCGAGCAGCGGCAGACCTATTCGCAGCGAGGGATCGACCTGCTAGAAATGATGATAGCGACGGTCCGCTCTCTGGAGATGGAGAACTCGCTTGGGCTTAGCCTTTATGGCACTTCATACTTCCATCACGTGTGGGAAGCTGCATGCGCGGCTGCATTTGGCAACGATGTTGAGAAGTGGTTGCCCTATTTGCCCAGGCCATGCTGGACTGCCACCGACGGCTCATCGGCGGAAACCGACACGTTTATCCCCGACCTCGTCACGATCGTATCGCAAGGCGAACTGCTGATCGGCGACGCCAAATATTATCGACCTTCGATGCCACCCATGCTGGGCAACGTGCCCGGCGTCAACGACGTGGCGAAGCAAATCTGGTATAAAGAATGCCTCATCGAGGAGGCCGCGAAGCAGGGTTACGGATCGATACTCAACGCCTTCCTGTTCCCCGCTGACACCACCAAAGTCTCCCTCATGGGCTGCGTCGAACTTCCGGCTGGCGGAGCAAGGGTTGACGCGATCGCGGTACCGTTCCTTTTCGCACTGGCTGCCTATGCTGGGGACAAACCGCACGATCCCAGCACGTGGCGCACAGTTTTAGCCAATGCGATCAAGGGTATATTGTAACACGGGCCCTGAAACGCCGGGGGGCAACGATTTCAAACGTGAACATTTACAGAACAATT
>Ga0302187_10004069_pt1 | contig 11790 bp, 14 predicted proteins | sample II_Bog_E1_3_FD_202120 | JGI IMG/M metagenome (GOLD analysis project Ga0302187, IMG submission 202120) | Peat permafrost microbial communities from Stordalen Mire near Abisko, Sweden - II_Bog_E1_3 | ecosystem: Environmental > Terrestrial > Soil > Wetlands > Peat | place: Sweden: Abisko...
TGTCTCCGTTCGCAAGATCCAGGCGTGGCTTGGTCACGAAAGCCTCGACGTGACCCTCGCATACTTGGGAGTAGAGGACGCTGCCGACGAGATTTCGCAGGAGCAGGTGAACAACGGCGCATTGGCCGCGTATGTCTAAGCCGCTCCACGAAGATCAACCGGCGAGCAAAATCCGTGTTCGCCGGTTTTCTTCTTGCCGGCAATTCGCATAGCGCACTTTCAAACAGAATGATTGCTCCAAACCAACATGACCTCGCCTCTCCCTGGCGCCCCCCTCCCACGAGTGAATTGTTGCGCTGAGTTTTTGGTGCAGGGGAGAGATTGAACTTAAGGAGTTATATGCAAGGACACTTTCGAGTTTCTCTTCGCCATCCAATTCTCGTATTCATTTGGGGATTCTCGCTTTTACTGATCGGATGCTTCATCGGGATGCATTGGCACCCCTCGCGTATCGCTACTCTGTCCATCGTAGCTTCAGGAGCCCTCTTCATGGTGATCCACGAGGTGTTTTACGGCTTTCTCTGGATTTCCCTCACGGCATGGTGGATTGGATCTCGCCACCTAGGCGATAGTGCACTCGGCACGCGAGGCTCTCTGCGGTGGTAGGACGCTATGAAGCACTAACCATCTCTGTCGCTGCCGAGTTCATTTAGAACAAAGCGTACCGGTGCCGATGATATTTGAAAAGGAGACACCAAGAATGGAGAAGATACTCAATCTATAAGAGCGAGATGCCGGGTCGATCATCCCGTAATACAAGGTGATCTGACTACTGGATAAGATGGCGCATTCGATTGAAGAATTGACACCTCACCTGGATCACATTCTCTCGGATGTTGTCACGGCTAAACAGCGGCAATCATTTCGAGAGCACGACGGACGAGCGCGTGTCTTCGATTTGTCAAACGAGTCCTATCGATTTAACGAGCGCATGAATGCGCTGTGCAGTGAAAAGGCCCGTGAGATCGTATTTCAAAAGCGCAGCATGAACCGCGCGAGGATGAAGCCGGTCTCCTTTTTCAATCCGAATATCGCAACCATACTCCGCTGGGTGAGGTTGGGTTGGATTTTCTTTTAAACTCTTCACTAGTGGTATTTGGAAATACGACCTTTGGGTTATGAGTTCTTAAATGTAGCAATATCATAGAGTTAGCAGGCGTGGTTGGTTACCATAAGCAATCTTGAGAAAGATACAGGAATTTCAAAGAGTTTTGTAGATGGGTTGAAGTTGGGTTAGCTTGAGCGGCCGTAGCTTTCGTCGACTAGCCGCAGCATTCCTGAATCCGAGTCCCTCACGCCTTCTTCCAACATCGCTGCGGTGCTCAGCACCGCAACGGCATAAACGGTGACTGGAGCGCTTGGTGGACGGCCATGGCGCCCGGCACGCGATCTCGACGACCCGCACGGGGCAGCTCGAGATACGGTCTTGGCTCAGGCGACTGGTATTGGGCAACACAGGTCGCGCTTGATGACGATCCGGTCAGGGCAGCACAAGAGGTCGCCAACGCTGAAAGATACTTCCCAAAAAGCATCTGATCGAGTCACAACGGTCATACCCAAGAAATGAGGAGAGTGGAAGATGAACGAATGACTCAACGTGTGCTCGGCAACCCAATGGTGATGTTCTTCTGGAGCTTCGCCATGCTTCTCGTGGGAATCATCATCGGTGAGTACTGGCATCCATCTCGCACGCACGCAATGTCGATTGCGATTGTCGCCGGGATATTCACGTTGATCCATGAACTGAGGTGTTGTTTCGTGTGGAGCTCTCTGTCGGCGTGGTGGCTCGGGCAGCGAATGGGAGAACTCAAGGGCGGCCGCTAACGGTTAGTGCACCCGAAGCAGCGGAATCCCGCCACAGAATGAGTTGGCAACGGAGGCCTCTTCATCCCCAGCTGGGCGGACCCGAATGTAAGTGGCCAGACAAAAAGAAGGTTGGCTGAATCAGGCGGCTTTGACGGCAATGCGGGCAGAGCGGGAAGTTGGCTTGGACTTGACGACGATCTCTACGTCTTGCCCGAGTGCCACGAGAAAGTACATCAAGCGTTCGACGGAAAAGCCTTCCAGTTTGTAATTCAAGAGGGCGGAGACCTTCGGCTGGTTGATGCCAAGCGCAGTCGCGACTTGAGCCTGGGTGAGCCTCTGCCGTTTAACAATCAGGTTGAGGGCGGCTCCCAACCGGGCCTTGGTGTCGAGTTCCGCCGCATCCGACAGTCCCATTTCAGCAAAGACGTTGCCGCCGCTGCGAATAACTCGTTCCGGGATGCTCTTAGCCATATTTTTCCTCGCAATCCCTCCGTGCCAACCTCAAACGCTCTTTGACCAAGGCCACGTCGGATTGCCGGGTCGCGATTCCATGCGGTGACTCCTTCTGAAACGCGTGCAGGACATAGATGGCATTTCGAAAGCGAACGGCGTAGAGCCCCCTGCAGGTGTCTCCATCATGGTCTTTGATAACCTCCAGACTTCCCGGCCCTTCGCCCTTCCACGGCCGTGCCGACGGATGCTTCCCGCCGTATTAGGCCGCACTGAGTGCAGAGCCGACAGAGCGCTGAACCTCCGATGGGAATCGAGTGATGTCCTTGAGTCACGATCCAATCTAGAAGAGAGGCTTTTCACTCGGAACAAGCTTTCGTGCCATTATTTATCCCACTTTTGGGATGATCGTCAAGCACAATCGCATCTTCTCGAAAGTACTCAGCGATCAAACCTCGCCGCGGTGCTCAGCACCGCAGCGGCCAGGAAAGGTGAACCATGGACCCAAATGAATATCTGCTGAAATTCTTCGCGGAACTGGAGCGACTGGTGGACGGCCATGACGCCCGGCACGCGATCTCGACGACCCGCACGGGGCAGCTCGAAATACGTCTTGGCGCGGGCGACTGGTACTGGGCGACACAGGTCGAACTCAACGACGATCCGGTCACGGCGGCAAAAGACGTCGCCAACGCTCAAAGATACTTCCCGATCAGCATCTGACTAAGCCACGACGGCCATACCTAAGAAAAGGAGAGTAGAACATGAACGAAAAACTCAACGTGCGCCTCGGCAACCCAATGGTGATGTTCTTCTGGAGCTTCGCCATGCTTCTCGTGGGAATCATCATCGGTGAGTACTGGCATCCATCGCGCATGCACTTGGTGGCGATCGCGGCGGCCGCCGGTGCGTTCACCATGATCCACGAACTTGTGTGTTGTTTTGTGTGGTGCTCTCTGTCGGCGTGGTGGATCGGCCGGCGCACAGGGGAGCTTAAAGGCGGGCGCTAACCATAGAGCCAAACAGTGGGCAGCGTCGGCGAGGTTGTGTAGTAACGCCGATGCTGTCTCGACTGTCTCGAAGCAGGACAGGATAGCCAACATGAAATTACTTTATCGTGGGGAATGTTCCAAATGCTCTCGAACTCAGTTGACACCCTGCGCAGGGCTCGCGCCTACAACCCTTCGGTTAACAGCTAGACATTTGCACTTTTCAGGGTTGCTCATAATTGCTATATATCGCTTAATTTCAGCAACTTGCGGGGGTTCTTCGTCACAGCAAAATTGTGGGGACTACCCACAATTACCCACTATTTTGAATCAGTCCCCCCACAAAATCCCCCACAGTGAATTGCGGACAAGTTTCCGGCTTAGGTCCTCACGGCTAGATGCCATCTCCAATACAGATCGCCTTCGCTTGATGAGGTCTTATTCGATGGCCGGCGCCCTGCCCCGCGTCTGTCTCGGAGTCGTTCGTCGGGATTATTCCTCCCAATCACCGCATTCTGTCCCGCAAGGTGCCAGGATGCGTTGGGAAAGCTTGCTGCAACCCGGCGCATCACCGGGTACAGGGGCCGGTCGTCGTCACAGAGCTCGAATTCTGCAGGCTCGACCATCCTCTGACCGGGGACAACGTGGTTGTCGAGAACCGCAACGGTCGAGAATTCAAGCGTTGCCGTACCTGCCGGCGCGAAGCATGGCGAAGCTGGCAGAAACAACACTCTTCCCCAGCCAAAGGTGGGAGGCGGAAACCAGAATAATTCCACCGTTGCGATATCCATCTAATGGAATACTGCCGAGCTTAAGCGGTCGGGCATTGGAACCCTCACCTGGCAAAAGGGCCGGTCCCGACGGCCGGTCCTGCTGCTTCATCAGAAGCCTCTTCCATTGCAATGATCAGCGAGTCATCGCGCCCTTGTTGCATCAATCACAGCCATCCTTGGATGAACAGGCTCCGGCGTGCCAGTCTGCTTTGCAGCCAGTCGCCTCACAGTCGTCGTAGCACTGCTTCTTCTTGATCCCCTTTGAGCAGGACTTGCTGGATCCATTCGATTGAATGCAACAGCCATCAGGGTCATCCTGACCGCTCATTGATGACCCAGCTAGAAGCCGATCTTCCTTGAGGAGCACAACCAATTGCGCGGGAAGGACATCTTTCAGGGGAAATACTGATGAAGTCGGCGCCGCTTCCGGGAGCCTTTGTTGTACCGAAATCAAAGGGAGGATCAGCATCAATGCTACTGCCTGCAAGGAATTCGTAATTCGCATATGATCTCCATGGAACATGGTTAGAGAAGTTTAGGCCGCAGCTCAGAAGGTAGTTGAACTCCCGCTGTTGCAAACATTGCCTCGCCTAAGGCTTCATCCATTGTCAGGACTAATCTGTCTGCGATGCTAAGCGACCGACCGCAATAGCGCGGCAGTTGCGTCCGCATCATCCCTAGGGCTCCCAATCGATTACTTCGGGGTTCGCATCGGCGTAATCGTCCAGGTTTTTCTTTTTGTACCGATTCGCAGATTCAGAACTCTCAAAGCCGTAACAGGCAAAAACCGGCACGTATGTATGCGGATCCCTACTGCGAATGTAGCGAGTCCATCCATCGTTGAGCTCTTTGAATCTGTGGTCATAATCTTCGATGTAAAAAGGTTTGCTTATGTAGTAGTGAGCGTTACCAACTTCAAAGTGGTTCGCGTCGCAGACGACCCAATGACGAGGTGGCTCCGCCTGCTGGGCAACGCTAGGGGAAGCTATCCCTATCTGGATGGCGATAACCGCAAGAACATTCAAGGCCATCGAATCAAAGACCTCGCGCAATGTGTTCCGACTCAACCTCACTATCAGGCGAATGCTTTGCAGCTTCATCGAATCCTCCCTCATTTGGAAAATCAAGTGATTCAGCGTTGAAGATTAGGTCCGACGAATGGTCAAAGCCCCATCCTATTCGGAATAGGTCCAGTCTGTGTTGACCACTTCAAGTTCATTCCACTTGGTGTTTGCTTTCGCCTTTGAGAGCGCAGAACTTGCTTCATCGCGAGTCATGACGAAGTTGCAAACTGCAGGGCCCGTATTGTCATCAGGATACGTATCTCGGACATATTTTGCGAAGGCGGCTTTGATAGGAATCATTTCTGAAAAGTCGCCAACGAAGACTCGGGTATAGAACGTCTTGCGAATATCAGGATTGACGGGAGCGGCCCAGCACCAGATATACCGCTGGTCAGCGGCTTTGGCGACCGGCACAGTCGCGAGAAGAACGCAGATCGGAATGGAGGCTAGAAGCGCTTTCTGCAAGAACCTGGGCATTTGAATCATCCTTTCAAGGTTTAGTAGGTCTAAGAGGTAAAGATAACTTCATTTCCACGCGATTTGACGGTTGCTGCCCCTTCATCTCTCGCAGAAGAAGCCTCAGACTTCGATGTGTAGCCGATTCGGCATTGGCCAACTGCGCGCGGAGCATCGTAGTGAGCACGCACATAGCTGCCAAAGCCTTCGATGTAATCGTGAAGTGAGGCTCCATCCTTCTCCTCGAAGGCGTCACTGTAGTAAATGGTGACCCGTTGACCCGTGGGGGCCGTCTCACTGGTTCCGCACCAAACCCACTTTTGAGCGCGGGCAGCCGGAACTGCAAAAAGCAAAAGCGCGCACAGCCAAAACACAACCACTCCTAGTTGTTTCATTTAAGTCCTCCCGTCGTTTCCATCTGCTTGCCCACCGAACTCCCCGAAAACCGTTACCACACAATTTGACCTATGGCGGTCTGCCATGGGGCCGGTTCAGGCCACTCGCTATAGGTGTTCGGACCCACAGTACAAACGTTGGTGATGCAAGGTAAGGATGATTGTTGCCCAGTTAATGTGTTCACCATTATGAACCCTGTTACGCGTATTGGGATTGGGCATCGGTTAACGACGCGCACGATCCCCGGATAATTCTCTTTTCGAGCACAAGTGAAGGCATTGATCACCTGCATCGCAGCGTTTCGGTATTGACCCTCGCTCAATTGTGCTTGAGCATTCCAATCGCTAGCTGTGGACCAATAGGGTTGTTGCTGGGATTGAATGTTAATCCGACTCTGCACAAAGTTCTGAACACCATAGGCTTGATTTTCAAGAGCTTGTGCGGAGCCGAATGAATAAAGATGGGCAAAGGCTTCGAGTCCCAACGACCTATATTGTTGAACGTGAGTAAGTTCGTGAGCCCAAAGAGCTGGATCGGATGCGTTGGCTCCATCGCGAAAAACGATGACATCTTCGAGCGTGACCGCGCCCATGTTGAAGTCGTTAAGGAGGAGAGTGTCGATGCTGAATCTCTCTCCGGCTGTATTCCAGCACACTCCGTTGAAGATGTCGGGCGGAAAAAAAGACGAAAGGGACTGACGAATGGACCCAGGAACGGGCTGACAGTCTCGTTGAGCTAACGCCTTTGCTTGACGTATTGCAAGAGCTAACGCATCACCGCCCGGATTTAAGAAGAACTGTGTTGCATCTTGCGGGAGATGTTGAAGCATTGGCACAATTGCCTGGGGCCTTGGTTGTCCGAAGGTAATTTGCCCTTTGGGAACATCAACGTTGATACCCGTAATATCACTCAGCCAACTTGCTTCGATGGCAACGGGAAAAAATACGAGGATTAACATCAAGAGGACCGACAGCACGGATTTGAATGGTGGATGTCTCATGTATCCCTTTCTGCTCGCAGTGCACGAGTCCCTTCCTGCTTTGGCCTGAACGCGATGATCACTCGTTAACACTTGCGAACCTCGTTAGCTTCTGATGTCAGGGAGGTTAATACTCCCCATCGAAGTGATCTTCGATGGTGCTGTCCACACCATTGAAGTCTCCCATTTCCTTTATTCTTCCCTCTCTGTATCGTGCCGACCGCTCTCGACTTACAGAGCCGACACAGCCAGTGGTCGCATGGGCATGAGAATCAATATTTTTCATGTGGCGAATCCACTTATCCTCAATATCTCCGCGATTAGCCGAAAGCTCGAAGTCCGGCGCGTAGAAAACATCTGTTATATAGAACTGATAAGTCTGAACGTCTTTTGCCCAAAAACGAACCGCTTCGCAGACGACCCAATGACGAGGCGGTTCCGCTTGCTGGGCGCTTATGAAAGGGGCTACTCCCATCAAGACGACAATCGCCATGACGAGTCTTCGGGCCAACAAACTAGAAACGGCATTGAGTGTGCTTCGACGCAGCGTTGCTACTAAGGACGGGTTATACAAATCCATCGAATTCCTCCGCACTGACTGTCGAAGTCAGTTGACTTGCCCTGAATCGGCGACAGTTGTGCCAATCAACGTCATAGCCATGGTCCTGCCGCCCATATCGCTGCGTCATCCCCCATTTGGGTTAAAACTTGCTGACTTTTTACAGAGAAATTGGTACGATTGCTTCATTCTGGACTTCCCAAGACCCTCTCCCTGCATATCCTTCTCCATGGCGGAACGTTCTTGACCCTGGATACTACAAGTGGCACGTTGTTGGCGACCCTGTACTCGGCTCCTCTTCAGCCGGAGCAGTGGAACGTCTTCCTTGCCGACTTGTGTCGCTCCTGCGATGTGAGCAAAGCCGCTCTGATTGCCCACGACTTCCAGGATCAGAAACACAGGATTTCGGTCTCGTTCGGGGAGGCTGTTAAAGACAGCGTTCGCGATTACGAAACTTGCTACTGGCAGTTCGACGAATGGACCTTACGCTTCCCCAAAACTATACTTACCGGCAGAATTATCCAGGGTGTGGAAATCTGGCCGGAAGAATCCCTGCGGAAGAGCGTTTTCTATAATGAGTTTCTTAAGCGATTCGATACTTGCGAGATGGCAGCTGTGCTCGCCGGGAAATCCAGAAGCAGGTTCGAAGCCCTGAGTTTTTATCGCGGACCGCGAGAGCCTCAATTCGGGAGAGAGCAATTTGCGTTTCTGCGGGCGATTGCACCCCATCTTCAGACTGCGTTGGCTCTTCGCAGGAGATTTCTAGCCTTAGAATCGCGAGTGTCCGACCTTGAAACTGCACTTGACCAACTTCCGACGGCCTTCGTGCTCATTGATGCCGAAGGAAAGCCTCTCTTTGCGAATCGAGCCGCACGTCTGCTATGTGAGCAGCGGGACGGTCTGCACTTGTCCACGGCGCGTCTGAGCGTGCAGATCCCGACAGAAAACGCCAGGCTCAGGGAGATCATCTCAAAGGCAATTTCAGCGGGAAGTAGCAAGAACAAGGAGTACGGAGGCGCAGCTTTGGTTTCGCGAGCAGACAAGCGCCCGCTTCACGTTCTGGCAGCGCCATTTATCTCGCAGAATTCGGCGGCTCCCAAAGGAGCTGTTGCGGTTGTATTCATTTCGGATCCGGATCAGAAGTCAGCTCTGCCAACGGAGGTCCTGAGTGGGCTGTACGGGTTGACCCCGGCCGAGGCTCGCCTTGCGCTCATCCTTTTGGATGGCAAGCCCTTGACCGAGATAGCAGAAATGGTCGGCGTGGGCCACGAGACAGTTCGCTCCCAGATTAAGAGCGTGATGCACAAGACCGGAACTAGGCGTCAGGGCGAATTGATCCGGCTTCTGTGCTGTCTGCCAGGTCAGGGTGCCTAGAGTGCGACTCACCAAATGGGTAAACGATGGGTTCTGAAGTTCCGCAGACCGAGCGCTAACCTCACAATTGCAACGGTGAAGCCATCGGCGGGAACTCTTCAGGTTGTACTCTCGGTTGCACCCTTGAATAGTGGACCTCATTATTAAAGAAAAGCGACATATGTTTTAATAGTAGACGGACCAATGAAAGCATGCCCCAAGACCACAATGCCGCCTCCCAAAAGCCATTTCGTGACTTCAACTCTCTCCGGTGAGAAAGTCCGGGCCTTCGTTCCTCCGCCCCTGCCCCCCAATCCGCGGGCACTCGATCTGGCTTCGCTTCAAGCCATCCTTGCCGAGGCGAACCAGGCCATCGGACGACTGGATGGCACGACATCTTCTCTCCCTGACCTCAAGCTCTTCCTCTACTCCTATGTTCGTAAGGAGGCCGTTCTCTCGTCGCAGATCGAGGGGACGCAATCTTCGCTCTCCGACCTGTTGCTTTACGAAAACGCGGAGACGCCTGGCGTACCGTTAGACGATGTGCAAGAAGTCTCCAACTACGTGGCGGCCCTGAATCACGGTCTGAAGCGCATGAGGGACGGATTTCCACTCTCCCTTCGCCTCATCCGGGAAATTCATGAAGTTCTCCTGGCGAAGGGACGCGGTAGCCACGCCCAACCGGGGCAGTTCAGAAAAAGCCAGAACTGGGTCGGCGGCAGCCGGCCCGGTAACGCGGCCTATGTTCCGCCTCCCCCCGAATATGTGGCCGATTGCATGGGCCAATTGGAAACTTTCATCCATCAAGAGGGCCCAACATTACCTCTGCTAATAAAGGCCGGCCTTGCCCATGCACAGTTCGAATCGATCCATCCTTTCCTCGACGGCAATGGCAGGGTCGGGAGGCTACTGATTACCTTCATGCTTTGTGCCGAGGAGGTTCTGCGCGAACCCGTTCTATATCTCAGCCTCTTCTTCAAGAAGCATCGGCGCCTGTACTACGACCGGCTCAATGAAACCCGAGAAAGCGAAGGCTGGACGGCGTGGCTGGACTTCTTCTTGCAGGGCGTGCGGGACACCGCAAACCAGGCGGCCCGGACTGCCGGCAACATCGACAGACTCTTCAACGCAGACAAGGAAAAGATTGAGCGCTTCGGTCGCGGTGCGGCTTCCGCGCTTCTGGTCTACAGGTACGCTCAGGCCAATCCACTCTTCTCGATCAGGAACGCAGCACGCGAGATGAAGGTCAGCTTTCCAACCGCGTCCGCCGCCGTGGATCGCATGATCGAAGTCGGAATCTTGCGGGAGTCCAGTGGGAAACGAAGAGGCCGTCTATTTGTCTACGAAAACTACCTGGACATTCTGAATAAGGAATCCTGATTTGTCAGACAGCCTTCGGCCGAGAGCCAAGAACAACGAAGTTGCGTGACGTTGCGCGATCCCCCCATTGTCGCAACCCCTAAATCGTGGCGCATTGCATTTTTTCCTGGTACATGACAAGTTGTGTCGGAATAGTGACACCAGTTCCTAGGGCGCGGGAGGTGTGGTTATGGCAAGCGGCGGAGTTTCTAATGCACGCCGTTGCTTGCCAAGTTCATCCGACCGTTTTTTAAGCTCTTTCTCGTATTTCCAAAGCTCACCTAGGTCGTTCTTCATCTCATCTTTAGTGCGGATGACCGGTTGACGCCCCGCTGGTCGGTCATGACCTGAAAACTCAGACGCCTTCTTCATTGCGAAAAACACCTTTACATAATCGTCGTCGGTCACGTTCACGCCCTTTAGCGATTGTGTTGCAACTCCAGGCTGAAAACGTCCTACAACGTCGTTCAATAGGCACTCCTCTACGAGCCTTTCCCAGGTCTCCCGCAGTTTCGAGTAAAACTCTTCCATTTTTTGCTGATACTCCGATGGAGTACAAGATACTTGGTCCGGCATCGCCGTGATCATTGATTCGAGAAACGTCAACCGATCCTTGACCTTTTTGACCTGCCAAGGGCCATCATTACTGATCACAGTTCCAAAGCCTTCCGTCCCATCCCTGTAAATCCAATTCCGATGGACTGGGACTTGAGCTGCGCTCGCTGCTACCCAAAGATCGTAATAGAAGCCAAGGTCGTGAGTGAATACGATCACCTGTGGACGCACTTGTGCCTCTTGAATCAAACGTCGGGCGACTTGTGCTACATGAAGATGATCAAGAGAAGAGACGGGATCGTCGACTATTACACCGTCGTGTCCCTGAATACTACCAATTTCAGCGAAAAAACAGGCGAGCGCAAGTCCCCGGAATTCGCCCTCGCTCAAAATGCGCGATGTCGCCTCGCGCCCCGTCTTTGACAGAGCAACTCCGATGTAGCCGACGCCCTTATCCGTTCGCCCTTCCACCTTGATCGGCAAATAGTCCAACCCGAGGAACATTATCTCTGCTGCGATTCTGTTTCGGAAATCATTCGTCAGGTACGCCTCCCGCAGTTCCGTACCCTTTCTGGAGATTGCTGTCGTATCGCATTGAGTCTTGCAGTTTTTCCAATTGGCCAAGGTACACAAGTCGTTGCGTCGCGAGATGAAGAGGGCCACATTACTCGCACAGTTTTTCTGATCGAGAAGTTCAGCGTGCTGCTCTTTGAGAGCCTTGAGTGCGGAGTCGTCCTTAGTCTTTGCGTCCAGGGCTTTTATCTCGGCATCAATTGCAGTCAGAACGAGATCGGCATCCGCAATGCCGGAGGGGTCGGCAGCCGGCACCCCCGCCCTCTCAACCTTACCCTGCAAGCACTGGAGCATTAACTCTTTGCAGATAGGAAGGGCACGACTCAATGCTTTTAGCTTTTCAATGGCGGCTAACGAAGTGGGTCTGATCTCGGCCAATTCAGTGAGTTGATCCTGGATTTCTTGATCGCTAAGAATATTCACGGCGATCAATTCTTGCTCCGCGTGCTTGAGCCTCTTCTCAGCTTCCAAAGCGTCC
>Ga0302187_10004087_pt1 | contig 11756 bp, 10 predicted proteins | sample II_Bog_E1_3_FD_202120 | JGI IMG/M metagenome (GOLD analysis project Ga0302187, IMG submission 202120) | Peat permafrost microbial communities from Stordalen Mire near Abisko, Sweden - II_Bog_E1_3 | ecosystem: Environmental > Terrestrial > Soil > Wetlands > Peat | place: Sweden: Abisko...
CGAAGTGTACCGGTCGAGGATTGTGCCACTCGGCCTGGAGTTCCACTCCCTCCGGCCCGACATCGATCCCAAAAACACCATGCTCGTGGAGATGATCTACGACGTGAATAAAGGCACCGAGACGGGACTGCGCAAGTTTCTCTTTCCGGTGCTTCGCGAGTCCTATGCGGACCTGCTTGATGCCGCGACCAAGCCGGTGCGCGCCGACCTACTGCTGCTGGGCGAACTGAACTACGCCGGCCCGATCGTTGCTGAGGCTACGGGAATTCCGTGGGCCAGCTATGTGCTCGCGCCATTTTCATTTTTCTCGGCCTTCGACCCACCGGTGCTGCCGCCTTATCCCAGGCTCGCCCGCGCCGATAAGGCACCCGGCATGGGGCGCGCGATGCAGAGGCTGGCGCGGTTTGTGACGCGTAAGTGGCCTGAGCCGATTTATGAATTGCGCCGTGAACTGGGACTCAGCAAAGGCCCGAACCCGATCTTCGACGCCAAGCACTCGCCGGACCTTGTGCTGGCGTTGTTTTCGCATGCGCTGGGCGTGGAGCAAAAGGATTGGCCGCCGAACGTGCTCATCAGCGGATTCTGTTTTTACGATGCTCACGCAGGAAACTCGTCGCTTGATCCCGCACTTGAAAAGTTCCTGAACGCAGGCGAGCCGCCGATTGTTTTCACCCTTGGCTCGGCAGCAGTGCTCGCTGCGGGCGAGTTTTACGAGATTTCCGCACGGGCTGCCAAAATGCTTGGCGCGCGCGCGGTGCTGCTCATCGGCGACGATCCGCGCAATCGCCCCACCGAGCCTTTGCCGGAATCAATATGCCTTGCGCAGTACGCGCCTTATTCAGCGCTTTTTTCTCGAGCCGAGTTGGTGGTTCACCAGGGGGGGGTGGGCACCACCGCGCAGTGCCTCCGCGCCGGCCGCCCCATGCTGATCATGCCCTATTCGCACGACCAGCCCGACAACGCCCGGCGCATGGTGAGGTTGGGAGCTGCTCGCTCCATCATGCGCTCGCGCTTTACGGCAAAGCGCGTAGCCGGAGTGTTGCGTGCGATGCTCGCAGAACCGGAATACGAAGTGGAAGCGCAGAAGGCCGCGCAGGAGATTGCAAGCGAGAATGGAACACGCACAGCGTGCGACGCGCTTGAAGATCTCTACCGGCGCAAGACTACATAACGATAGACGTCGAATCATCAGATTCGTTGCAAGATTCAATGTGTCCTGATTCCACGATATAAAACGGACGCGCCTTCCTTCACAATCAAACGGGAACTCTCATGCCCGCTCTTCCGTCTTAGAGAATAGATCGATCATTCACTCCCTGCCTCATGCAAAGTCGCAGGTCCCATCCATTTCATTCCAGGAGATACTCGACATGAGAATTCACAACAGCTTGATTATTTCTCTTTCATCCGCTTGCCTTATTCTCGTCGGCGCACAACTGAGTGGGGCGCAAGGTCCAAGCGAAAGTGCCGATACCGCGACAACCGGCAGCCACGCAACGGTCGGATTAGTGCCCGCTGAAGTGGAACTGAACAAGACCCTTGATGCGCGCAAAGACCAGCCTGGCGCAGCCTTCGAAGCCACGCTCAAGTCCGCCGTACATCTGAAGGACGGAACCGAATTGCCGAGGGGTACAACGCTTGAGGGCAAGGTTGCGCCTGCCGATGCGAAGAGCGGTGGCGCTTCGCAACTTGCGCTCGTGTTTACCGATGCCAAGCTGAAAGGCGGCAAGGACATTCCGATTCAGGCCACCATTGTGGGCCTCGCCGATCCGATCGTCGGAACCGACTCCAACTCCGCGTATGACGGACCGACTGCGTGGAACGGCACTTCAACCCAGATTGACTTAACTGGTGCGCTAGACAATGTTGATCTGCACAGCACCATTGGCGGTGAGAGTTCAGGCACGCTGGTTACTTCGGGCAAAGGCAACGTGAAACTGAGTGCAGGCAGCCGCATGTCGCTGGCTTTGGGCGAAAAGAGCGCCAACTAAGACTCAAAGTATTCATAAGCCGCGAGGCTGCTTTGATTTCACGCTGGCGCCTGCATCTCCGGGTAATCGAACTTTGCCCGGAGATGCAGATTCGCGCAATTCAACATTTGGCTCCAGCTTGAGCGAGGGATTTCTTCAAACCCGCCATGCTCGCGCGACTTGATGCCTCGGGTGTTCCCGCGCCGCGCCAGTGTGTTTCAAGACTGACGGCGTAGTGGTAGCCATCGCGCTCAAATGCGCGAAATTGTCCCACCCAATCGATGATTCCGCCGCCCACTGGCGCCCATTCAAATCCACCTCCGGGTTTGCGAATCGTATCTTTGCAATGGCAGTGGCCGATGCGATTTTTGGGGAGCAGTTCGTAGTCGTTGGGATATGGCGTGTCGCCGGCAAATGTTGCGGAATTGCCCGGATCCCAGTTGAGCATGAAGTTCGGCTCCTGAACCTGGCTCAGTGTTACGGCTGCTTCTTTACCGGTGCCTGTGTTGCAGTCCATTTCATTTTCGAGCAGTAGGACAATGTTGTGCTTGGCACATTCGCGCGCTGTCTGGCGCAGTTTTTCGTTGATGGCGGCGCGATAGGGAGCAGGATTTTCGAGACGCCAGAAATCGAAGCAGCGGATGCGGTCGGTCTCAAATGCCTTGCACAGCTCGATGCAGCGACTGAGCACTTCATCCTGATTTTTAAAGTCGAAGTCCGCGTGAAACTGGTCGCGCTGCGGCCCCTCTTTTGATTGCGGAGCGCCCGGCCAGTGAACTTTGAAGAGCGGGCTTGCAAGGTCGGTCACGCGCAGCTTGTATTTACTCAGAATTCCTCGCGCGCGGTCGACGTCGGCATCGCTCATCTGGGCAATGTTCTTTCCCCACATGCCGCGAATTTCGATCCACTCCAATCCGAAGTCGTTTGCGGCCACGCTGCACGCATGTTCAAAATCATCTGAGATTTCGTCGTTGATGATGGAGAGACGAAAGGGGCAACTATCAAGCGCGCTCAGAGTTCGCGGAGCAGTGGCAAGCGCGCCAGCCCCCGCGAGTCCGGCAATAAATGTGCGGCGAGTAGAGGACATGACTCTCTCCTTCATTATGTTCGTCCCGGATATGCGTTCAACGTGCGGTTGCGATTATAGCGCTGCACATGCCAGAGGGTCGTGCTCAACGCCGAGTGCGAGCTCATGCAGCGCCGACGCCGCCTTACTTGGCTGGATACATTATGGTTTGGCCGGTCCGGCTGTTGGTGATGCTGAAGCTGCCGTCCGCCGAAGCCTCCACTTTGAAATACGCACCGTCGCTGCCTCCTTTGATGTTGGCAATCAGGTTTTCCGCACTGTTGTGCGCGGCATCGCTGCCTTCGGCTGTGTGCAGCATGTAGAGGTCTTCGAGGCCCTTACTCTCATGGACGGTTTGCCACGCTTCGGGGCTGCCGGCCTTGTGGGCGCCGTTGTTCATGATGGCGACGCGTGGATGAATTGCGTCCACAAATGCGCGCGAATTAGAAAGATTCATGCCGTGATGGTTGACGAGGTATAAATCGACATTACCGATGAGATTGTCAGGGCAGACCAGCGGAATTTCCTTTGCCTTAGTAAGGTCGCCGAGGTCGAGGAATCGAAACTTGCCGTAGCGCACAAGGATTCCCGCAGACCGCGGATTTTCCGACGAGTCAAGATCCCAATGGGGCTCGCTCGCACAATAAGGATTGGGTTGCGGCTCAACGCCCGGCACTGCGGAGATATGCTCACCGTCCGCGGTCAGGACGATTGCCGTCAGGCCCGGAAAGTCGATGGTGTCGCCGGGATGAACGACGCGACGGGGCGTGTTTCCGATTGCCTTGATGTACGCAGCGTAATCGTGACGGGTAATGTCACTGTCTTCGCGATTCACACCATGGTCGAGAAACTCGCCTACCTTTACCTTCTGAACGAGATTCGGCACTCCGCCCACATGGTCGACGTGAAAGTGGGTAATAAGTACGTAGTCGAGCTTCGAAATGCTGGCATCAGCCATGGCGGCCTGAATGCGGCTGACGTCGCGGCCATTGGCGCCTGGCCAGCCGGTGTCGACGAGCAGAGACTTGCCTGCTGGCGACACGAGCAGCGTGGATTGGCCACCCTCCACGTCTATGGAGTAAATGAGCAGGTGGTTGGGGCTCGCTTGACCGTGGCCGACGTATGGCCAGACAAAACAAAACAACGCAAGACTCCATGCAAGCAAATGAAAAGCGGGCCTAATGCTCGGATGGCGATCTGACACTTTGGAAATGCAGAGAGCAGGGGATCTCATGGCAATCGAAGTGTAACTTACTCGTCTCGACTGAGGAAACCACCGTTCCGGCTTACAAGGCGATTTATTCCTGCCCCGGGCTGGCGACAACTTTTGAAGATCTGCATCCTAATACCTTGGGAGCCTTAGACAACAAAAGGAATACAAATGATGCAGCGTTTTACTGGAAAGGTCGCCATCGTCACCGGCGCGGGCACAGGAATCGGCCAAGGCATTGCAAAACGCCTCGGGTCGGAGGGTGCGAAGATCATCGTTGACTATATCGGCGATCCGGGAGGCGCTGAAGAGACGTGCGGCGCCATCCAGCAATCGGGCGGCGAGGCGATGACGGTTGAAGCCGACGTGACGAATCTTGACGAAGTGCGCAAGCTTGTCGACGCCGCGTGGACACGGTTCGGTTCGGCAGACATCCTGGTGAATAACGCGGGCATGGAGCACAAAGCCGATTTCTGGGACACGACGGAAGCGGAATACGACAAGGTGATGTCGGTAAATCTGCGCGGACCGTTCTTTCTTACACAGGAATTTGTACGGCGACTGCGCGACACAAAGAAGCCGGGTCGCATTATCAACATCAGCTCGGTACATGAGGACATGGTGTTTCCCGGGTTCTCAACCTATTGCTGCAGCAAAGGCGGGCTGCGCATGTTGATGCGCGACCTGGCTGTAGAGCTTGGAGCACTGGGAATTACGGTCAACAACGTCGCCCCCGGAGCCATCGCTACGCCAATTAACAAAACGCTGCTTGAAGACAAACCCAAGCTCGATGCACTGCTCAAAAACATTCCGCTTGGCCGTCTGGGCACTCCTGACGATGTGGCTGGAACTGTCGCGTTCCTTGCGTCGGAAGACGCGGCGTATGTTACAGGTGCAACCTTTGTTGTAGATGGCGGATTGATGCGCAACTATCGCGAGCAATAAAAACAATGGCTGCAAGAATTGAAGACTACGCACTCATAGGCGATATGGAAACCGCCGCGCTCGTCGATCGCAAAGGATCGATTGACTGGCTTTGCTGGCCAGTCTTTTCTTCGGCTGCATGTTTCGCTGCGCTGCTGGGAACGAAGGAGAACGGCCGCTGGCAGATTGCGCCGGCAGAAGGCGAATTCACAACCACGCGACGCTACCGCGATCACACGCTCATTCTTGAAACAAGGTTCGATCAGCCGGGCGGTTCAATTCGCCTGATTGATTTCATGCCTCCGCGCGGAGTTCATTCCGATATTGTGCGCGTTGTCGAAGGCGTTAGCGGCAGCGTAGCAGTACGCATGGAACTTGCCTTACGTTTTGATTACGGCCGCACGGTTCCCTGGGTTACGAGTATCAGCGACGGAGTGCGGGCGGTTGCTGGTCCAAATCTCGCGGTTCTGCACGCCTCGGTCCCAGTCTACGGCGAGAATCTGAAAACAATGGCGGATTTCACAGTGCGCAAAGGCGAGCGCGTTTGGTTCACACTGACCTACGGCCCCTCTCATGAGCCCGATCCGAAACAGATTGATTTTCATCGCGCGCTGGAAATTTCAACCCGCGACTGGCGCCGATGGAGCAGCCGCCTGCAGTACAAGGGCAAATATCGCGATGAAGTAGAGCGCTCGCTCATCACGCTCAAGGCGCTCACGTTCAGACCAACGGGCGGTGTGGTGGCTGCTCCCACAACCTCTCTACCCGAACATATCGGCGGCACACGTAACTGGGATTACCGGTATTGCTGGCTGCGCGACACAACATTTACGCTGCTGGCGCTGATGAACGCCGGCTACTTTAAGGAAGCAGAAGCGTGGCAGGATTGGCTGCTGCGCGCGCTGGCCGGAAGCGCCGACCAGGTACAGATCATGTATGGGCTGTATGGCGAGCAGCAGCTCGTCGAGTGGCAGGTCGACTGGCTGGCTGGTTACGAGAAATCGCAACCGGTGCGCGTCGGCAACGCTGCATCCTCGCAACTGCAGCTCGATATTTTCGGCGAAGTGCTCGATTCGTTCTTTCATGCGCAGCACGCCATGAAACGGCACAATGAAGACGATTTCCGCGTGCTGGCGCTTCTGCTCGACCATCTTGAGAAAATCTGGCAGCATCCCGATCATGGAATCTGGGAGATACGGGGCCGAGCGCAGCAGTTCACCTATTCGAAAATGATGGCGTGGGTTGCCTTCGACCGCGCCGTATTGCTTGCCCAGCAATTGAAGTATGACGCGCCTATCGAAAAGTGGAAGTCGATTCGCAACGCCATCCATAAGGAAGTGTGCGAAAAGGCTTTCGATAAGAAGAAAAAGTGCTTTGTCCAGGCATACGGGTCCAAGCAGCTGGATGCAGCACTGCTGTTGATGCCGGCCGTCGGTTTTTTGCCAGGCAGCGATCGGCGGGTGAAGTCAACCGTAAAAGCTATCGAGCGTGAATTGATGCGCGACGGTTTGGTGATGCGTTACAACACCGCGGAGGTGGGCGATGGACTGCCTCCGGGTGAAGGCGCCTTTCTGGCATGCAGCTTTTGGATGGTTAGCAGCCTGAAAGCAGTTGGCCGCACTCGGGACGCAAATGCTCTCTTCAAGAGATTGCTCAAGCTGCGAAATGATCTGGGGCTGCTTTCAGAGGAATACGATGTGGGCCGCAAGCGGCTTGTAGGAAACTTCCCGCAGGCGTTTTCGCATATCGCACTTGTGAATGCAGCCTTCTATCTGCAACAGGACACAGGATTTCGGCGACGCGCTCACCGTAAATTGAATGATAACGTCAAAACCTCGCCGAAGAAGGCTCTCGCCAAGTGAGGGTTCGTCCGCAACAACTTCAAAACCGCGTGGATGGTAGAATAGAAACTAGCCGCGTCGCGCGGTTGTTGGTTGAATTTACGCTCAATCTCCCAATCTCACGGCACCGAGCAGCCGGATTCATGCAAAGGAAAATGCATTTGTGAGCCAGACGATACGCAATATCGCCATCATCGCCCATGTCGATCATGGTAAGACTACATTGGTTGACGCCATGCTGCGTCAGGCCGGAACATTCCGCGCCAACGAGCAAGTGGCCGAGCGAGTAATGGATTCGAACGAGCTCGAACGCGAGCGCGGCATTACCATTCTTGCCAAGAACACGGCCATAAACTTCGGGGGCGGCAAAATCAACATTGTGGATACGCCTGGCCACGCCGACTTTGGCGGCGAAGTTGAGCGCGCACTGAAGATGGTGGACGGAGTGATGCTGCTGGTGGATGCAGCAGAGGGTCCGCTGCCGCAGACTCGGTATGTGCTGGCGAAGGCGCTTGAGGCCAAGCTTAAGCCCATCGTAGTGATCAATAAGATCGACCGGCCCGACGCGCGTCCGCAGGAAGTGCTGGACGAGATTTACGATCTGTTCATCGATCTTGATGCGGAAGAATCGCAACTCGATTTTCCCGTGCTCTATGCAGTGGCAAAGAACGGCCAAGCGTCCCTCGACCCTGCCGTTCCCGGCGTTGACCTGCAGCCGCTGTTTGAAACCATCGTCTCCACCATTCCCGAGGCAACCGGCGACGCTGAAGGTACGCTTCAGATTCTGGTCACCAACCTCGACTACTCCGAATACTTTGGCCGCATCGCCATCTGCCGCGTTTTCCAGGGAACGCTGCACGCCGGCGACGACGTGACCATCTCGAAGCGCGACGGCTCGCTGATGAAGACACGCATCACCAAGCTCTTCACCTTCAATGGCCTCAAGCGGACCGAGACGACCGAGACCACCATGGGGGACATTATCGCCGTGGCCGGTGTAGAAGGCATAACGATTGGCGAGACCATCACCAGCGTGGAGAATCCCTCGCCGCTGCCGCTGATTGTCATCGACGAACCGACCATTGCAATTCAATTCAGCGTGAACAATTCGCCGTTTGCGGGGCGCGAAGGCACGTATGTGACCAGCCGCAACCTGAGAGAGCGACTTGAGAAGGAACTGCTGACCAACGTCAGCATTCGTGTGGAAGAGACCGGCTCCCCGGACACCTTCAAAGTGCTGGGCCGCGGCGAACTGCAGCTGGCGATTTTGATTGAGATGATGCGCCGCGAGGGCTTCGAGCTCTCCGCAGGACGCCCTGAGATTGTGACCAAGACCGTAGATGGCCAGCGCATGGAGCCGGTCGAGCATCTCACGATCGACGTGCCCGAGACTTACACGGGCACGGTGATTGAGAAGCTTGGCCCGCGCAAGGGCGAGATGACCAAGATGCACAATCATGGGTCGGGTCGCGTGCGTCTGGAATTTCGCGTCCCCAGCCGCGGGCTTATTGGTCTGCGCAGCGAGATGCTGACGGAGACGCGCGGGACGATTGTGATGAACGCGCTATTCGACGGCTACATTCCCTATCAGGGCGAGATTCCGCAACGGCCCACCGGCGCGCTCATCTCCGACCGCCAAGGGCAGACGACGACATACTCTCTGAACGGCCTGCAGGAACGCGGCACCCTTTTTGTCGGCGCTGGAGTTGACGTGTACGAGGGCATGATCGTTGGGGAGCATAATCGCGATAACGATCTTGACGTAAACGTGGTGCGCGAAAAGAAAATGACCAACATGCGCGCGTCCAGCGCAGATGAGGCCATCCGCCTGGTTCCCGTGAAGGCTCAGAATCTGGAGCAGGCGATCGAGTTCATCGCCGACGATGAGCTTGTGGAGGTCACGCCGAAGTCGCTGCGCCTGCGCAAGAAGATTCTGCAGGAAAACAAGCGCCCCAAGCGCTGGGAGAAGGCCGAACAGTTAAGCTAAGGTGACGCCCACGTGTTGCGTAGGTCTCCGGACCGCGGCACCCGGCGAAAGATTTGTATTTGTTGGGGTAGTAGACCAACTGAGATGGGGACCTCCGGGTCCCCATCTTCGTCTTACAATTTCGCCTTCGCGTCGAGCACGCGAGCCAGCGCTTCCTCGGCCGTATCGCCCACGCTCGATAGGTGCCCCATCTTGCGGCCCGCGCGCGGGGCCAGCTTCTCATAAAGATGCAGGCGCACACCCGGCACCCTGAGTGCCGCGGGAAAATCCGGCTCGCCGTTCAGCCACATGTCCCCAAGTAGATTCACAATCGCGCAAGGCGTAATAAGCTCTGTCGAACCAAGCGGCAAGTTGCATGCAGCACGCACAGCTTGCTCAAACTGGCTGGTCGCGCATCCGCGCTCGCTCTGGTGATAGCTGTTATGCGGCCGCGGTGCAAGTTCGTTCACCAGCAACTCACCGCTGCGCGTCACAAACATTTCAACGCAGAGCAGACCCTCAATACCAAGGCCAGCAACGATCCCTGCTGCGATCTCTTCTGCGCGCCGCTCCATTTCCTCCGGGACGCCGGCGGGCAGCACGCTCCACGCAAGAATTTGGTTTTCATGATGATTCCGCGCTGCAGGATAGGTCCTTACTTCGCCCGCCGGGTTCCGCGCCGCCATCACGCTGATTTCGCAATCAAGTTCCAGCGCCTTCTCGACAATGCAGGCCCCCCCGCCCAATTGCCCCCACACCACTCCAAAGCCAAGGCCTTCCGCAGGACCATAAGGACGGATGCGCGCTTGCCCGCGTCCGTCGTAGCCTCCGCGCCCGATTTTCACGAACACATCGCCGCCAAGCACCCGTACTGCTTCCTTCAACTCAGTTTCGCTCTTCACAACGGCGAACGGTCCCACCGGAAACCCGTGCTCCGCTAGCCACGTCTTTTGCAGCGTCTTGTCCTGGATAACGCGGATAGCTTCAACGCCCGGCCGCAGCGGCGCGAGTTGCGCAACCGCTTCAAGCGCGTCAACACCGATCTGCTCGATCTCAAGCGTGACCGCGTCGGCGCCGGTCGCCAGTCGCCGAGCAGCCTCCACGTCATCCCACTTGCCCACGATGGTCTCGTCCACAACAAGACTCGCCGGGCATTTTGCTTCGGGATCCATGACGCGCACACGATAACCCATAGTGCGCGCGGCCATCGCCGTCATGCGGCCTAGCTGGCCGCCGCCGAGAATGGCAAGCAAGCCTCCGGGACGAACGATCAAATTTTCTTTGGGATTTGGGGAAGAAGAGAGCGTCACCCCGGCAACTCCTGATCGAGCACTTCCTGGGTGCGCGCGATGCGCCACTTGGTCAGCCGCTCATAAAGCACGGAATCGTTCACTGCAAGAATTTCAGCTGCCAGTAGCGCCGCATTCGCCGCTCCGGCCTTGCCAATGGCAAGCGTTCCCACAGGAACGCCCCTCGGCATCTGCACTATCGAGAGCAGCGAGTCCATGCCGTTCAGTGCCGTGGCCATGACCGGCACGCCCAGCACCGGCACCAGCGTCTTGGCCGCGAGCATTCCCGGCAAATGCGCAGCACCGCCAGCACCGGCAATGATTATGCGCAACCCGCGCTCCCGTGCCGTTTCAGCATATTTGAAAAGCCAGTCCGGGGTCCGATGCGCGCTCACCACTTTTGATTCATAGGGGATCTCGAATTCGCGCAGAATCTCGACGGCAGCCGAGAGCGTCTCATAGTCGCTCTTCGAGCCCATCACAACGCCAACCAGCGGCTGCTTGCTCATGGGCTGATTATACGAGGACTGCTCTACCCCGGGCGTCGACCACTTATCGAATGTGAGACTGCTTTAGGTGCGTAGGAAAGTTGAATTCTTCGTAGGTCCACCAGCGCTTTTGGCGAATGCCTTCATTCTCCACGAGAATTCCATCCACTGCGTCGCGCAAGTCCTGAACCTCGTTCTGCGTATCAATGCGCCGAAAGAACCGCCAAATGCGCGGCTTCGGCGGCACAATAAAACAAAGGAACCCGCTGTCACCGTAATTGGCGCAACCCATCCAAGGCGGGAAGGGCTTGTGAAGCACACGTAAGCACCATCCCCAGTCCTCCGCGAATGGCTCCCCGATCTCAAACCCACGGGCAATCAGGCTTTCGTGCAAAAAGTCAGCGAGGCGTTTCCCCCAAATTTTCGGGTTGATTGCTTTTTCCTCCCACTCAAAGGCAGGGAACCGATCCGAACGAAATTCGACATGAGTCAGCATAAGGGACGCCATTGCCGCGAGAATAAACTTGGCTTACACGTGCGTCAAGTTGCCTGATGGGTCTTATGCTCAGCAGGTTAATGCCGGCGCCACGCATCAAAGGCCACTTCTATAACCGCAAGCAGCACGCTCATAGCCGCTGCAAATCCCTTGGCCCGCTGCCAGTTCTGTTCGTGCCTGTCCATGCGCCGCTCCAGATCAGCGAGCCGCCCGCCATTGCCGTCGCCCGTCAAGCCCGTCATCTGCGTTTTCAGCACACTCAGATCGCTCAGCACCTGAGCTTCGAATTCATTCATCATCCGCATCTGCCGGACTCCGATGTCAAATCGATTTTCTTTGTCTTTTCTAGAGGTCTACTGCCCGCTCTTCACGGTCAACTGCTTGACGGAAGATTGATGAACACCGCCGCCGAAAACTCCGAGTAATTAGGCGGAGTCGACCCGTCGTACATTCTTATGTAAAACCGGTCTGCGGCCGACACCCTTGAGAACTTTAGGTTTTGTTGC
>Ga0302187_10004089_pt1 | contig 11755 bp, 7 predicted proteins | sample II_Bog_E1_3_FD_202120 | JGI IMG/M metagenome (GOLD analysis project Ga0302187, IMG submission 202120) | Peat permafrost microbial communities from Stordalen Mire near Abisko, Sweden - II_Bog_E1_3 | ecosystem: Environmental > Terrestrial > Soil > Wetlands > Peat | place: Sweden: Abisko, Stordalen...
CCCACCTCCTCGGTGACGACCTGGCCGCCGGTGAGGATGGCGATGTCCTGGAGCATGGCCTTGCGGCGCTCGCCGAACCCGGGGGCCTTGACCGAGACGCTGCGGAACGTGCCGCGGATCTTGTTCACGACCAGGGTGGCCAGGGCCTCGCCCTCGATGTCCTCGGCCACGATCACGAGGGGCTTGCCGGACTGCATGACCTTCTCCAGGACGGGCAGGAGGTCGCGGACGGCGGTGATCTTGGAGCCGACGAGCAGGATGTAGGCGTCCTCGAGGACGGCCTCCATGCGCTCGGGGTCGGTGACGAAGTACGGGGAGATGTAGCCCTTGTCGAAGCGCATGCCCTCGACGAGGTCCATGTCCATGCCGAAGGTCTGCGACTCCTCGACGGTGATGACGCCGTCCTTGCCCACCTTGTCGATGGCCTCGGAGATCATCTCGCCGATCTCGGTGTCCGCTGCGGAGATGGACGCGACCTGGGCGATCTGACCCTTGGAATCGGTCTCCCTGGCGATGCCGCGGAGTGACGTGACGGCAGCCTCGACACCGGCCTCGATGCCCTTCTTCAGCGACATCGGGTTGGCACCGGCGGCCACATTGCGCAGGCCCTCGTGGACCATGGCCCAGGCCAGCACGGTGGCGGTGGTCGTTCCGTCGCCGGCGACGTCGTCGGTCTTCTTCGCGACCTCCTTCACCAACTCGGCACCGATCCGCTCGAAGGGGTCCTCGAGGTCGATGTCCTTGGCGATGGACACACCGTCATTGGTGATGGTGGGGGCACCCCACTTCTTGTCCAATACGACGTTGCGGCCCTTCGGGCCGAGGGTGACGCGCACAGCGTCGGCGAGCTTGTTCATGCCGCTCTCGAGGGCCCGACGGGCCTCCTCGTCGAACGTGATGAGCTTTGCCATCAGGTGTTCCTCCGTGATCGTTAGCACTCGTAGGTGTCGAGTGCTAATAGCAAACCACGTGGGCGCGCCCGGCGCAACCGCACCCCCTCAACCCACGGCATCAGCCCTGGTCAGGAAGTTGTCGACCAGCTCGACAGTCAAGTCGTCGGGCCCCCGTCCGGACGGGTCGAAGCCCTCCAGCAGGGCATCGACATCCTCGTCGGAGAGGTGCGCCCGCTCCCGGGCGTCACCGATCCAGCCCTCGACCACCGGCCGGGTGACCTCGGGGTGGAACTGGAGCCCGGTCCAGGGGCCCTGGACGAACGCATGGAGGGAGACGTCGGTCCGAGCGACGGCCCGTGCTCCGGGTGGGCAGGTGAAGGCGTCCTCGTGCCAGTCGAGCCACGGTCCGGCCGGGACTACGGCCGGGTCGTCGGTGTCGAGGAGCCGCCAGCCGATCTCGGTCCGTGCGGCCCGGGCCACCGTCCCTCCGAGTACCTCGGCGAGGAGCTGGCCGCCGAAGCAGACGCCGAGCACCGGCACCCCGTCCGTGACGGCGCCCCCGACAAGTCGGCGCTCCGGGGCCACCCAGGCCACCGACGGGTCGATCACCGACTCGATCGAGCCCATCACCACCAGGAGGTCGAACGACCCGGGCGTCGGCAGCGCCCCCGCCCCGTGGTCGGCACGGTGGGCGGAGACGGCAAGACCGAGGCCGTCGACGTAGTCGCCGAGGACGCCCGGCACGTCGGTCGCACTGTGTTGGAGGAAGGCGATGCGGCTGGCCACGACCCTGCATCCTGCCCGGTGGCGATCAGTCTGGCCAGGAGCGGCCGCCTCCCGGCGGCGTCACCGGGGTCAGCGCCTGCGACCCCTCCGGGTGGCGGGCTCCTGTAGGCGTGGCCACTTGGCACGTGCCTCCTTGAGGTAGCGGCTCGCCAGCTGACGCGAGAACGAGAGGGCCTGGCCCAGGTCGGCTCCCGACATCCCGTTGTCCACGCCCACGGCCACGAGCGCCACCCGGAACCGGTGTCGGGCGCTCTCGAACTCGGCCACGGCATCAGTAACGTTGCGCCGTGCCCTGCCACTGATCGAGTCGGCGAGGAGACCCACGACCCGTCCGCCCCGAACGCAGGCGGCAGCATCATCGAACTGTGCGATGTCGTCGGCCAGGACCGACTGCAGCCGGACGGCGGCGTCCCGACGGTCGATCAGGGACTCGAGGACCTCGATTTCGTACTCGGTGAGCTCCCGGGTGAGCCCGCCGTTCAGCAACGGCTCCTGCCCGTTCCAGAGGTTGCCCAGTGCGTCTCGGAGCTCCTGGTCGAACCCCGGTGGCACCAGGCCCGTGGACAGCCGAAGTGGTCCGGGCCCCGAGCCGAACGCCGGTGCGTACCTCGACGCCTCCTCGAGGTCCGGCAGCCCGTCGAGGGCGGTGAAGCCCCAGGACACGCCGTCCCAGGCGGGCGGGGGGGACGGCTCGTCCAGCGCTGGCCGGTCGGTGCGGAGTGAGGTGGCGACGCGCTTCATGGCGCCACCTCTGGGCGCGTCCCGTCGCCCCGGGATCCCGGTGCTCGACCCGCCATCGACCCCATGCGCACGATCGTGTGGTGCATGAACCATCCCTACAGATACGATCTCGTCCCGTCAGGTGCAATCAAAACCCCTACCTGTTGCAGATCTGTTGCAGGCACGAGCGTTCTGGGGCCGCGTGGGCGGTGGTCGGGTGCCGAGGGACGGCGGAGACGTAGCTGGAGGGCGATGGACCCTCCTCTGATCGGCGGGGCACGGTGGGAATGGGGACGATGGACTTCCGGTTGCTCGGTCCGTTCGAGGTGTGGCGAGACGGCGTGCCCCTGTCGCTCGGCGGCCGCCGTCAACGCGCCGTCCTGGCCCTGCTCGCGCTGCATGTGGGCACGGTCGTGTCCACGGACCGGATCGTCGAGGAGATCTGGGCGGACGCGCCACCTCCTTCGGCGCTCCGGACGTTGCACTCCTACGTGTCGCGGCTGCGTTCGATCCTCCGCACGGAGGGCCAGGACCCCCTCGTCCGACGCGAGCCGGGCTACGTGCTGGAACTCGATCCCACCGCCGTGGACGCCGTCCGCTTCGAGCGCCTGGTCCAGGACGCCGTCGGCGCGCTGGATGCGGACGACACCGAGGCCGCCGACCGGGCGCTGCGGACGGCCCTCGATCTCTGGCGAGGCGAGGCACTCGCCGATTTCGCCTATGAGCCGTTCGCCACGGCCGAGGGACGGCGACTCGACGAGCGGCGCGTCGAGGCCATCGAGCTCCGGGTCGACGTCGACCTGACGCTCGGGCGCCACGCGCAGGTCGTGGCCGAGCTCGAGGCCCTGGTGGCGGCGCATCCCTACCGCGAGCGGCTGTGGGCCCAGCTGATGGTGGCCCTCTACCGGTGCGGTCGACAGACCGATGCCCTGGCCACCTACGGACGCATCCGCGCGATCCTCGTCGAGGAGCAGGGGATCGAGCCCGGGGACCAGCTCCGTCTCCTGGAGCGCCAGGTCCTCGAGCAGTCGGCCGAGCTCACCCTGCCGCGTGTGCCGCCCGGTGCCGGACGACACGGCCCCCCTTCCTCGCCGGTCCTCGAGGCGACCCGACGGGTCCCGCTGCCCGAGCGACTGCTCCTCCAGCCAGACATCGGGGTCATCGGCCGCACGCAGCAGATCGGCACACTGACCTCCGCGGTGGGGCAGGCCCATGAAGGACAGGGGCGGGCGGTCCTGCTGGTGTCCGGCGAGGCCGGACAGGGCAAGAGCACGGTCGTCGCCGAAGTGGCCCGTCGGGCGTTCGACCGCGGGGCGTACGTCCTGTCGGGCCATTGTGAGCAGGACCTGAGCGGGCCCTACCAACTCTTCGCCGAGCCGCTCGGCCACTACGTCCGCCATGCGCCGGAGGACGAGCTGCGTGAGGTCGTCGACGAGCACGGGCCCGAGCTGGGCGCCCTCCTGCCGGGGCTCGCCGACCGGCTGCCCGGACTGCCCCCGTTGCGCGCCGTCGACCCCGACTCCGAGCGGTTCAAGTTGTTCGCCGCCGTGGTGGGGCTACTGGCGCGCCTGTCCCGCGACCAGCCGGTGGTCCTCGTGCTCGACGACCTCCAGTGGGCGGACCACGGCAGCCTGCAACTGCTCCGGCACCTGGTAGCCGACGACCGGCCCAAGCGGCTGGCCGTGGTGGGGACGTTCCGGGACAGCGAGCTGTCGGAGTCGGACCAGCTCGTCGAGACGCTCGGGGCGCTGCGGCGACTCGACGGGGTGGGCCGGATCGACCTGCCCGGGTTCGAGCCACCGGAGGTGGTCTCGGTCATGGGGGCCATCGCCGGGCGTCCGATGGACGAGCAGGGCGTGGCCCTGGCCACCGCGGTGCATGAGGAGACGGACGGCAACCCCTTCTTCGTCAGCGAGGTGACCCGCCACCTGCTCGATGTCGGCGCACTCCGCCACGACGGAGCCGGTGGCTGGGTGGCACCGGTCGACATGGGGGAGGCGAGCCTGCCGGCCGGGGTGCGGGAGGTCATCGACGCCCGCGTGGTCCGCCTGGGCCGGGACGCGGCATCCGCGCTGTCGCTCGCCGCCGTCATCGGTCGTGACTTCGACCTCGACCTGTTGCTGGCGGCCACCGAGACGACGCCCGACGACCTGCTCGACACGTTGGAGGGCGCGGCCACGGTGTCCCTCGTCCGTGAGCCGCTCGACCGGCCCGGTTGGTACACCTTCTCGCACGCCCTGATCCAGCGGACCCTCTACGAGGGGATCGGGGCGTCACGCCGGGCGGTGCTGCACCGCAAGGTGTTCGACGTGCTGGAGCAGCGGCACTCGACGGCACGTCCCGGCACACCGACGGTGCCCGCCGCCGAGATGGCGCGTCACCTGGTGGCCAGCGCCCGACCCGACGATGCCGCCGCCATCGTCGTGTACGCGCGCCGTGCCGCGGAGGAGGCCGAGGGCGCCCTCAACCCCGAAGAAGCGGTCCGCTGGTACACGGTGGCGCTCGATGCCCTGGGAGACGAGGTCGACGTGACCCGGGCCCGGGTACTGAGCCGTCTGGGCGAGGTCCAGCGACAGACGGGCGACCTGGCCTACCGCGCCACCCTCCTGGAGGCGGCCCGGCTGGCCCTCCAGTTCGACGACGTCGACACGCTGGTGTTCGCGGCGCTGGCGAACTCGCGTCAGATCCAGAGCACCACGGGGACGATCGACCAGGAGCGGGTCGACGTGCTCGAGGCCTCGCTCGACCGGGTGGGGCCGACGCCCACACCCGAACGCGCCCGGTTGCTCGCCCACCTGGCGTCCGACCGGTCCTACGACGGCGAGCCGGAACGCCGGGCGCGACTCGTCGAGGAGGCGCTGGACATCGCGCGACAGGTCGACGACCCGGCCACCCTCTTCGACGTCCTGCTGCGCCGGATCGGCATCTGGATGCCCGCCGACGTGAACGAGCGACTTGCCGAGTCGGCGGAGGCGCTGGCCATCGCCGAAGCCCTGGCAGACCCCGTGGCCCGATTCTGGGCGCTCTTCTACCGCGCGATGGTGGCGGCGGAGGCGGCCGACCGGGAACTGCTCGACGAGTGCCGGGCCAGGGTCCCCGAGGAGGCCCGGTCGACGGGTCAGCCGATGCTCCAGTGGTCGACCACCTACGCACGTAGCTGGCAGGCGCTGCTCGACGGTGACATCGACGGCGCCGAGGTGCTGACCACCGAGGCACTCGAACTCGGCATGGCGACCGGTCAGCCGGATGCACTGGCCATCTACGGCGGCCAGATGGTGGACCTGCGCTGGCACCAGGGTCGCGATGTCGAGCTCGTGGAGCTCATCGAGCAGATGGTCGAGGCCACTCCCGAGATCGACAGTTTCCAGGCCGCGCTGGCCAGGATCTACGCGGACATCGGTCGCACCGACGACGCTCGGACGCTCCTTGCCGCTGGTGCCGCCGACCGGTTCGCCCATCCGTTCGATCCGCTGGCGACGACGACGATCGCCCTGTGGTGCGAGACGGCCATCCAGCTGGCCGACACCGCTGCCGCCACCGTCCTGACCGAACGCCTGCACTCGTTCGCGGACCAGGTGATCTGCAGCGGGGTCAACATCTTCGGGTCGCTCGACCACTACCGCGGCGCACTGTCCGCCGTCCTGGGCGCCCATGACGACGCCGAGCGGCTGCTCACCATCGGCCTCGCCACCCACGAGGCCCTCGGCGCACCATTCTTCGAGGCCCGGTCCTGTCTCGAACTGGCTCGCATGCACCAGGCCCGCGGAGGTGCGGGGGACGCCGATGCGGCCGAGCGGTTCGCCCGCCGGGCACTCGAACTGGCCCGTCGATTCGGTTACGGGGGCGTGGAACGTCGGGTGGCGAGCCTGGTCAGCGCCTGACCCGGCGGAGGGATCGGTCGCCCGCCGGTCGGATCACGGGCCGGCGAGCTCGAATTCGGCGGTGACCTCGAGTCCGAACGGGACGGTCTGGGTGGCCAGGCCGAGTGTCCGTCCGAGGGGGTGGCTCGGCAAAGACGAGAGGTCGAACCGGAAGCTGCGGCGCAGCAGGTTGGCGCGTACGGACCGGAACGTCGAGGTCAGCTCCACCAGTTCCACGCCCGTGGCCACGGTGCCGTCTCCCGCCGGCGTCCGGAACTGACGGGCCGCGACCTGGCGCAGCTGTCGATGGGCCACGGCTGCCACCGCCTCGCGGAACAGTGATTCGTCCGGCAGCGTGACGGTGCCCCGCAGTAGCTCGTGGAGGGCGTCGCCGGCCAGGCGACCGGCCTCGATCACCACCTCCTGCACCGCCAGGCCCAGGTGGGGCGCGTCACCGGGCGTCAGATCGAAGAGACGGTGGTATCCCGACGTCGCGTCCCGGCCGAAGGTCCCGCCGAAGACGTCGAGCGAGCAGGACGGCCGGTCGCCGAAGGTGATGTCGGGTCTGCCCCACTGCTTGGCGATCCCGTAGATCTCCCGGCCACCGACGAGCGAGACCGGGTTGTCGACCCACATGGCCGGGACGAACAGTGCGATGCGGTCGATGAGTGCGGCATGGTCGGCACGGTGGCCGGCGGCCGTCGGAATCCAGAAGGCGGCATGGCGCTCCGTCGAGCTCCCCATGTCGGCGTAGGCGGTGCCGAACTCCTGGGACAGCTCCGTGCTCAGTGACCGGACGGTCATGGATCCGAAGGAGAGCAGTACGAACTCACCCAACGGTGTGTAGGAGGTGGTGTGGACCGGGTCGACCAGCACCCTCGTGCAGAGGTCGGCCAACAGTCCGGGGTCGGCGCGCAGGGCGAAGAAGTAGATCCTCGCGTCCGAACAGAGGAACGGCCCCGGCACCGACGCCAGGCCGCCGTACTCGACGAACGCAGGACCGGTCACTGCTCGACCCGGGTCAGCCAGTCGACGTTCTCGGCGGAGATGAAGGACGGTGTGCCACAGATCGACCGAGCCGCACGCATCCCCGACATCGTCGCCGCCTCGACGCACCCGCCGTTGATGCCGTTGAGGGTCCAGTCCCCTGCGAGGTAGAGGTTCGAGATCCCGGGACCGCGGTCCGTCGACCGAGCCGCCACCACCAGCGCGTCCTCGCGCAGCCGGTGCACCGTCGATCCCGCGATGGACAGCACGTAGCGCTCCGTGTCCTCGAAGTTGGCCCGCACGTACTGCGACTCGAATCGGGAGCGGTCGTCGCCTCCGCCGGGGGCGAAGAGGACGGACCAGTCGAAGCTCCCGTCATTCCGGGCGGCCCCGGGCCACAGTTCGACGGCGTGGTCGCGCAGTAGGTCGTGCACGGCGCGGGCGACCTCGGCGTCGGCTGCGGCCTGTGACGGTTGTTCAGGCATCACCCCGCAGAAGTAGGCGACGCCGAGGGGTGGCCCCGGGCCCCACTCCTCGCGGGGGAGTAGGTGGGTCATGTCGCAGTAGGTGTCGATCGGTTCGACGAAGCTCGTGGCGATGGCGTTCCCCCGGAACCGGGCCCCGAGATCCTGCAACGTCTCCGTGGTCCAGACCTGGCCGGCCTGGGTCATGGTGCTGTGGCAGTTGTCCAGCATCGCGGCGTACCGGGGTACCTGGTCGGCGATCTGGCGGGAGATCTCACGCTGAGCGGGCGCGGGGATCGCCATGACCACGATGTCGAAGTCGGTACCGTGGCGTAGGACCTCCTCTGCGGCGTGGGGGGCACGGCCACCGTGTTCGAAGGCGACGCCGCGGTCGCGCAGCTCGGGTCCGTCCACCAGCTGGTCCCACCGGGGTTCACTCGGCCAACAGGGGAGCCCGGCGACGTCGACCAGCGGTTCGTAGGTCGTGCCGGCGAGGAGCTCGGCCTGGTGGGTCACGTGGATCCCGTCCACCCTGGACCGATCGGCCGAGAGCTCGAGTTCCGTCACCTCGCGGAAGAACTCGACGCGGACGCCGCGGTGGCGGAGTACCTCGTAGAACGGGCCGAAGATGGTGTCCCCCATGCCGGCGTCCATCTTGTAGGCGATGTGCTCGCGGTAGCCGCCCATCAGGCGGAGGATCCCGTGGATACCCGTCCCGGCGGCGAGGTCGGGCTTCGCGACCCCGCCGTCGTACCGGTAGGCGAATGCCGCGTCGTACCAGCCGCGCAGGAACGGCGAGTGCTCGAGCTGGAGGGTGAAGTCCTCGGCGCCGTGCGTCGCCAGGAACGTCGACAGTTCGACCGAGTCGATCGACGTGAATCCGTTGATGAGTACGTCCTCGCGGAGGATGCCGATCAGCGAGGTGACGAACGTGTCGAACGTGGTGAAGAACAGCCGCAGCTCGGTGTCGTCGACGCGGTCCTTCACGAACTGCATCCACAGCTCGCGCTTGAAGTCGACGAGGGGCTGCACGACGCACGTCCGGAGGACGTGGCCCATCGCCGCAGCCACATGGACGTGCCCACCCAGGTCGCCGATGTCCGCGGCGACGTGCTGGGTCGCGTCGAGCAGCCTCTCCCTCACGCCGGTGTCGAACTGGTCCAGGTCGACCCCGAAGTGCGCGGACCAGTGCAGGAAGCGCTTGAGCGGTGCCTTCGGGAACTCGTGACCCTGCACCGTCAGCTCGACCCGGAGCGTGTCCCAGGTGGCGAGGGCCCACAGGATGCCATGCGACATGACGTGCCACAGTGACGGAAGGGGTCCGGCCGTGCCGAGGGTCGGGTGGAGCGCGGACAGGCGGGGTGGGGGCTCGAACGCATGGGACAGCCATGTGCCGTGGTAGTACTCGAAGAGCCCGATGACCGGGCTCGGAGTGAACGCCTCCTCGAAGGTCCTGATCGGGCACGTGGGGCTCCGGGGGAGGTCCCGGCCGAGTTCCTCGTAGCACTGGCGCATCGTGAGGAAGGCGTTGTCGTAGAAGCCGAACCAGATGTGGAGTCCGTGCTCCTCGATGCGCCCGCCCCGGGCGAGGTTCCGACCGCTCGCCCCCTTGCCACCGAGCCGCCAGCCCGACTGGTAGACGGTCACGTCGTACGCGGCCCGGAGCTCCTCCGTGCTTGTCAGCCAGAACGCGGTGACCATGCCGCCCACCCCGCCGCCGAGTACCGCCACCTTCTTCCGGCCAGGGCCGTCCGCCATGCTCCGCCACTCCCGTGTCCCATCGGCGCAGCAGCAGCGGTGACCGGCTGCATGCCCCGGACCGCCCACGCCGTCGAGGGCCGAGTATCCCAGTGGGGAGGGACCCAGGCAAGGGCCGTCGCGTCAGATCGAACCCCGCCGGGAACTCAGTTCAGGCGCCGACACCGATGGTGGTCCGCTGGAGGTCCGGCCACTTGACGCGGGCCTCCTTGAGATAGCGGCTGGCGAGCTGGCGCGAAAAGGCGAAGGCCTCACCGATCTGGCCGGCCGTCATCCCGTTGTCGAGGGCCACGGCCACGAGGGCCAGTCGGAAGCGGTGACGGGCTGACTCGACCTCGCCCATCGCGTCGCTGACGCTCCGGCGGATGGACCCGCCCACGGCCGGGACCAGGATGTCCTTGGCGAGTCCGGCCCGGACCGCTGCGATCCCGCCCTCGTACTGGGCGAGGTCGTCGGCCAGGACCGTCTGTAGATGGAGTACAGCGTCACGTCGGGCGGTCATCGCCTCGGCCACCTCGAGTTCGTAGGCGTTCAGCTCGGGTGGCTCGGTGGTCGAGAGTGCACGGCGGGCCTCGAGCGCGGCGCTTCGCCTGCTCAGCTCATCCTTGAGCTCGGGACTGAGGCCGGTGGCGACGTCACCCGTCGACAGCCGGGGTAGATCGAACCGGTGGGGGTCGTCGCAATCGGCCGCACCTTCCAGATCGGGGAGTCCGTCGAGTGTCTGGAACCCCCAGTCCGAACGGTCGGTGGACTCCGGCTCGCCGGCTGGAACGGGCCGGTCCGTGCGCAGACTGCTCGCCACCCGCCTCATGGGCGGAACCCCGAGGTTAGTGGGGTCACCCCGTCCGTCGTCGACATCAGCGTCCTCCGCTCCGTCCGGTCCCTAGGGGCGCCAGTTGTTCCTGCACGTGCGATCTCCCGAAGTGCAACAGCGTTGCAATCAAAGATTACTATATCTTGAACGGCCGTTCGGTCGACGCGGCAGTTCGCGTCGGTACTGCCACGGAGTCCGCCCCCCCTGCTGGCGACTAGGCCATCGACCGGCCCCGCCCCCGCTTCCACGGGGACCGGGTCAAGCGGAAGTCCGTGGCCGACGTCCCTGATGAGCTGTGGCGAGCGGACATCACCGAGCACCCGCTGAGGGAGGCAACGACCTCCTGCTGCACCGTCCTGGATGCCGTCGGTTGCCGACTCGTCGGCTCATCGATCGCCGGCCACGTCCGCTCCGGTGTCGTGCGCACTCTGCGTATCGCGCACCGGTCCGGACCGTCAGGTCAGTCGTGCACACGCTGCGAGCCAGCGCTCGAAGGTACAACCGGAGGCGCCACCAGCGAGCCGATGGGTCTCCGTAGTGACCGCGCACGTCCCATCGGATGCCCTACGCAGCGATGGTGCCGAGCCGGGTGGTCGGATTCGACTGATCGTGCGGCAGCGCCGAACACGCCCTCGGGGCCTCGGAGGTCGACAACCTCCTCTGCCACCGGATAGACGACATCACCAGCCGGTTCCAGCGGCCGATCCCGTCGGGAGGACCCCAGGGGTCCTCCCGACGACGGACCGATCGCGCCGTGGTGGCAGAAGGGGATCGGTGGTCAGCGTCATCGTCGTCGGTGCCACCGGCCCCTGACGGGACGAACGAATCCAGGAACAATCCGATCGCCAGGATCCGATCAGATGACCGCAGCCGATGAATCTGCGGCTCCTGCTGCCGTCCACAGTTCGTTGAGTCGCCCTTGGACCTTCACGATCCAGATGAACCAGCCGACGAGGGGAATCAGGACCCAGAGTCCCGTCAACGCGGATACGGGCTCTTCCTTCCCTTCCCTCTTGTAGATGTTCCCGATCTCCATGGGCATGAGGAAGATGTTGACAATACCGATGAAGATGGCCAGCACGAGCCCGAGACCACCACCGATTCCCTCGCCCGAGTACACCTTCAGATCCTTGAATGCGCAGTACTGCCAATACAGTCCGTAGATGCCCAGCGTGATGATGGTGAGGAGAATCACCGTCAACGGACTCCTGACTTTTCCGCCGCTTCCTGTCATGTTCTTCCTCCATGTCGCTCCGATCTCGCACCGGAGAAGTGGCCGAGTAGATCACATTTGCTCGACGAGCGCTCGGAAGTGATCCGGTGCGCCACCAGCGAGATGACTCAAGACCTCAACCTTGGCGATGTGCCGCGCTTACTCGGGTATCGATAGCGGGATCGTTCACCAGAATGTCGGTATTGTCCGGCGCGATCTGCGGTGGCTCTGGTCGCGCAGCGTCGAGTTCTCCATGATGG
>Ga0302187_10004094_pt1 | contig 11745 bp, 7 predicted proteins | sample II_Bog_E1_3_FD_202120 | JGI IMG/M metagenome (GOLD analysis project Ga0302187, IMG submission 202120) | Peat permafrost microbial communities from Stordalen Mire near Abisko, Sweden - II_Bog_E1_3 | ecosystem: Environmental > Terrestrial > Soil > Wetlands > Peat | place: Sweden: Abisko, Stordalen...
CGGAATACCTAAACACAAGCTCAAGAATATTGAATGCCGCTGCCGCCGACTTTTTCTCAGTCACTTCGGGCGTAACACTGCGAACGAATAGTTCACCCGCTTTCATGGCGAAGGCTTCTAACAACTTTTCCGATCGGTCGCCTTGCGCTACGTGCTCATAAATCAGCCTCATTTGCTTAGAGCGTAGTCCGAAAAAAAGCTGCGCCAATGCGCTAACCTCCATCTCGGTGCGTAGCATCCCCTCTCGATCTATTCCGGTAACGCCCTTGGTTTGAAGCCCGATGAACGCCAGATTGATTTCCGATGGATCGACAATAATGTCCCCGAAACGCGCATTGGGCTTATCGGCGAAAAATTGTGTGAGCCCGAAAAGCAGAGCGTCGCTCACGAAAGCGAACTTTTCCGGTTCGCGAACGTAACAGGTCGTGGCCCAAAAACTGCCGACAACAAACGGAAGGATTGGGTACGAAAATCGGAATGGAGGGGACCCATAGGCATTTGCGCAAATTACCTCCAAAACGCGCTGGGTCTTTCGTTCGTCTTGCAAATACGCAATGGCGGTATCTGTGAAAGGCCTAGCAACACTTGGCGAAACAGAGGGATGTTTTCCCTTTGAATTCCAACCATCTTTGAAAGCTTTGAATGCGGAAAACATCCCTGCGGTGGACTAGTAGGCTTCAACGACGAGCTAAGTGCGAGCTTCCCGTTTGCCCGAAATGGGGGAAACTCGCCGAGGCGGACTTGGGATTTGGTGTGCTGTTTCTGCGTCGGGATCAGTCGGCAATTCATGCGGCATTGGAGCAACTGCGGCGGAGCTCGCGAGGCTGCCAGGCGTTGGCCGACTTCACAAAGCTGATCAATATTGGTGGGTATGGCCTCGACGACGAAAACCTCGGCGCTCTGGCGGCAATCTGTCGAGCCGAGGGCTATCGTAGGCACCTATGTCGACGTCCGTTGGGACCCCTTCGATATTACAAAGGTATACGCCTTTATTTGCGACGAGTGGGCGGAGTGCACGTGCCTTAAGCTGCGGAAGCTTCGTAGACTCTCAAAGGAGGACCTTTGCGCCGCCAGTTTAGAAATCCGCAAGGGACGTTCAGATTACAACCGGTCTCGCGACTCAATCCTTGAGCGGGTCGCTGCCTTTCTTGATACCAAGCGTAAGTCCGGCGAGGCTCTCGCCCATCTGTTGCGCACGAAGGGTTCAGCTCAGCAGTTCCTAGAAAGAATGCAGCCCCCTCGGCTCGATGACGACGAACCTATCTGAGGTGGCTTAAACGACGTTGCTTGAGTGGCGACCAATCAGTGCGCAGGCCAAAGAACATCCCCGTCGATGTGCGCGCCTTCTGGAGCCTTCAAAAGGCCCAAGAATAGCGAATCGAGGCCCTCGTTTTAGGGGCCGGTTGAAAAGCAGCGAAGTGTAAAAAGCAGGAAGCAATTCGCTTTCCTCGGTCTACTCCTCGAGCGAACGTGTACCTGTGGAAACAATTCCCCAACCATGATTTTTGGAAGCAATTCGCTGACTTTTGGTCACAGAATTGGTTCTAACGACACATCGTTGTTCTAAGATACTCTGTAGCCGAGTTCATATGGGTTAGGTACGGTATCCACAGAGGATGCCCTCGGCGCCATTAAAAACATTCAAAGTGCGGACGCTAATGAAACGGTGCCGCTTTAATACATAGACATTCTTTATCCAATGCCTACATTGCTGATCCCCAATAAATATGTTTCCTCCAATAGATAAACTCACTCCACCGTCGGATAATTTATATAAGTTTTGGGCGATTTTCGGCCTGGTGGGTACTCTGTTCGTGGTAGTAACGCCAATCTACGAAATCGGACGCCATAGCGACGCACTTGCTCGAGTATCGATTGACGTAGCAAAGGAAAGCGCCGAGGTGCGTGCGATGGCTGCGCAAAGGGAAATCTATCAAGTCCAACTGGAGCATTTCAAAGGAACCAATGCTACTAAGGAACCCGACGAACTCATTAAGGCGCAAGCCGACTTTAAAAACCTCTCCGACCGTTGCGCCTCTGCAGCTGAAGAGTTGCAAGAGGCATCAAAGGAAGCCAGCAAGGAAAGTGCGGCGACGCAAATCGTCACATATCTCACGGGCTGGTGGATCTTCAGTACTATCGTCTTCGCAGCGATAACCATCTCGGGCTTCCTATCGTGGTACGCTTTTTTTCAACGCCATCAGGATGAGCTGCTAAAAATCCAGGTTGCAGTCGCACAAAAACAACTGGCCGCAATGGAGCTCCAAGAGCAGGAGTCGCCCTCCACAATCGAGGGTATGCCGAGACAATCTTCTAAGGTAACCGAATCTACGGAGGCAGAAGAGAACTCTGCGAAAGACGATGAGGCTAATGCAGAAGACGAAACGTAAATTCGTGAATGGAAGCGCCGTGGCTTTTGGGCGGCAATCGACCGACTGATGAGGGACATGATCGCCATTGTTAGAGAGACGCGGAATTAAGGAGGAAACCCCATGGATGAACAGACAAGACACATATTAAAGGGACATCTCGTTGCGACAAAGGCTCTATCGTCTGCAATGGAAAAGGCTGAGAAATCGAACGCCGAGGCGCATTGGCGGTATGTCGGATTCAGGGATTACATGCAGAAGTACCAGTATATTTTCACGGAGGTAGCCAAGCTTGTCGAAATAACGGCTCCGATTGGCATTTGGGATATGGCAAACGTTAAGAGTTCCATGGACACCGTTGGCCTTGTTCAGAAGGAATATTATGACGCGGTGTATTCTAATACGCTGATCCTGTCGGCGTTTCTTGAGAACGAGATTGGCACGAAGCATGACGAAATCCGTGCGTTATCCGATTTTTTTCAAGTGAGTCTCAGGAAAGTGATCTTTGAAGAGCCGAGGACGGAAAGGGATGTTCAAAACGCTGTTGAGCAATTGCTGGTTGGGCGTGGTCTTTCTCGTGGTGTCGATTATGAACGGGAAAAGGGACGTGTTAAGGTTTCGATAAAGGAGACTGTACCTGATTTTATCGTTCGACGGCTATCGTTGGCGGTGGAGGTAAAGTTGTCGCGCGATAAGAACGCATCACGTGCAATCGTCGACGAGATTAACGCAGACATTCAGGCATATGGTAAGGCGTACGCGGCCATGATATTCTTGGTCTATGATCTTGGTTCGATTCAGGACGAAGGAGAGTTCAAACAGGGCTTGGTGTCGTCGGAGAATAACATCCACGTTGTTGTGGTTAAACATTGAGCTGAGCTCTTAGAGCTCGTCTGCGCGATCTCGAGGGAGAGCAAACGACAAGATACAATTTTAGCGGGTGTTCCTTGTCGCAATCGACTGAAAGCGACCTTTTGCGCCATATGTCCCATTCGAGCCGACGGGATAATGAAAACGATTGAAAGCCGTTGAAAATGGCGGTCAACGGGACGCAACGATAGCAAATGGCGAGCGTGGGAGGCTTCTGGGTTATCTGGTGCGCGCGAAGGGTCCAAAGCCACGGGTTAACGGGAAGAGAACCTCCTGCACATCCAGGAACGCTCGGATAAAGTGGAGACTGCGGCTGCGACTATTTAGACTGCCAATCGGCTTTCCCGCCGGCAAGCAGGCGGTCGACTGCCGAGCGGCTGTAGATCTTCCGGCGAATGCCAGGCATGGCCTTTAGCCGGCCACTAGCCTCGAGCTTGTAGATTGAGTCTCGAGAGAGGCTGAGCTCCTTGCACAGCTCCTCCGCAGTGTAGGCGAGCTTGGGAGGGATTGGCGGAATGCTGGCGGGCGGTTCCAAATGGGAGGATTCGAGGCGATTGAAGACCGGTGGGGGTGGAGCGGCGAGCCGCTTGCCAATCGTTTCCACAAGGCGAAGCGCGATGGCCTCGACGTCCTCGTCCGTTAGAGTGCGCGACATGGACTTTTTTCTGCCTGGATGTACTGGGTTGTGGGAGTCCGGAGATTTCGATTGCCATTTAATCGGACGATTCCCGGTACTTGAGGTCTACGCTCGCTCCAATAAGCGCCGTCTTAACCAAATACGTGAGACTCAACGCGCAGAGCATGGGCCAGTACCCAGTTGGCTTTAACCCAAAAAGAGTGGGCATCGATTCATTCCAAAGGTAGGCGCAGGGGTAAGCCAATGCGGTTACCCATAGGACGGTCAGTATGATCGAGGCAAAGGTGCCAGCGGTGAAGATGGCTATATAGCGCGTAATTGTATCCATAGTGGGAAAAGACTACGGGATTCAATGAACGTAGGATGCTGCCAATTCGGCCCTGCTTCACGTTCGCCCGAATACGGGAAGCCGGCCCGGGCCGTCTTGGGGTTGGGCGATCCTTAACTGGGCGGGGGCTGGGGATTTCAATGGTTGAAAACGGCTGGCAGCGGCAGGCAACCGGTGTCGAGAGCTGCAAGCGGCTGAAAGCATCTGGTTTCAGCTTATCCGCGCACCAAGGGGCAGCACAATTTGATTGGTGTCACGGTCGGACCCATTGGGACCGATTGCTCCGAAGAAAGGCGCCTCACTTGGTGACGGGAGGCTCCTCAAGGTGGGCTCACTTGCCGTCGCCAAGCGGAATATCAGGGAAAAACTTTCTCGCGCATGCCGGACACATGCCGTGGCTGAATTCGGCCAGCGAGTGTTCCTGGACATAAGCCTCAAGCCGGTTCCAGGCGCCATGGTCATCCCGGATGCTCTTGCAGGATGCGCAAATGGGTATCATGCCCCTGAGCGTCTTCACGCTGGACTGGGCCTCCGCAACCGCCAGCTGAAGTTCCCTCTGTCGGCGACGCAGGTGCCTGGTCCGGACGTTCACGATCGCAATGGCTAGGGCCGCGGCCCCAAGGACGCCAAGCATGGGCGCCCAAGGGGTTTCCATAAAGAGGGGAGGCACCGTGAAACTTGTTATGAGGGGAGGCGTCCAGTCCTCTTCGCCGGAACCCTCAAGGCGGGCCTGGACTTCGACGGTCCATTCTCCGGGGCCTATGTTCGCGAATTTCAATTCGTGCGATCCGGAGGGCTTCGACCACGCGTTGGAGAGCTTGCTGACCCTGGTGCGGTATTCAACCGGGGTTGGCCTTAGCCAGGGAGCAATCCAGGAAAGCGCTACGGAGCGAACGCCTCTTTCGAGGCGGGATGTTCCGTCTGCCCCGGGTTCCGGACGGGAGCGCCAATAACAGTTGAGCTTTGGAGCGGGAATTTCTGCGACATTCGGATCGAATCTTGCAAGGCCCCCCATGGTTGCCACGCAGACGCTGCCGTCGGATTCAATGACGATTCCGTTCAAATTGCATTCGTCGTTGAGAAGTCCGTTATGGGAATTAAAGAGCGTCCACCGGCCGTCTTTCCGTCGCCCCACTCCGGCACCTCCCGCCGCCCAAACCGTTCCGTCGGCTCCCCGCGCCAGCGCATAGATGGTGCGACCTGGCGGCTCCTCGTCCCAAGCGAGCGCATGCCAGCGTCCTGACGACAGAACGCCGATTCCGCCTGTGCCGCCAACCCACAGTTCATCCGGACCGATCTCAAGCATGCAATGAACGGGTGTGGGAATGCAGTCGTTTTCGACTTTGGACTGAGTTGTGGCCGTCCCGTCTCGAAACAGGGTCAAGCCCCGCATTGTTCCCACCCAGATGTCGCCGTTCGCCCTCCAGATCATGCTTTTAACGTTCAGGTCGGGCAACCTGCTGTTGAAGGTCGCCACCGGTGTCCAACCGTCCTTCGAGTTCTCAAGGATCCCGTTCGTGGTAGTCAGCGCATACCACGCATGATCGGGTCCGGAGCACAATCCGTTGACCACACCCAATGGCATATTGAACACCGATTGAAACGGACCTCCGAGCCGTGATTCGAAGATACCTCCTCGGCCTGCCGCCCAGATGACACCCTTCGCGGGCTCAGCCGCGCATCTGATCGGTCCGGGCAATCCCTGCGACGCCCCGTACTGCGTCAAGTGACCGCCGTCCCAGCGCCACAACCCGAAGCCGAAAACCCCCGCCAAGAGTCCGCCGTCCAAGGTGGGGGCCAGCCCTCCGATGACCACCGCCGTGCGCTGCCCGGAAGCCCCATCCCACCGTGTGCGATGCGTCCATGACTCGCTGAAGAACTGTTGGGCTCCATGTGCGTTCTCGCCAATCCAGACGGTCCCTTCGCGGTCGGCGAAGATGGCCACGACCCCTGCAACCGAATTAAGCCCGCTCGCCGGTCCCCACACGTTCCATTCTCCGCTTTGCGAACCGAATGCCACCGTGCCTGCCGAGTCACCACACCAGAGGCGGTGCCGGCGATCGAGGGTAAGAGTCATTACCTGTGCCCCCGCGGCCTGTTTTTCCCTTATGCACGACCAGGAGGCGCCTGGTGCCTGGTTCAGGCTCCACACTGCGCCGGCTTGGGTTCCGATCCAGCACCCGCCGGAATCGTCCGCGCAAAGCGCAGTGATATTTGCAGCAGATTCTGGAAGCACTGGGAATCTTTCGCTGCGGTCCCCAAGAATGCGGGTCAGGGCCCGGCTCGAGGCCACCCAGACACCGTTCTCTCCGCTGGAGGCCGCCTTGACTGCGGGGCCAAAACCGTCGGGCATCGCCACTCGGTCCCATTGTCCGCCGGGCACGTCGGTTTCCCGCCATACCTCGCCATGCTGATCCACGGCCCACAGTCGATCCTGCCGATCCTCCACCAGCGAAGCCACCGATTTGCCCAGCCCTCCTAGAAACCAGCTTTTACCATCAAACATATAAACCCCCGCGGATCCGCCCACGAACACACCGCCGCGCCGGCGCCGGATCAGATCGATTACATACCCGAAGGAAGGCTGGTTCGACGGGGGCGATACTCCGGTTATTTCAGTCCCGTCGAACCGCGCCAGTCCGTCATAGGTTCCCACCCAAAGCACCCCTTCATTGTCTTGTGCGAAGGCGGTCACTGTGCTTTGGGTCAATCCGGGTGAATTGTACCGGTCAAATGAACGAAGCGTCGCCTCAGGGGTAAGATTCTCGTAGGCGTTTTCGGCTCGGATGCTGGGTTTCGAAAGCCAAATAAGTGCGGCGATGAGGCTGATCTGTCCAACCACGCTCGGCAGAATTGGGAAGGAACTCCCGCCCAAGTGAGCCGCTCTGCGTAAGGCGTGGGGAAAGGGTATTCTGGTCATCTGGCTCGGATTTGACGTAGTCCCCGGAGGTGGGGCTCGCGCGAGGATGTCGGTTCCAGTCTACATCGAGAGAGCCGGTGATTGCGATGAGATTGCGGCGTACAACGAAACGACGCCCGTAACCGGTTTGTCAAAATGGGTGCAACCTAACCCGAGTAAAGTTGCACTCGGAAACAGGGGACTTCGGGGCAGCCGAAGCCCTTTGAATCGCGGGCGGTTACACCTTCCGTCGTGGCGGAATAGCGGGTTTTGCTGTCTCAGGTGTCGTAATGAAAAGGAGGACACGTTCGACCCAATATAAGTATTCCGAAACCCGTTGCTTAAATGGGCGTCGGGACAAATATTTTGGAATAATAATAAGCAGTCTGCAGGCAGCACTTTCTCATCATGCAATCGGACCCAAGAGGCCAGCCGGCACTGCAGCTAACGCTTGGAGCGCTGCTCTTCGCCTTCCTATGCCTTAGCCCGTGCCCAGGGCAGGGGGCGTCGACCTACTTCATCGCCCCGGGGCTGACGAACGGGCAGAACGTAGGCTTTTTCTCGGCACTTCAGTCGGACGGAAAGATACTGATCAATAACGCAACCGCTCGCCTAAACACAGACGGTACGCCTGATACGACCTATTCGCTGGACCTACGGGTGCAGACTGGCGTGAACGCGCAGGTCGGCGTCACCCCCTCGGGGATGATCGTCATCTCGGACTCAGGAGGTTTAACGACCTGCAATTCCAACGGCAGCCTTGCTCAGGTGATATTCGCTCCACAAAGCGGGATCACTAACTTCCTAGTGCAGCCCGACGGCAAATTGATCATCTGGGCAAGCGGCACAATAACGATAGACGGAATATCGCGGCCTGTCATCGCGCGGATCAACACGGATGGATCTCTCGACACAACATTCGACCCAGGGTACGGGCCGGATTCCGGAATCACCGCGGTCGCCGTGCAGACTGACGGGAAGATCATCGTGGGAGGTTACTTCTCAAACTTCGATAAGATCGCGGCACCACATCTCGTGCGGCTCAATACTACCGGAACCGTTGACACGTCCTTCAGCGAGGCCGCGCTCCCCAACATCACGCCCGGTGCCATAGTCGAGCTCCAGAGCGGAAAGGTCCTGGCGTGCGACGCGGGAGGGAGGGGCGTTTGGATCATCAATTCGGATGGAAGCGGGGGCACTCAGGTGGGGAACATCTCGGGAGGCCCTGAGGACTTCAACGCCATCGCCCTCCAGGCGGACGGCAAGGTGGTGCTCGGCGGACAATTCTCCTCCTATGGCCCGAACGCCGTAAGCGGCCTGATACGCCTAAACACCGACGGAAGCCTCGACCCCACCTTCAATGCCGGGCCTGTACTGGGAAACCTTGGATACAACGGCATCACGGGACTTGCGCTGGACACCGCGGGGCACGTCTATTTCAGCGGATTCAACTCTTCCGAGAATTCCTACTACTCAAACACGGTGACAGCTGGGTTTGTCAGGCTGAATTCAGATGGATCGCAGGACCTCGCCTTTGCGCCGGGAACCCCATGTCCGGGGCAGGTGCTGGCCAACGCGCGAAGCTCAGATGGACGGGTGTTCGTCGCGGGAACTTTTCTCTCCGTGAACGGGGTCGCAAGGGTGGGGCTCGCCTCATTCAATGCAAACGGCTCCCTCGACACCACGTTTGTCCCTTCCGCAGGCATCCCATGGACTGGAATTGGGAAGGCGAATACACTCCAGCAACCGGCCGCACAGCTTTTTGTGCTCGCCGACGGATCGGTGCTCCTGTCGGGCTCATTTAGTGCGCTCGGCACGGTAGGAGGCGCTGGGGTTGTCCATTTCCTGCCCAATGGTACGCTCGACCCCGCGTTTAACCCGACGTTAAACGCGGGCGGAACGGTGAGTGCCGCCGTTGGGCTCCCTGGCGGTGATTGGGTGATGGGAGGCAGCTTCACCACGGTGGATGGATCCCCCCGCGCCAATATTGCGGGATTTACGGCGAGCGGAGCATTGGATCCAAGTTTTGCAGCCCTAAGCGGCACCAACGCCCCGGTCACGCTTCTTGCGGTCAGGCCAAGCGGAGGCCTTTATCTTGCAGGCTCCTTCAGCGAGGTGGGGACCAATAGGAATGATTCGGTGGCCGCACTTAACGCCGACGGGACAGTGGACACTACTTTCTCTGCCCCAGGCATCGAAGCCGGAACGATTGTCACTGCATTAGCCCCCATGGGCGACGGTCGCCTCATGGTTGCCACAGGCACCTCAAGCTGGGGCCTCCTGCGGCTCACGTCGACCGGTGCAACGGACCTCACGTTCGCATATCCAACCACAGGCCTCACTAATTTCTACGCTGCTATTGTATCGGCGCTCGCTGTAGACGAGAGCGCTCGCCCGATTGTCGGTGTGACCCAGGTGATTCAGGGAGCCGCCAACAGACCGGGCGGAATACCGCCGCCTGCGACTATCACCACCTTTATCGACCGGTTCGACTCGCTTGGGAACCTTGACCCGACATTTGTCGCCAGCCGTCAGCTCTCGAATGCTCCGATTTCCAGCCTTACGATTGGCTCCGACGGGCTCCTCGTTGCAGGCGGCTCATTTGCTGGGGCCACTCCCGCGAACGCTTTCACGAGCCCCGTGCTGCCCCTTTCGGTCTTTGACGGGAGCGCTGTATCGGGTCTGATACTGGTACCCCAGGCAACCGAGTCGGTAACCGTGGCCCCGGCATTATCCGTACAGCCGGCGGCGCTTGCGGCCAGCGCGGGTTCACCTGTGAGCTTTGGCGTTACTGCAGCCGGCGTAGGGCTCAGTTACCTGTGGAACCTAAACGGCGTTCCCATAGCCGGCGCGACTGGCACCACGCTCAGCATTGCGGACGCAGGGCTTCCCAATGTCGGCACCTACACGGTGACGGTCTCCAATTCCGCTGGGTCCGTCACAAGCTCACCGGCTCCCCTTTCCCTTACCGGACCGCCGCAGATCGTGGCCCAGCCCTCCAACACTGGATCCTTTGCCGGAGGAACAACATCCGTCACCGTCACCGCCACCGGTTCCGCTCCGCTCACCTACCAGTGGAGCTTTGGAGGAGCAGCTATCGAAGGGGCCACGGGGGCCACGCTAACGCTGGCAGACATCGCAACAAGCCAGACGGGGACCTACACGGTGACGATTTCGAATGCGCAGGGAAGTGTCACCTCCGACCCGGCAACGGTCACTGTAACCGCAAATGCGAATACGGCACGGCTGGAGAACATCTCCGCCAGAGCGTATGTCGCTCCGGGTCAGGGCGCCGCCGACATCCTTATCGTAGGCTTTGTGACCTCCGGCGAGAACCAGAAGCAAATTCTAGTCCGAGGAATCGGCCCCACGCTCGCCTCCTTTGATGTCTCTGGGTTTCTCGCCGACCCCGAACTGACCCTCTTTTCGGGGCAGACGAGCCTTGCGACGACCAGCAACTGGAATTCCTCCCTCGCGGCAACATTCACCTCAGTGGGCGCCTTTGCACTCCTCCCGGGCTCCAACGACACGGCGCTCCTGCAGGGTCTCCCCCCGGGGGCCTATACCGCACAGATCACATCCACTAACTCGGCAAACGGTATTGCCCTGGCCGAAGTCTACGATGCGGATTGGACCTCGACCCAATCAGGGAACCCCGGGACGCGGCTCGTCAATATCTCAGCACGTGCATGGGTCGGCACTGGGGCCAACATCCTGATTGGCGGGTTCGTTGTGGCCGGCACCTCGTCTGAGACGGTCCTTATCCGCGCAGTCGGCCCGGCGCTCACCCAGCTCGGGGTCTCCGGTGCCCTTTCAACCCCAATCCTAACGGTTTACGACTCTGCAAGCCCGGCAAACGTGATCGCTACGAATGCCGGCTGGCAGAATGCCCCGGTGCAGGGGCCTTCGCCGGTCGTGTCGGGGCTCCAGCCGGCGACGGCTGCAGTCATGTCAAGCGTTGGAGCCTTTGGCCTTGCAGCAGGGAGTACCGACTCGGCCATGATATTGACGCTGCCAGCGGGCGCGTACACGGCGCAGGTGAGCGGTGCAAACAACACAACAGGCATCGCGCTCGTTGAGATTTACGAGATTCCCTAATTTGGCCCGCCTTGGCCTTGCAGCTTGACCGCATTACGTAGCATCTGAGACCCGTCGGCCAAAGTGGGTTAAGACCCTGTGGAATCCCACAAGATCGGCCGAATTCTAGTGGCCCATCGTGCTCGAGTGCTACCTTATCGGTGTAACGTGGCACTTAGGCGAGGCCGAGGATCCAGCCTTCGATCCCGGCGACCGTTTTCTGGGCCGGCGGCAGGGAAGGATCCATGTATGCGGGCAGCGTCCCGGCCGAGTCGCCTTGCTGCATCCACAGGGCGGCAGAATAGGCGTCCTGCTGATGGGAGTTCCTGCCTTCGGTTGGTGCGGCGCGGTTCCACAGGGCTGGGTAGATCTCGGCGATGACCGACTTTCCGGTCGGAGGCGTCCAACCGTCGAACGGCCAGAAATGGACGCAATCGCCAAGCTGGCGGCGTATGTGCAGGAGCCAGGGCAGGCCGGCGTGTGTCGATTTTCCCACGCAACCCTGCGCATCAAAGTGGAAGACCGATTTGGCTCTGCATCGCTCCTCAGCCAATCGGCGCCAACG
>Ga0302187_10004142_pt1 | contig 11677 bp, 8 predicted proteins | sample II_Bog_E1_3_FD_202120 | JGI IMG/M metagenome (GOLD analysis project Ga0302187, IMG submission 202120) | Peat permafrost microbial communities from Stordalen Mire near Abisko, Sweden - II_Bog_E1_3 | ecosystem: Environmental > Terrestrial > Soil > Wetlands > Peat | place: Sweden: Abisko, Stordalen...
TGAATAGGTGTCAGCCTCTGACTCGTAGATGGCCATGGTTTCGGGGCTCACCGATGGTCGCGTGGCCTCGACGGCGTTCAGGCAGTCGGTGGAATTGAACTCGGCAGCACCGCCGTCGAGCGCGCGGTCGAAGGCCGACTGCGCAGCCCTTCGCGCGGCGAGAGCGGAGTCGGCGGGCATGAAACCCCCCGTCGACTGTGCCACGGTGTCGGCTTGGCACACTGGCAGGAATTCAGCGGCGAGCCCCGCCCAGCCCGATCCTGGGCACCAACAGGGATAATGAGGTCAAATCTCCCGGGTCGAAGCATTGCCGGGTCGATGGCCGCAATGGAGTTCGTCGCCATCACCATGAGCCGACCGGGACGATCACGGAAGGCGCCACCGGATCCCGGTGGTCCAGTGAGAGCACCCGTCAGCTGTCGGTCACACGCCCATTGTGCCGCTATTCGATCCGACGCGCCGAGACGAGAGCCTGGCACTCCACCAGATTTACAGGAAACACCATAGGTATCCGGCGCTCATCGCGGTCCGTGTGGTGTCCTGCAATCCGACATAAGTCCGCCCACGTTGACAGCCGTCAACGGGCCTCTTCACACGGCAGTGTGTCGATGCAGCATGTGCGCAGAGACCGCGTCTCGCCGGGGATCCGGTGCAAGTCACTGGAGTAACACTCCACGAGCCGCACGGCGAAGACGTGTGGCAGCCGTAAAGCGGGGAAGGGTACGTAGACAACATGCACACAACAGCCAGACTCACAGGATTCGGCCAGGTAGCTCCCAATCCGGCGCCAGGTCCGGGTGAGAGATTGCCTGGCAACGCACACCAATCTGAAAGGAGGTGACGGGCGCAGAGCCCGCATCCAATGACTGTCTTCTACTGGTTGATTCCACTCTTCGTCGTGGCGGTCGCGGTCGCCGTTATTCCTGTCTTGTACGGAACCTTGAAGCATCAGGACTGGGAGAATCAGGAAGCCGCGCACAAAGAGCAGCAGCAAGTCCAGATACGTTCCTATGACCGTCGTGAGCCCTCACGCATTGGTGGGCCTCGCGTTGAGGTCGCACTCCATGACGCGCACACCGAGGCGGTAGCCCTCCTTCGACGCGTCGAACACCTCACGAATCAGATTGATCGGGAGACAGAACGAGTAGGCGCTCTCTCGCATTCATGATGGGAAGGGAGCGTCGCCGATTACGACGAGGGGCATGCCCCCGCCGTCACGGTGATGTAGACCTGTGAAGGGTGTCCGACAGCCTGCACGGTGAGATGGCTCGCACCGGGCTTCGAGGTGATGCGGCCGTTCTCGACCGCTGAGCACCATCCGTTCGGGTAGTGCTGCGAGGCCGCGATCGCTATGGTCGTGACGCCGTGCGCCGCTTTCGTCGGGGCGTAGACCATGTTGAACGCCCCGGTGAACGGGTTGAAGATGACGGAGTTGGGTTCACCTGCGACTGCCTGGGGATACGTGCGTGAGAGCACCGTGACGATCGGCGAGTAGGACCCGTCGGGCTCCACGAGACCCTCGGCCGAGGAGCCGGTGGGATCGTCGTAGAATTTCCACGCCCAGTAGATCCACCCCAATTGGTCCAGCCCGGCCCATTCGACGTCGAAGCCGGCTAACGGGATACTCGTGGTGGCTCCGAACTCGCTCATGAAGATGGCGGGCCCGCTCGGCTGCGACGCGGAACTCATGGAGAGGCGAGTGATGTCCTGCTCCGCTGCGGACGTCTCCTCGGACTGGAGACACCGGAGGAGATCGGTGGGATTGCCCGTCACGGGGCTGCGGTCGCCGCAGTAGGTGTGGAAATTGAACACCACACGCTTGAAGGGCAGTGGCCCCAGTTGAGACGGGATGTTGCCGCCGGTCACCCAGTAGATGTCGGGCTCCACGAAGGTGAGGTGGTGGCTGTCGACGGACTGAATCGTCGGGATCACGCCGTTGTCGGGGTCTCCGGTGGGGCATCGCAACGCTCCGGCACCGTTGGCGAGAGGGGTCGCGTGGGCCTTTCCGATGTAGAAGCACTCGAGTTGCCCCGTGAAGGTGGAATCTGAAGCGGTCTGCGTCTCCGTTGAGAAAGGCTCGTTGTAAGGGTCGTATCCGACCACCCAGGGGTTGTTCTTGAAGTACTGCGCCACTGTCTTCCACACCAGGTCGAGATTGCCTTGGAGATTCCCCACGACATCGTTGCTCCAGAAGTGCGCCACCGCCGTCTGCAGCGTGGGATTCGAGTAGTTGTTGGACCACCGTCCGCCCTTGGGCACGATTGGCACGTTGTTGGTGCAGACGGCCCAGTTCGGAGCACCCTCACCGCGGAAGTTCTGGTTGTACACGTCCTGGTGCATATCCAACAGCGTGTAGATGCCGTAGCGGGACAGCAGCTTGACCGTGGCGGCAACATGTGCCAGGTAGCGCTCGGCGACGGCCCGGTTCCACTCGTGGGCGTTGCCGGGTGCGCCGACCGTGCAAATCTGGGGTTGGTTGGGCCCTCCCGACCCGGGCTCGAGCGCCTGCCATTCGATGCCGAGGCGCACGACGTTGAAGCCGAGGCTCTGCATTTCTGCAGCATCCGTCGCATTGAAGTTCCACGGCTTACCGGGATCGGGGTAGGCGATGTAGGGCGCGTGCTTGTAGACGACATTGACACCATGCAGGAGAACGACGCGTCCGTTGGCGTCGTAAAGGTACGGACCACCCGGCGAGCTCAGATAGCTGGGGACATTCGGACCAATCCCCTGTGCCGTCACGCCGCTGCTGCTCTGGTACTGCACGCCCTTGCCGTGCAGCTGCACGACGTGCGGGGTCAGGGCGTTCAGATTTGGCTGGTTGACGACGTGCTGCGGCGCCGTGGTCGTGGTTGTCGAGCCGACCGGCGCCGGGGGACCCGACGTGGTCGTGGTCGGTGGAGCCGTCGATGTCGTGGTCAGAGGCCTCGACGTGGTGGTGGTGGTGGGAGGTTTCGTGGTCGTGGTCGCAGGAGGTTTCGTGGTCGTGGTCGTCGGCTTCCCAGCAAACGTGGTCGTCGTCGTGGCGGCACCGGCACCTGCTGGGCCGAGCAGGCCGAGCAGCGTCCCGCACACCATGACCGAGAGGCCGACGAAGGCGGCCTTTCCCGGGTAGGTCGATCCGAACCCCATCAGTGTCCTCCCTGCCTCCGCCACCGCCTCGCCGAACTGCCGACTGTATCCACCCGGCCGTCCGGTACGGCGCACGCTTCCTAAATCAGGCGCCCGCGGCGCTTGCCCCGGACGAAAAGATCGGCCGACGCCTGGAGATCAACTTGCATCTGCCTCTGGTTCTCCAAGAGCTCGTCAGCCCACAACATCTGCAATGTCGTCTGGATCCGGTCGGTCCGGTGCTGTTCCCGGACGTCCTCGAAGGCCTTGCGCAGCACTTCATGGAGCACCTCGCCATGTGGTGGCGGTTCGTCGAGCACCTCGCTCCGGTCGGCCAGGACTTCGGCGAACCGCTCATACCAATGGTGCGTCGCCGCGTACGAGTCGCGCAGGACCGCCTCAGCAACGGCGACGGACTCGACCTCGGGCTGGCCCGTTGCTGGCGGGCGCACCGGCAGTGAGGCCAGGGTGAAGGCCGCCAGCCGAAGCCGGTTCGACCCGGTGAAGAGTCGGGAGATGGCCTCCACCGACACCACCTTTGCGCCTCGTTCGGCGAAGAACTGCCGGAAGGCGTCGTCGCAGAGGAGATAGGCGCGGTGCGACTCCTGTTGGCTCGCCTCGGTATCCACATGGCGGCGGGTGACGGTCAACCGCTCGACCGCGTCAGCGAGGTAGGCCGAGCTCGCAGTGAAAGCGGTGGACAGGGCGCGCCCGAGCGCCGCCGTGGCGCCTCGGGGCCAGAACAGGAAGCCGACGACGATGCTCACCCCGCAGCCGATGGCCACGTCTTCAATTCGCGTCAGCCCGACCTTCCAGCCGATGGGCTGAATGATGTTGAACAGGATGATCACCACGACGGTGAAGGCCGCCTGGCCGGCTGCGAAGGAGATCATGGAGGGAGCCACCCCGGACACCAGCACCACGACAGGAAGGACCACCCACAGAAAGACCGCATGATCGGCGAGGCCGATCATGATGGCGGACCCGACGATGAAGCCGACGGCGGTCCCTCCGACCGCTCGCAACGCGGTCGCCCCCGTTCCCACAGCACTGGACCGCAGCACCGACAAGGTCCCGAGTACCACCCAGAAACCGTGTTGCACGTTGGTGACCTCGACCACGGCGACCGCAAGGGCCAACCCCACAGCACCGCGCAGGGCATTGCGGAACCAGATGGAGCGGAACGACAGGTGGGACACGAGCCGGTGGGCGAAGGCCTGAGGGACGGACTCATCGGTCATGCCCATGCGGCGATCGATCACCGCTGCTTCGGCACCGGCTGCTTCGAGCGCAGCATCGGCCACCATTTCGGTGGCGAATCCGAGCGCGCGGGCATGAAATCCCGGGTCGAGCGAACCGGCGATGCTCTCGACCTGGCCAAGGTCCCGCTCCGGCCCGGAATCCGCCACGAGCGGCGTCTCCGATTCGGCTATGGAGGTCACGTCCGCTTGGAGGGCCGCGGCAATCAGCTGGTCCAGCTTCCCGGCGGCTTGCTGCACCGTTTCAATGCGCGCCGGGTCGTTGACGGGGTGGCCCTGACCGTCGCAGATCAGCGCGGCTGACTGGTGCAGCGTCTCGGCCACCTGCTCGATGACAGCCCGGGCCGGCATCGGCACGGTCGACCAGTGTTGGTCCCGGATCATGGCGCTGTTGCCGGCGACCCATTCCACGCGCCCCACCAGCTTGGAGAGCGCAACCGCGCTCGACGCAGCGCCCGTCGGGGGATAGGGCGTGCTGGAGAATTGCTGCTGGAGCTTCTGCAGCTCATCGGCAACATCGGCGTACTCCTCCGGAGCATCGTCGCTGCGGGAGCGGGCATCGGCGAGCCGGGCCACGGCAGAAACGGCCGCGGCAAGCCGTCGCCGGAGATTGTCGTGCCAGGGAGGTGGCCACAAGAACATGCAGCCGGCAATGCAGAAGGCTGCGGCAAACGTCCACCCGATCAGCCGAGGCCCTATGGCCGAGACCGGCTGCGCCACGGCCACGGGCAGGACGAAGGTCAGCAAGGCTGCGGTCGCCGCCGTGGCCGCTTGCGGCGCGACAATCCCCGCGAAGAGCACCCCGAAGCCGACGATCCCCATCGTCACGATGGCAGCAACCTTGTGCGTCGAAACCACAGTACCGAGCACGATGAAGCAGGCGCCGGCCACGTAGAGGCCGCCGTAGCAGGTGATGCGAGTGCGGGGGCGCCCGGTGAATTCGACCAGCAGAAGGAGCGCAAAAGAGCCGAACGATCCGAACAGGGCCACCTGGGCATCCGAGAAGATGAAGTGGGTCAAGGCGAAGACCGACGGCATGATCACGGCCGCCCTGAGCGAGCGCTTGAGGACGAGGAGATCCGGATCTTTCGAGCGGAACCAGCTTCGCAGAGTCGGGTGTGCCGGAGCGGCAGTCACCGCATCGGGAGGGTCTGTCACGAGTCGGCGGCCGTCATGGTGGAGGTGAACTATCCCTTCGCCGGCAGTGACCGTGCGGCACTGACACCTCGGTCGACCCACCTCCCGAGCTCACGCGCTGTGGCGAGATGTTCGGCATCGACCCGCAGCCAACCCGGCATCGGACGGCCCCGCATCACGGCCACCGATGCCGCGGTAGTCGACACCAACTTCTCCGAAGATGCCGGGCCGACCCGGACCAGGATCCCACCTTGCCCACTCGCGGCGATGGCTAGGTTCCCTCCGATGAGGAAGGCCACGCCGCCGAACATCTTTCTCTCGGTGAGGCCCTGCTGCACGGCGACGCGAGCCCTGATGCGCTGGGCCAGGTCCTGGTCGTATGCCACCGGACCAGCGTACGCATGGCGCCCGCCGCGTGCCGTTAGTCCAGCTCGGCCAGCAACTCCCGGCAGCGCTGCGCGTCGCTCCGTAGCTTGGCCCGAAACCCGTCCATACGAGCCAATTTGGCGCTGATCTGCTCGGCCAGGGAGTCGTTCAACACCAGGGCTTCCTGCAGAGTCGCCTTCTGCTCGGCCAACGCCTTCTTGCTCGTGACATCCTTCGTGGCGCGGTACGTGGCCCGCAGCTCGTCCAGCCTCGTCTCGAGGGCCAGGAACTCCCGGATCTCGTCGAGATTCATCCCGAGCACTTCTCGTAGTTCCAGGATCCGCTGCAGGTGAGCCAGGTCTTCGGGGGTGTAGCGGCGCTCCCCGCCCGAGGTATAGAGCGAGGGCGTGAGCAAGCCGAGCTCCTCGTAGTACCTCAGAGTCCGGGCCGACACGCCGACGCGGGTGGCGGCATCACTGATGCGGATCCCCGGGTCCGGGCCATCAGCGAGGGTGGGCGTCCCCGTCTCTTGGCGTGGGGTCGAGACGGGCATCTCAATCCACCAACATGGACTCGGTCTCGGCCACGGCCTCCTGGGCGGGGACCCAATCGGCATCCGGCCCGTTCTCCTCCGCGTCCACGTGGTGATACTTACCGCCCCGGAGAAGCGACGCCACGGCCCCCAAGAGACACGCGCCGGCGGCGAAGGAGAACGCCTCGGTCAGGCCTTTGGAGAAGGCGGGTGCGATCAGGTGGGGGAAGAACTGACGACTGGTGAGGTAGGACGCCGTCGAATGCGGCAGCTGCGACAGTTCGGCGTGGCCCAGCAGAACCTGCATCGGGTTGTAACCCAGAAAGGCGGCGAAGAGGCTTCCGACCGGGGGGAGATGCGACACCTTCGTCGCCACCGACGGGCTGACGCCCTGCGCGATGAGGCCGTGGTACAAGGAGGACGGCAACGTGGCGGCCAGCCCCAGAATCATCAGGGTGAAAAAGATCCCGATGGAGAGGACTTGGGCGGAGGCGTTGAAGGTGCCGGCCATGCCGGCTCCGGCTCCGCGCTGGTTCGCCGGCAGGCTGTTCATGATGCCGGTCTGGTTCGGCGCGATGAACATGCCCATGCCCACCGAGTTCAGGAAAATGAGGCCGGCAAACCCGAGGTAGGAGAAGTTCACCGGCAGCGTGGTCAGCAGAATGAACGAGAGCGCCGAAATCACCAACCCACCAGTTGCGAACGGGCGGGCGCCGTAACGGTCGGCCAACACTCCGCTGAGAGGCGCAGCCACCAGCAACCCGACGGTCAGCGGGATCATATAGATGCCCGCCCACAGGGGCGTGGCGGAGAAGCTGTACCCGTGCAACGGGAGCCAGATCCCCTGCAGCCAGATGATCAGCATGAATGTCAAGCCGCCGCGGCTCAGCGAGGCGAGGAAACTGGCCGCGTTGCCGGCCGAAAAGGCGCGGATGCGGAAGAGCGAGAGGTGGAACATCGGCTGCTTCACCCTGGTCTCCACGATGCCGAACACGAGCAGGACGGCCATACCGCCGAAGATCTCGACCAATACTTTCGGGTTGGTCCAGCCCATGGAGTGCCCGCCATAGGGCAGCAACCCGTAGGTGATCCCGATCAGGACGAGGATGAGGCCCACAGCGAACGTGACGTTCCCCAGCCAGTCGATCTTGGCCGGCGTCCGCACCCCCCTCTCCTTGAGCTTGACGTAGGCGACGATGGTGCCGAGGACACCGAAAGGAACCGAAATCAGGAACACGAGATGCCACTGGACGGGGGCCAGCACACCTCCGAGGACAAGCCCGATGAAGGAACCGGCGATGGCCGCCGTGTTGTTGATCCCAAGCCCGAGGCCGCGCTGATCGGACGGGAACGCGTCGGTGATGATGGCCGAGGAGTTGGCGAACAGCATGGCCCCACCCACTCCCTGACCGACACGCATCCCGATGAGCCAAAGGGCGGCCGGGGTTCCCGTGAGCCAGGTCACGGCCAGGAGGAGCGAAAAAGAAGTAAAGACGATGAAGCCGAGATTGAAGATCTTGACCCGTCCGAAAATGTCCCCGACGCGGCCCAGCGTGACCACCAACACCGCCAGTACGACACTGAAACCCATCAGCATCCAGAGCAGGTAGCCGGTATTGCCGGGAGTGAGCGGATTGAGCTGAATGCCTCGGAAGATGTCGGGCAGCGAGATCAGGACGATGGACTGGTTGATGAACACCATCAAGGTGCCCAGGGTCACGGTTGCCAACGCGACCCACCGGTAACGGGTCTGCACCTGGTCCGGGACCGCCGCAACGGGGGCCGATCCGTTGCCATTGGTCAGCGTCGTCACACTCACGGCGCGAAGTTTAACGTTAACGTCAATGTTATGAATCATCAACGGCAGAACGGGCCAGGACCAGGGGAAACGTATTCCCACATGCCGTAGGAGCGAGATGCGGCACGACGGGATTGATGGAATCCTGGAGAGGAACACTCCTCGGCGATGGGGCACGTCGATGCGGCACGAACAAGGACGAGCTGATCGGAGCGGCAGCACCATGCAATCGACGACCGCAGGGGGCCCGGAGCACGTCCATGTCCTGATCGTCGGCGCCGGGCTGTCAGGCATCGGTGCGGGCTACTACCTCCAGACCGAATGCCCGTGGGCCGATTACGCCATCTTCGAGGCACGCGAAGACATTGGGGGGACCTGGGACCTGTTCCGCTATCCCGGCGTCCGTTCCGACTCGGATATGCACACACTGGGCTACTCGTTCCGCCCCTGGGACGGCGAGAAGTCAATCGCTGACGGCGACTCCATTCTGCAGTACATCAAGGAGACCGCGGCCGAGTTCGGCATTGAGGGTCATATTCGCTTCAAGCACCGGATCATCGCGGCCGAGTGGTCGACGCCCGACTCGCTGTGGCACGTCACCGCGGAGCGGACCGACACCGGTGAGACCGTTGCGATCACTGCCTCCTTCCTCTTCTCCTGTAGCGGCTATTACCGATACGACCACGGGTACCTGCCTGATTTCGAGGGCATGGCTGATTTCGGCGGCCCCATCGTGCACCCGCAGGCCTGGCCCGAGAGCCTCGATTACGCCGGCAAGAGAATCGTGGTCATCGGCAGTGGAGCAACCGCCGTCACACTCGTCCCCACGCTGGCCCGGTCCGCTTCGCATGTTGTCATGCTGCAGCGCTCACCGACCTACGTCGCATCGCTGCCCGCGAAGAGTCCCGTCGTGGGCCTGCTGCGCAAGACGCTCCCGCCCAAGCAGGCCGGGACCGCAGCCAAGTGGTTCCATGCATTGACGACCCAGGCCTTCTACCGATTGAGCCGGAAATACCCCACGCTCGTCCGGCGGATGCTGTCCAAGGGGGTGGAGCGCCAGCTTCCTCCCGGCTACGACATCGCCACGCATTTCACTCCCCATTACGACCCATGGGATCAGCGCTTCTGTGCCGTGCTGAACGGCGACCTCTTCAAGACGTTGACCTCAGGTGCTGCATCGGTCGTGACCGACCAGATCGAGCGTTTCACCAAGACGGGCATACTCCTGAAGTCGGGCCGGGAAATCGAGGCGGACATCATCGTCACGGCCACCGGGCTCGAGCTCCTCTTTCTGGGCGGCATCGTCCTCAGCGTGGATGGGGAGGTGGTCGATCCCTCGACCAGACTGACGTACAAGGGGATGATGATCGAGGGCGTCCCCAATCTCGCTCTGGCTATCGGTTACACCAATGCCTCTTGGACACTGAAGTGTGATCTCACGTGTGACTACGTGTGTCGCCTGCTGAACCACATGCGCTCCCGGGGTTACACCCGATGCGTTGCGCGCAACCGGGACCACTCTGCAGCGGCGGGTCCGATCCTCGGGCTCACCTCCGGGTACATTCAGCGCTCGGCGCATTTGCTGCCCAAGCAGGGGGCAACGCATCCGTGGAAGGTGCACCAGAGCTACCTGCGGGACTATCGCGCGTTGAAAATGGGCGACGTCGACGACTCCGTCATGGAGTTCTCCGGTTCGAAAGAACCGAAGAACGCACTCCAGACCACGGCACCCTGAAACAGGCCGACCAGCAGTCATGAAAGAGTTTCGTGGCCGCGTGGCCGCTCTCACCGGAGCGGGTTCGGGCATCGGGCGGGCGCTGGCCAAGGCGTTGGCGCGACGGGGCGCGCACCTGGCACTCAGCGACATCGACGACAACGGCCTGGCCGAAACGGTGGCGCAATGCCGGGGCTCCGGGGTCAACATCACCTCGTCACGACTGGACGTCGCCGATCGCGACGCTGTCTGCTCCTGGGCCGATGGTGTTGTCGCCGATCACCGGCGGGTCAACCTGCTCATCAACAATGCCGGAGTGGCGCTCGGCGCCACCGTCGAGTCGGTGTCCTACGAGGACTTTGAATGGCTGATGAACATCGACTTCTGGGGCGTGGTCTACGGAACCAAGGCATTTCTGCCGTACCTCAAGCAGTCCGGCGAGGGGCACATTGTGAATCTCTCCAGCGTCTTTGGCCTTATCAGCGTGCCGGCGCAGTCGGCCTACAACGCTGCGAAGTTCGCGGTGCGGGGATTCAGCGACTCTCTGCGCATGGAACTCGAGATCGAAGGTGCCAATGTCTCAGTGACGACAATCCACCCCGGCGGAATCAAGACGAACATTGCACGCAACGCCCGCATACATGCGAGCGTGCGTGACGTAGCCGGCAATCCGGAGAGGTCGGTCAGTGATTTTGAGCGCGCCTTCATCACCAGTCCCGAGAAGGCTGCCGCACAGATCCTCATGGCCGTCCAGCGTGATCGGCGGCGGGCGCTGATCGGTCCCGATGCCAAGGCGATCGATTTCATCTCGAGACTCCCGGCGACCGTCTATCAGTCCGTCCTCACGAGGGGTGCCACCCGCCTCCGGCGCCAGCCCGACCGGGAGCCCTAGCCCGATACTCGGGCCCCGAATCCATTGAGCACCGTACCGATGGCGAGCCGCCAACGGCGCTCGACCGATTCCGTCGAGGTACCGAGTCGGCCGGCCGCTTCGGCGAACGCCATGCCCTGGAGCAATGCCACCAGTACGTGGGCGACGTCGGTCTCGTCACCATGAAGGCGCCCAAGGTCGATGCACCGCCGCACACGGCTGACGATCAGAACGCGAACTGAGCTGGTCGCCGCCAGCTCGTCGGGCCCCGGTGAGAAGTCCGTGAAGGGCCGGGAGAACATCACCTCGGCCAACGCCCGGTTGGACCGAATGAACCTCCGGTACGCCGAGGCCGTGGTCCACAGATCGGCGATGGGATCTGCCGTCTCGGCCGGTGCGGCCAGCTGCTCCGAAAGCTCTTGAAACCCTCGGAAATACAGCTCGCGGACCACCCCGGCCTTGTCTCCGAAAAGTTCATAGAGAGCGGGCGCCGAGGTCTCCGCCCTGGCCGCCAAGGACCGTGCCGTCAACCCAGCCGCGCCCTCTTCAGCCAGGATGTCTACCGCGATGGAGAGCAGCCGATTACGCAACTCCGGGGTGCGTTGCTTGGTCCGAGGCATCAGGAAATCCCGTTGCGCCGGGGCATCTCCCCGGAGAGGAACCTTTTTGGAACGATGTTCTGAAACATTGATCCAATATAGGTGACATCGAGGCCCAGCTGGGTGTCCAAACTTGTCCGCGACGCGCGATGACATGCCATTGGGACTGAGCTGGTCAGATCCTCCTGAGGCCAAATTGGAGACTGGACACCCCGCTCCATCCGACCCATGATCAATGCGTGGAGTCCTCTCCGTCGTTCCTGGAAACGCTGATCGGTTTCCCGGGTGCG
>Ga0302187_10004146_pt1 | contig 11672 bp, 9 predicted proteins | sample II_Bog_E1_3_FD_202120 | JGI IMG/M metagenome (GOLD analysis project Ga0302187, IMG submission 202120) | Peat permafrost microbial communities from Stordalen Mire near Abisko, Sweden - II_Bog_E1_3 | ecosystem: Environmental > Terrestrial > Soil > Wetlands > Peat | place: Sweden: Abisko, Stordalen...
CTTCAAAAATCGCCTCTTTCGGCGAATTTTCAAAACGACTCTCACGCCGCGTGCAGGACACCCCGATACGTCGCATCCTCAAGCACGCGTCCGGCGCCCAAGGCCACGCAGTTCAGGGGGTTGTCGGCCACTCTGACCGGCAACCCGGTCTCATGGGCCAGCAGTTTGTCGAGATTGGCCAGCAGTGATCCGCCGCCAGTCATGACAATGCCGCCATGGATGATATCCGCGGCGATCTCGGGCGGGGTGTTTTCCAGGGCGTTGCGGACGGCGGCCACGATCTGCCCGACCGGCTCGGCCAGGGCATCGACAATCTCGGACTGCGACATCGCGATTTCGACCGGCACGCCCCTGGCCAGATCGCGCCCCTTGATCACCGCAACCGGCACCGGGCCCTGCCCGCACAACCGCGCAGAGCCCATTTGCAGCTTGACCCGTTCGGCCGTGGCCTCGCCGATCAGCAGATTGTAGTTGCGGCGCACATGTGACACGATGGCATCGTCCATCCGGTCGCCGCCGACGCGAACCGACAACGCCAGGCTGAGCCCGCCGACCGCGATAACGCCGACTTCGGTGGTTCCCCCGCCAATGTCGACCACCATCGATCCGATCGGATGGGTGACCGGCAGATCGGCGCCGATCGCCGCCGCCATGGGCTCATCGATCAGCCAGACTTTGCGTGCGCCCGCGTTGGATGCCGCATCGCGGATCGCGCGCCGTTCGACAGGCGTTGACCCCGAAGGCACGCAAACGACAATTTCGGGTCTGCCCCGCATCGGACCGCCCGGTCCTTGCGCCTTGCGGATGAAATGCTTGATCATCTGTTCGGCCACTTCGAGATCGGAGATGACCCCGTTGCGCAGCGGGCGGACCGTCTTGATATGATCGGGGGTGCGCCCCATCATCATCTTTGCATCGTTGCCGACCGCCAGCACGCTGGTGACGCCGTTGATGGTCTGCAGCGCGACCACCGATGGTTCGGCCAGCACCACCCCCAGCCTGCGCACATAGACCACCGTATTGGCGGTCCCGAGATCGATCGCCAGGTCGGAGGATGCAAAGGAAAACAGATCAAATAAGGACATAGGCTCATCCGCGGTTCAAACATCCCTCCGCCAGCGCCCTGCTAGCTGAGCGGAATATGAACCGATTACCCGGTCTGCGGCACAATCCCCCCTGTGCGGGACCAACGGGCTTGCCCCATGTCGGTTGGTGTGCGCGGATCGCTGCAAAGGGCGGGCGCAGGCCCATTCTTGCGTTTCGCCAAAAAAATTGACGCTGGCGGGAAGGTTTTTTTGGATTCATGTCTCTCACTGGGAAAAGGCAATAAATGCGCTGGGACATTGGGGGAGGGCGTTACGCAGTCGGAAGGGCAACATAACCTTGCGCGTCGTCGTGCGCTTGCGGCGTGGGTGGCGCGCGAGATCATGCCGCATGAGGGGCGGGTGCGTGCGTGGTTCGCACGCAGACGCTTGAGCCCAGAGGATATCGATGAGCTTATGCAGGAAGCCTATTGCCGAATAGCGATGCTGGACGGGGTCGATCACATCGATTCCGGCCATGCCTATTTCTTTTCCGTGGCGCGGAACCTGTTGCTGCGTCGGCTAAAGCGGCAGCGCGTCGTGCAGTTCGAGGAAATCTGCGAAATCGAGAGCTTTCGGGACCAGAGCAATCCTTCGCCCGAAGAACAGGCCGCCAATCGCCAGGCCTATGACCGGGTGTTGACGCTGATCGCCGGTTTGCCCGAGCGGTGCCGCAACATCGTCGAATTGCGCAAGATCGAGGGCTGGTCGCAAAAAGAGATCGCCGCCCATTTCGGGATAACCGAAAAGGCCGTGGAAAAGCAGGTGTGGTCCGGTGTCCGGGCCGTGCGCGAAGGATGGTCGCGCCAATTCGACCAGCCACCGATCGGCGGTGATTTTGCCGACCCTGCGCGCCAGCGCAAGGCGGTTGAGCCATGACCGGCACAGGCCCCGATGATGCGCTGGAAGCGGCGCGCTGGGTTGCGCGGATGGATTGCGGCACCTGGAGCGATGCGGACGAGGCCGCGCTGCAGCGATGGCTGGCCGGTGCGCCCCGGCGCCACGGGCTTTTGCTGACAACCCATGCGGCATGGTTGCTGCATGACGAGACCGCCCCGCAAGCGCCCGCCACCAGCGAGGATGCAATCGAAAGCCCAGTCGCAAGCCCCGTGCGGTGGCGCAGGCGCGCCGTGCTCGGGGGCGTGGCCGCGGCCGGGATCGGCATGGTCGGTTCGGCCCTGTGGTACGATCCGGGCGTGGCCTATGCGACCAAGCTGGGGGAAATCCGCCGCGTGCCATTGGTCGACGGTTCAGTCATGACCATCAATTCGGGCAGCGAAATCAAGGTTCACATGGCCAAGCGCGCGCGCGAGGTCGAAATCGCGCAGGGCGAGGCATGGTTCGAAGTGGCCAAGGATGCCAGGCGGCCGTTTGTCGTGGCCGCGGGCAATGCCAAGGCCATGGCGATCGGGACCGCCTTTTCGGTGCGCAAGCGCGACAGCGGGGTCGAAGTGCTGGTCACCGAAGGGATCGTGGAAACCTGGTCGGAAGATGTTGATTCCCCGCGCCTGCGCGTCACGGCAGGCCAGCGGGCCTTTATCGGCGACCAGTCGATCGTGCATTTCGAGGCAACCCACGCCTCGGGGGTGGATCGTGCACTCGCCTGGCGCGAAGGCATGATCGATCTCAACGGCACGACGCTGGGCGATGCCGCCGAAGAGTTCAACCGTTACAACGATCGCAAGATCCTGATCTCGAACCCGGCGATGATCGGCGAACAGTTCGACGGGGTGTTTCGCATCGACGATCCCGAAGGGTTTGCCAACGCCGTGCGCAGTGCGCTCAATGCCAACGTCAACATGGACGATCCACGCTGGATCAGGATCGAACCGGCGCGATAGAGCGGCCACACGCCAAAAAATCATTGCAAGGCAGTATATTATCGAAAAACCGGCATCTTTTTCCAGAAATTTTTTCTAAAAAATTGCACACATTGGGAAGGAAACTTTGGATCCGGGACTCTTGGTAAGCAAAGGGGCAAAAAAGCTCTTTGGATCAAAGTTTCTTGTTGAGGGGGAATTGATGCCATATTCTGCAATTCGTCAGGCGCTATTTGCGTCCACTGGAATTGTGTGCATGATGACCGTGCCAGCCACGGCACAGGCCGCGGCACAGCTCAAACAGTTTTCAATCGACGCCCAATCGGCCGAGACCGCCATCGGCGAATTCGGACACCAGGCCGGCGTACAGATCGTTGCCCCGCGAAAGTTGACCCGCTCGGTGCGGACCAACCCCGTCCACGGCGAATTGTCGGTTGCCGCAGCGCTCGACCGGCTGTTTGCCGGGACCGGGCTCGAGGTGCGCCAGACCGGGCCGCAGACATTTGCGGTGGTGGCAAAACCGGTCGCCACCGCCGGGCCGTCGGCGGTGGCCTCGGCAGCCCTGGTTGGGCGGACCGCTGTCGCCGAAGAGACCTCTGCGGCGCAGCCGGCGGCGCCGCCTGCCGCCGATCCCACCCAGGGCGCCGCTGCGCCCGATGCGGCGCCGATCATCGTCACCGGCCTGCGCGCCAGTCTCGACAATTCGCGCGGGATCAAGCGCGCGGCCAGCGGCATCGTCGATGCCATCTCGATCAAGGATATCGGCAAGTTGCCGGATGCCAACCTGGCCGAATCGCTCCAGCGCATCACCGGCGTATCGATTGACCGGTCGGGCGGCGAAGGCGCGTTCATCACGGTCCGCGGCTTTGGCCCGGAATTCAACACGGTGCTGGTCAACGGCCGCCAATTGGCCACCCCTACCGACCCTAGCCAGGCATCTGGTCGGGCATTCTCGTTCGACACGCTGGCGTCCGAGCTTGTATCGGGTGTGGAGGTCTACAAGTCGTCGACCGCGCGATTTCAGTCTGGCGGGGTTGGATCGACGGTCAACATCAAGACGGCCCGGCCGTTTGACTACAACGGGTTGAAATTCTCGTCCTCGGTCGATGTCAACTATGACACCAATGCCAAGAAGGCCGCGCCCGACGGGTCATTCCTGTTTTCGGACACCACCCACGACGGCAATTTCGGCGTGCTGCTGTCGGGCAGCTATCAGCATCGCTATGGCAAGCTGAACACCGCGCAGACCGACGGCTGGCTGGTCAACCCGGCGGTTCCGGGCAGCCAGGTCAATGGCGGAGCGGGCACCGTCAGCGCCAGCAACCCCAACGGCAACCTGTTCATCCCGCAGGATTTCGATGAACGCGTGATCACCGAAAACCGCGAGCGCATCGGCGGCACGCTGGTGTTGCAATACCGGCCCAACAACGATCTGACGATTACCGCCGACGCGCTTTACAGCAAGTTTACCGACACCACCGATTCCCGCTCGTTCGGCAACTGGTTCACCGCCACCAACCTGACCAACGTCAAGACCGATGCCAACGGCACGGCCATCGACATGACCCAGGCATCGGGCATTGCCGAGGATTTCCACGACGAAAAATTCGACAAGCGCACCAACACCAAGGCGTTCGGCCTGAATGCCGACTGGAAGATCAGCGAACACGTCAGCGCGGTGTTCGATGTCAACTATTCGGTGGCCAAGGAAGATCCCAACAACGGCCAGGAAAACGAACTGGCTCTGTTGGGCTATGATACGGGTTACGCACGGTTTCAGTCCGACAGTTCGGTATTGCCCTGGTTGTCCCAGGGACTGCCCGTCGCAGGCGGCGGCGCATGCCCCGGATCGGCAACCAATTCTGGCGTGGCCAGTTCCAGCGCAGTGGTGGGGCAGAACAACCAGGGCGCCAACGAACAGTTGTGCCAGCACGTGATGTTCTATCGCGGCTATGGGACGGATGACCAGGTGGTCCAGGCGCGTGCCGATTTCGTCTACAAAAGCGACAGCAAAGAGGGGCTGACCAGGGCCAACTGGGGCTTGTATGTTTCGCAGGATCGCAAGGACACCGCCTACGATTCCAACGAAGACGATTCGGGCAATGCGGTAGCCGGATATTTGATCCCTGCCCCCGCCAGCGTGCCGATCTCGGTGTTCAATGCCGGGTCGAATTTCCTTTCGGGCATCAGCGGCGCCAGTCGCCTGCCAACCCAATGGCTGACGTTCGATGCCGCCACTTTGTTCAGCGCGATCACCGCGCAACAGCAGGCCACCAATCCCGGGTTCACCTTTGCCCCGCATGACATCAACGACACCGTCGTGCGCGAACGGGTGTTCGGCAGCTATTTCGAATCGCAATTCGATGGCGCGCTGGCGGATCGACCGTTCAGCCTGGTGGCCGGGGTCCGCGTCGAACTGACATCGGCCTATGTCAACGGCCTGGCCACGGCCTATACCGGCCTGCGCTATCAGGACCCGACCGACGATATCCCGGTATCATCGGGCACCACGCGGACGGTCGGCACCAACAATTATGTCGATATCCTGCCCAACCTTGCCTTCAAATGGCTGGTCAGCGACACCTTCACCGCGCGTCTGGCCGCATCGCAGACGCTGACCCGGCCCACGCTCGAACAATTGTCGCCGGTCACCACGTTGAACACCTATCGGCCGGGCGATTTTGCCGCGTCCACCGGCAATCCCAACCTCAAACCGTTCAAGTCGGACAATCTCGATATCTCGGGCGAATATTACTACGCCCGCGCCAGCTATGTCTCGCTGGGCGGATTTCTGAAAAATGTCAGCAACTTCATCGTGCTGAACCAGACCACCGGCCCGATCAACGGCGTCAACGGCCCGCTGATCGATCCGGGCACCCCGTCCAGCCCCAACACCACCAACGCGCCGGCGCAATGGACCATCACGGCGCCGATCAACGGCGCGGATGCCACCGTGGTCGGGCTGGAGGCGGCATGGCAGCACGCGTTGGGCAACACCGGGATCGGCTGGCAGGTCAACGGCACTCTGGTCCATTCCAACCGCCAGTTGAACCCCCAGGACGTCAGCCAGAAATTCGCGCTGACCGGCCTGTCGAATTCGGCCAATGCCGTGCTGTTCTATGACAAGAACGGCATCGAGGCACGCATCGCATGGAACTGGCGCGCGCACTTCCTGCAATACCTGACCCCGCCGCCCAACGGCGCCGGTCAGGCAGTGACGCAAGTGCGCGCCTATCAGCAATTCGATGCCAGCCTGGGCTATCACCTGAACAAACAATATTCGGTGTTTTTCGAAGCGGCGAACCTGACCGACAGCAAGCTGGAGAAATATGCCTATTACACCAACCAGTTCCTCTACGCCGAAGACAGCGGGCGGCGGTTCAAGGCCGGTGTGCGGTACAACTTCTGATCCGCACAGGTTGATCGATTGACCGCCAGGGGTCCGGGCGTTCACAACCACGCCCGGACCTTTGCCGTCTGCCCCCTGGGCACTACTGGCGCGAACGCAGCGCGATAGAGGCTTTACGTGGAATGACCCAAGCTGTGAAATCGGTCTGCATTGTCGGCGGCGGTTCGGCCGGATGGCTGACCGCCGGATTGATCGCCGCCCGGCATCGTGGCGCGCCGGGCGGCGAGCACTGCCTGTCGATCACGCTGGTGGAAAGCGTGGAACGCGGGGCGATCGGCGTGGGCGAAGGCACCTGGCCGACCATGCGCCAGACTTTGCGCAAGATCGGCATTTCCGAAACCGATTTCATCCGCGCCTGCCACGCCTCGTTCAAGCAGGGCGCCAAATTCGTCGGCTGGCGCACGGGCGATCCGGACGATTTCTATTACCACCCGCTGGTCCTGCCCGAGGGCTTTCCCGATCTGGACCTGGCGCCGCACTGGCATGATTCGGGAACCAGCTCGTTTTCGGATACGGTGTGTTTTCAGGAATTCCTGTGCGAAAACGGCCTGGCGCCAAAGCTGATCACCTCGCCCGAATATGGCGGGATCGCCAACTATGCCTATCACCTCGATGCCGGGCAGCTTGGCAAATTGCTGCGCGATCATTGCGTGGGCAAACTCGGCGTGCGCCACCTCGATGACGAGATCGTCCGCGTGGAACAGGCCGACAACGGCGATGTGACCGCGGTGGTCGGTCTGCGCCGTGGCCCGATCAAGGCCGACCTGTTCATTGATTGCAGCGGATTTTCCTCACTGCTGCTGGGCCAGACACTGGGCGTGCCGTTTGTCGATTGCAGCGATGTGCTGTTCATCGATCGCGCGCTGGCCGTACAGGTGCCCTATGACGGACCAGACAGCCCGATCGTCTCACACACCGTTTCCACCGCGCAAAAGCACGGCTGGATCTGGGACATCGGACTGCAAAGCCGGCGCGGCGTCGGCTATGTCTGGTCCAGCCGCCATGCCGGGGCCGACCGCGTGGCGGACGAACTGGCGGCCTATGTCGGCCCCGCCTTTGCCGATCTCAATCCGCGCGAAATCGCCATTCGATCGGGCCACCGCGCCTGTTTCTGGAAAAACAACGTGGTTGCCGTGGGACTGGCCGCCGGGTTTCTTGAACCGCTCGAAGCTTCGGCGCTGGTGCTGGTCGAACTGTCGGCCGACTATATCGCCACCGCGATGCCGGCCACGCGCCATGCGATGGATATTGTCGCCCGGCGATTCAACGCCATGACCCGCTATCGCTGGGACCGCATCATCGAGTTTCTGAAGCTGCATTACATGTTGTCCGAACGCGAAGACACTGCGTTCTGGCGCGACAACCGCGACCCCGACACCATCCCGCAGAATTTGTGCGACCAGTTGGAATTGTGGCGCCACCATCCGCCCGGCGAGCATGATTTCGCCAGCGCCAACGAGATGTTTCCGGCGGCAAGCTATCAATACGTGCTCTATGGCATGGGCTTTCGCACCGAGCCTTTGCGCAGACCCACAGCGGACGAGCGCCACGCGGCGCAGGACGCCTTTGCCCGCACCACCGCCACCAAGCGAAAGCTCGCCGCGATGCCGACCAACCGCGCCCTGCTGGACAAATTGGCGCAGTACCGATTTCAGCCGATCTGAATTTTGGCCATTTGCATCAGACTTTTACAGGGGGCAGTGATGAAACTCGTTCAACTCAGCCGCACCGAGCACGGGCATCTGCGCATCAATCCCGCGCTGGCGCTGTCAGTGGCGGCCAATGTCCATCTGGTGCCGCTGACGCTGTCGGAAATCCGCACCGTTGCCAGCCAGTTTCCGGTGTTCCTGGCCAAAGATGGCGAAACCGGGCAATTCTATCCCTGTGCGCTGATGGGGCTGGAACCGCACGAAAACCTCTATTGGACCGGGTCGGCGCTCGATGCCGATCATATCCCGCTCAACCTTCTGCGCTTGCCGTTCTTCATCGGCGGGGCCGATCCGGCACAGGCGGCGATCTGCCTTGATGAACACAGCCCCGGCGTCGATGCCAACGGACCCTGCGCCATCCTCGAACCCGATGGCAGCGACACCGGCTATATCACCACGATCCATGGCATTCTCGACCGGCTGGCGGCAGGCAAGGCACCGACGCGTGGGTTTGTCGACAGGGTGGTCGGTCTGGGGCTGGCACGGGAGACAAAGCTCGACGTGCGCTTCGACAATGGCACGGGGGCCGTGCTGAACGGCCTTTATGCCATCGATGAAACGGCCTTGGGCCGCCAGGTGGCGGCGGTGACCGATTTTGACGATGTCATGGTGCTGGCCGCAATGGCGCTGTCGCTGGCGCATGTCGGCGGCCTGGTCCGGCGCAAGAACCGGCGGATCGAGGCCGACGCGCAATGGCTGGGCGCGGCGGCCTAGGCACCATGACCGCGCATCGGGGCCTGGCGCTGGGGCGCGATCACGTGCCCGTGTGGATCTTTGACGATGCCCACCCCGCGCCGCAGGCCTTGCGCGCGGCAGCAGAGGCCGCGTGCTTTGCCCGGCAGGATGGCGATTTCTACCCCGGGATGCGCGCGGACCCGCCAGCGGACTATGCCGACTGGCTGGCCGATTTTCTGCAGGTTCGCGACGGATGGGGCGGAATGCAGGTGCTGCGCGCCAGCTTTGCGATCGCCGCCACCGATCCGGCGTCGCTCCTGCCGATCCAGCGCATTCCCCATTTTGACGATCCCGACCCGGCAATCTGGGCGGCGGTGCACTATCTGGCCGAGGCGCCACACGGCGGCACGCTGTTCTTTCAACACCGCCGCAGCGGGTATGAACGGATCACCGCGTCGCGTGTGTCGGCATGGCGCCAGGCGCTGGCCGCCGACAGCGCCGAACACGGATTTCCCGACGCAGCCTATTGCGGGCCCGATGATGCACGGTTTGCCTGCATCGGTTCGGCCGGTTGGCGCCCCAACCGCCTGGTGCTCTATCCCGCCAATTGCCTCCACGCCGGCGACATCGGCGGATCGTGGGCCAGTCGGTCCCGGCTGACGATAGCCGCGCTCTTGCGCCTTGGCCCCTAGGCTCAGGGGCGCACCAGCACCTTCAACGCCTCACGCGCGTTCATCGCGGCATAGCCGTCCGGCACATCATCGAGCGCCACCGTGCGGTCGAACACCAGGCCGGGCTGGATACGGCCCTCCATCACGTCGGGCAGCAGCGTGTCGATATAGGCGCGCACCGGCGCCGGGCCGCCGCCGACCACGACGTTGCGATAGAACATCGGTTGCGCGCCGGGAATCGTGTCGTAATGCGGAACGCCCACGCGGCCAACCGCGCCACCGGCCCGGACAATCCCCATCGCGGTGGCCATCGCATCAGCGGTTCCGACACATTCCAGCACCGATTGCACGCCGATCCCGCCGGTCAATGCCATGATACCGGTGATCGCCTCATCACCCCGCGTTGCCACGACATCGGTCGCGCCGAACTGCCGCGCCAGATCGGTGCGGACCGTGTGGCGCCCCAGCATGATGATCTGTTCGGCGCCCAACCGTTTGGCCGCGATCACCCCGCACAGCCCGACCGCGCCATCGCCGATCACCGCCACCGTGCCCCCCGGCCTGACTCGCGAGATGACCGCCGCATGGTGGCCGGTGCCCATCACGTCGGACAACGTCAGCAGCCCGGGCATCAGCGCATCGTCTTCGCCGACCGGCAAGGGATAGAGCGTGCCATCGGCCCAGGGCACGCGCAAGGCTTCGGCCTGCGCGCCACCGGCTTCGCCGCCAACACCGAAAAAGCCCCCGTGACGGCACGCGGTCTGCAAGCCTTCGTCGCAAAACAGGCAACTGCCATCGGAAAAGGCAAACGGCATGATCACCACTTGCCCGCGCCGGATCGTGCGCACCTCGCTGCCGATATCGAGCACCACGCCGATCGCTTCGTGGCCCATCTGCTGGCCCGCCACATTTGGCCCGCCGTTGTAGGGCCACAAGTCGCTGCCGCAGATGCAGGCCCGCGTGATGCGGATCACCGCGTCGGTGGGTTGACGGATGGCGGCATCGGGCACGGTCTCGATACGCACATCGTGCGCCTTGATCATCACGGTTGCGCGCATGTCAACTACTCCTGATCCTGCACCGGGCCGCCGAGGTAATCGGCATCGGACACGTGTTCCATCCATTCGACCATGCGGCCATCGAGCCCTTCCTGGATGGCGATATGGGTCATCGCAGTGGTCGGCGTCGCGCCGTGCCAGTGGCGATGCCCGGGCGGGCACCACACCACATCGCCCGCGCGGATTTCCACCACCGGGCCACCTTCGCAGCGGGTCCAGCCGGTGCCCGCGGTAACGACCAGCGTCTGGCCGAGCGGGTGGGTGTGCCAGGCGGTGCGCGCGCCGGGCTCGAACGTGACACTGGCGCAGGCGTGGCGTGCCGGTTCGGGCGCGGTGTTCAACGGATCGATGCGCACACGACCGGTAAACCAGTCTGCAGGACCAACCTGGGCGGGTCGGCTGCCATTGCGGTACAAGATCATGCAATGCTCCTATCGGAAACGGGCCAGGGCCCGCACGCGATCTTTGCGCGGGGGCCACCATGTTTCACGCTGCTTCATCGACCGGGCTTATACTGTTGATCGAGCGGGTTGATTACCGTCAAACCGTTTGACGCAACGATGAGTCACATTCATCGATGACCGGCATCAAAGCCCGAGCGGGCGCAATTCCCGGATCAGCTCGATCAGCAGGCGCAGGCCCGTCGGCAACTGGTGGCGACCGGGGTAATAGATGTGAAAGCCCTCACCCATCGAAGACCAGTCATCCAGCACCGTCCGCAAGGTGCCGCGCGCGACCGCCACGGCCACGCAAGGCGCGGGCAAATAGGCCAGCGCCGCGCCGCCTTCGGCCAGGTCGAGCGCGAGCTGGGTCTGATCCATCGTGATCGCGCCGGGCACGTCGATCGCGATCGCCTCACCACCCCGCTCGAATTCCCAGTGATAGAGACTGTCATCGCCCAGCCGGAAACGCAGGCAGCGGTGGCGGGCCAGATCGTGCGGATGCGCAGGGATGCCGAAACGGGCGAGATAGTCGGGCGATCCTACCACCACCCAGGCAATGTCGGCCGACAGCCGCCGCGCGATCATGTCTTCGGGCACTGTCCCGCCATAGCGAATGCCTGCATCGAACCCTTGCCCGACGACATCGACCATCGCGTTGCTGACCGCCACATCGATGGTGATGCCCGGATAGCGATCGACAAACACCGGCAGCACTTTGCCCAGCAGCAGCGTGGCGGCATGTTCGGGCACATTCAGGCGGATGCGGCCCACCGGTTCGTCCCGCAAACGGTCAAGCCGGTCGACC
>Ga0302187_10004147_pt1 | contig 11669 bp, 10 predicted proteins | sample II_Bog_E1_3_FD_202120 | JGI IMG/M metagenome (GOLD analysis project Ga0302187, IMG submission 202120) | Peat permafrost microbial communities from Stordalen Mire near Abisko, Sweden - II_Bog_E1_3 | ecosystem: Environmental > Terrestrial > Soil > Wetlands > Peat | place: Sweden: Abisko...
ACGGCAGCGCGCGGCAGCTTGCGGCCCAGCGTCCCGTTCAGCAGGAAGCCCGCAAAGGGAATCGCCGGAATGAGCCACAGCAGGTTGGTGTTGAACTGGTTCATGAGATCTCGAAGTCCAAAAGCAGATTCCCTGAGGGAATGACAACAAAGGCAACTGCGGCTGCGGTTAGTCCCTCAGCAGGTTGATCTGATCTACGCTGAGGGTCTGACGTGTGCGGAACAGCGCAATGATGATGGCGAGTCCCACCGCAGCTTCCGCTGCTGCGACCACCATCACGAAGAAGACGAAGATCTGTCCTGACACCTGGTGCCACATGTGCGCGAACGCCACGAAGGTCAGGTTGACCGCGTTCAACATCAGCTCGATCGACATGAAGATCGTGATGACGTTGCGCTTGATGAGAAATGCTGCCACGCCGATGGAGAACAGGATCGCGGCGAGAATCAGGTAATAAGCGATAGGAACCACTAGAGCTCCTTCCGCGCCAGAACGACGGCGCCAAGAATCGCGACAAGGATAAGGATCGAGGTTACCTCGAAGGGCAGCAGAAGCGAGGTGAAGAGCACGTGCGAGATCTCGGTGATGTTCGAGGTGGTCGTTGAGAGCTCGCCGCCAAGCGTTGCCATCCCGAACTTGTCACGCTCGGAGAGGAACGCGAAAGAGAGCACGCAGAAGATCGCGGCAGCGCCGGGGAAGCCGATGAGGCTGGCGACCTTCGACCCCTTGGATCTGACCTCTTCGCCTGCGTTCAGCAGCATGATGACGAACAGGAACAGCACCATGACGGCGCCCGAATACACGATGACCTGCGCTGCGGCGAGGAACTCCGCACCGAGCGACCAGTACAACACCGCCAGCGACAGCATCACCACGATGAGCGAGAGCGCCGAATTGATGGGGTGACGCTGCGCCAGCAGGTTCAACCCCGCCAGCACCGCCAGCACACCGAAGATGAGAAATAGCGCGAGTTGCATCAGCGTCCAGGTTCTCTCGAGGCTGGACGTCCACCGCCAGCCTCTTTTGCGTTCAGATGTTTGGCTTCCTACCGATTGTACTGCGCTGTCCGCGGATGGAAGCCATCAGCCGCGAGCGAAAGTCTCTTAGCCGCGATACGCCAGCCACAGTGCCGTGGCCAGGATGTTGAGCATGGCGACCGGCATCAGGAACTTCCAGCCGAAGCCCATGAGTTGGTCGTAGCGGAAGCGCGGCAACGTCGCGCGCACCCAGATGTAAAGCAGCAGGAAGCAGAAGACCTTGAAGACGAACCAGAAGACAGGAATGACCATCGAAAGGATGCCGGTCGCGAAGAGATGATCGAACAGATGTCCAAAGGGTGAACCAGCGCCGCCGAAGAACAGCAGCGTGGCCACGCAGGATACCGTGATCATGTTGGCGTACTCGGCCATGAAGAACATCGCAAACTTCATCGAGCTGTACTCGACGTGGTAGCCGATGATCTCACTCTCGGCCTCGGCGAGATCGAAGGGGGCGCGATTGGTTTCGGCATAGGCCGAAATCAGGTACACGAAGAAGCCGACAATCTGCAGGCCGCCAAAGACGTTCCAGCTCAGGATGCCGTAGTGCGACTGCGAGTTGACGATATCCCGCAGCGACAACGACTGCGCACGCATCACAACGCCCACCAGAGAGAGCCCAAGCGAAAGCTCGTAGCTGATCATCTGCGCGGTGGAGCGAAGAGAGCCAAAGAGCGTGTATTTGTTGTTCGAACTCCAGCCCGAAAGCGTGATGCCATAGACGCCGATCGAGGTGATGCCGAGGATGACCAGCAGGCCGATGTTCAGGTTCGCAATCTCAAACGCATCCACACCCGTGTTGTGGATGAGGTGCTGTTGCCCGAACGGGACCACGCCAATCGAGATCAGCGCGCAACTCAGTGCGATGACTGGCGCGAGGATGAACAGCGGACGCTCCACGGCGAGCGGCATCATATCTTCCTTGAGGAAGAGCTTGATGCCATCGGCCAGTGGCTGAAGGAGGCCGAACGGGCCGACCCGCGAAGGTCCCCAACGGTTCTGCATGCGGCCGAGAAGTTTACGCTCCAGCAGCACCGTGTAGGCCACCGCCATCAGCGTGATGACGAGCACCACGGCCACCTTCACGATGGTCAGAAGCAGAAAGACTTGAAGATCGCTGAGATGAGGCATGGGTGGTAGCTTGTAGTCCTTGCTCCTGGCGTCTTGCCGATCCATCTGCAGCGTGTGGCTGGCTGCCGGAGGTGGCGCGAGTTGAGTTGTCGCTAGAAGCTAGAAGCTAGCAGCTAGCAGCTTCATGTCAGTCGGCCGAAGCCAGATGGTCCGCCACCTCTACAGCCTGATGGCGATCGATCGCCTTGAGCGCGGGCGAGTATTTCGTAAGCGAGCCCGAGGTAAAGAGTGTGTCGGAAGAGGGCAGTACGAGGTCCTTGCGGTTCTCGATCTGCACCAGACCCTGCGCGGCGGGAGCGATGTGCTGATCGTTGCCGGCCAGCAGCTTCAGGCGCGAGAGCTGGTCGTAGCCGGGCACCAGGCGCTGAATCTCATCGAGAATCGCGAACGGATCGAACGGCGAAAGCTTCGGCTCCATGTTGTGAGCTGTAAGCCATACAGCGTGGCGATCCGCTTCACCGGACTGCGCGCCGCGGGTCTGTCCCATGTCGGCGCGAAGACCTTTGCCGAAGGGAACCAGCGACTTGACCTCATGACCAATCTTGTCTGCGAGGCGCACGATCAACTCGAAGTCGGAACGGACACCGGCGCGATCGGCAGCCTTGGCCACCAGCTGGAGATCGCCGTAGGAGTTGGTGATGGAGCCGCCCTTCTCGTAGAGCGAAGCGGCTGGCAGTACTACGTCAGCGAGCGCTGCGGTCTCGGTGAGGAACAGGTCCTGCACGACGAGGAAGGTCTTCGCGAGCGACGTGGGATCGAGGTTGTAGCGAGCTACCGGATTCGAACCGACGACATACATCGCAGCGAGGGTGCCTGCGGCTGCGGCGTCGAACATGGCCAGCAGATCGAGCCCCGGCTCGGTGGGCGCGGGATGATTGTTGGCGCTGTAGTCGCCGGCAACGATTCCTGTCGCCAGCGGCTGATAGCCGGGAAGGGAGTCGGGCAGCAGGCCCATGTCGGAGGCACCACGCGAGTTGGCATAGTCGCCGAGCACTGCGAACTTGGCGTGTGGCAGGGCCGCGACGAGAGCCTTCAGTTCACCACCGCGAACCTCGTTGCCGACCACGACGACGAGCTTCTCTTCGCCCTTGACAGCGTCGCGGAAGGCAGACATCGCATCCGCCTGTGCAATGATCGAAGCTGCTTCGGCGGCGGTGTCATCGCCCGCAAGGTACTGCGCGAAGGAGCCGTAGCCGAACTGCTGCACCTGCAGGAACGCCTTTGCCTGGCGGCGGAGCTTAATCTCCTCGTGATTCGCGACGTACACGCGGGCGTGGTTCTGGCGCACATTGGTGCGGATGTTCCATGCCGTCAGCGGAGCCTGGTTGGTCGGGTCGCCGCCGACCAGGAGCAGCGCCGGAGCCTTCTCCACGCAGCGCTGCGAAGCGAAGCGCTGACGTCCGTCGGCGAGAGTCGTTCCTGAAAGCGCGGTGGCCAGGGTCAGGAAGTCAGCGGTACGGTGGTGGTCTATGTTGTTGGTGCCCAGCACGGTGCGAGCGAACTTCTGCAGCAGGTAGTTCTCTTCGTTCGTCGTACGGTTTGAACCGATGACACCGACAGACTTCGGGCCGCGATGATCGCGTGCGTCTGCAAGTCCTTTGGCCGCAGCGGCCAAAGCCTCTTCCCAGCTAACGGGGGTGAGCTTGCCATTCTTCTTCACCAGAGGCGTCGTCAGACGCTCGGGGCTATTCGTGAAGTCGAAGGCGTAGCGTCCCTTGTTGCACAGGAAGTCGCCGTTCATGCCGCTCTTGTCGCGGTTATCGCCGCGAAGGATTTCGCTGCCGTCCGCAACTGAGCGAACACCCAGCGTCACCTTGCAGCCATCGGCGCAATGCGTGCAGGTGGTGGCGACGTGGTTCATCTCCCACGGGCGGGTCTTGTAGCGGTAGGCTCCGGAGGTCAACGCGCCCACGGGGCAAGCGTCGATGCACATACCGCACTGCTCACAGTCCAGCTGCGCGAGATTCTCCGGAGAAAGCTGTGCTGGAACGTTGGGCGCAATCACCGAGGATGAGCCGCGGTTCTGTATGCCCAGCGCGAAGACATCCATGCCCTCGCCGCACATACGCACGCAGCGGTAGCAAAGGATGCAGCGCGGGCGATCGAAGTACACGACCGGCGACCACTGCTGCTCTTCGCGATGATTCTTCGGCTCGGTGTAGAAGCTCTCCGCCGCGCCGTACTTGAAGGTCATGTCCTGCAGTTCGCACTCACCGCCGGCGTCGCACACTGGGCAGTCGAGTGGATGGTTGCCAAGGAGGAGCTGCAGTGTGGCCTTGCGGGCCTGCGCAATCTCTGGCGACTCGGTGATGACCACCATGCCTTCGCCCACCGTGGTGGTGCAGGCGGTCGCGAGCTTCGGCTGCTTCTCAATGCGCACCACGCACATGCGGCAAGCCGCCTGCAGCGAGAGGCCGGGGTAGTAACAGAAGGCCGGGATCTCGATGCCCGCGGACTTGCAGGCATCGATGAGTAGCGTGCCCGCCGGGGCGGTCAGCTTCTTACCGTCTACTGTGAACGAAACGTCCGCCATCTCTAGTGCGCTCCCGCGAGCTCCGGCTCGCCGTAGGGTTGAATCTGGATCAGCGGAGTCTCGACGCGCTTGCCTTCGAGGTACTCCTCGAACTCCGAGCGGAACTTCTTGATGAATCCGAGCGTGGGCATCGCAGCCGCATCGCCGAGCGGGCAGAAGGTGCGGCCCATCATGTTCTCGGCTAAGTACTGAATGTTGTCGATGTCCTTCTTGTTGCCGGCGCCGGCGTGGAAGCGTGTCAGCGTCTTCTTCAGCCAGTCCGTGCCTTCTCTGCACGGGATGCACCAACCACACGATTCATGCTGGTAGAAGCGAATCGTGCGCAGAGCGAACTCCACGATCGAGACGGTCTCGTCCAGCACCACGATGCCGCCAGAGCCAAGCATCGTTCCGGCCTTGGCCATCTGGTCGAAGTCCAGGCCTACGTCGATCTCATCGGCCTTGAGCACCGGGCAGCTGGAGCCGCCGGGAACCACAGCCTTCAGCGCCTTGCCACCCTTGATGCCGCCTGCCACTTTGTAAATGGCATCGCGCAGGGAGTAGCCCATGGGGAGTTCATAGACACCGGGGCGCTCTACGTGGCCGCTGATGCCGAAGAGACGCGTGCCGCCGTTGCGTTCGGTGCCAAGCTTCGCGTACTCAGGCCCGCCCATCAGCAGGATGTGCGGCACGTTGGCGATGGTCTCGGCGTTGTTGATCACGGTAGGGCCGCCGTAAAGGCCGACGACCGCAGGGAAGGGAGGCTTGATGCGCGGCACGCCGCGCTTGCCTTCGAGAGACTCCATGAGCGCCGACTCTTCGCCGACCTCATACGCTCCCGCGCCGGTCTGCGTGACGATGTCGAAATCCACGCCTTCCTTGCCGAAGATGTTCTTGCCCAGGAAGCCCTTGGCATAGGCGTCAGCGACAGCCTTTTCGACGATCTTCAGCAGGTAGCGATATTCGCCGCGCAGATAGATGAAGCCCATCTTCGCGCCAATGGCGAGGCCCGCAATGATTGTGCCTTCAATGATGGCGTGCGGATCATGCAGGAAGATGACGTGGTCTTTGCAGGTGCCGGGCTCGGACTCGTCGCCGTTGACGAGCACGTACTTCGGCTTCTCGCTCTGCTTGGGCACGAAGCTCCACTTCATGCCTGTCGGGAAGCCGGCGCCACCGCGCCCACGAAGGCCCGAGGCCTTCATTTCGGTGATGATCCAGTCGGGGCCGTTCTCGAGCGCGCGCTGGACGGCCTTATAGCCATCCAGCTCCAGATACCTGTCGATATCGGCTGCGCCCTGGCCAAATCGGCGCGAAATCACGCGCACTTCATCGGGATGGGAGACGAGTGTTGGCATCCTTGGTCCTGCGGAAAAGTCCTGCGGAAAGTTGGTGCAGCCTCAGTCTACGCCCTTTGGGGTGTTGATTTGGAGTGCCGATGCTTCGGTTTGAGGTTCAGGAAGAATTTTTCTACAGTCGAGCGCGAGATCCACGCGATCGCCACACTCAAGGATACCGACAGACAGAAGCGAACCAAGACTCCGGCGATGGGATGATCCGAATATCGCCAGATAGCCACCCAGTGGTTGCTGAGGTCATCCATGATCACGGGGTGAACCAGGTAGAGTCCGTAGCTGATATATGCCAGGAACACCAGAGGCCTCGCCAGCAGCGTGGAACTTGCCATACGGGGATGCAGCACGGCGAGCAGCACGATCCCGCTGAAGAGCAGAAGGTAGGGCTCCGGCTGGAAGGCGCGCTGGAAGTTGGTATGTGATGGCGACCAGACGGCAGGCAGCGTCTGAAACAGCGTGAGGCTGATGGCTCCGGCAGCCAGCAGCATCACTGGGGCTCGCTGTAGCTTCGGTCGAAGAGCCGGGCTGCGCAATGCGATGGCGAGCAGCGCACCAGCGGCGAAGAAATCCGACACCACCCACGTCTTGTAGTAGATGTCGCGCAGGGCATGCGGCCCCTGCAGCAGTGCCAGCCGTAGAAAAGGTGTGAGGACGATCATCGCTCCGGAAAGCCACACTATCGTGCGCTGGGCGAGCCGGCGCACGACCAGCGGCCAGACCAGATAGAACTGCTCCTCGACGCACAGACTCCAGAACGGACCGTACTGCGGCGTTGACCCCAGCAGCGCAGGCATGTTGGCGAAGTACAGCAATGCGACCAATGCGAAGCGCCAGTCAATGTGCCCGGTCAGCTTCAGCGCCGCGATCATCAGCACATACGCGGGGACGATGCGCAGCACGCGCCTCAGATAGAAGTTGCGGAAGTAGTCCTGATCTTCGCGCGTGTCCAGCAGGATGCCGGTGATGAGGAAGCCCGACAGGATGAAGAACAGGTGAACGCCGAACAGGCCGTAGTGCAGGACCTGCGGAATCTCCCGCACCAGCCACGACGGGGAGGAGTTGAAGGCCGGAGCGTCGAGGCTGAGGCCATGATCGAGAAGCACCAGCAGGATCGCCAGACCTCGCACCACGTCGAGCCCGGGCATATAGCGCAGCGAGATCTCCGGTGAGGGGGCTCGCACCGGCGCGTTGGCGATTTCCGTGGCTTGACCGGAGATAGCGTGGCTCCTTCGTTGCGGTATGACGCTTCGGCTAGTTCAGGCGTTCCTTATAGAAGTCCGCGTGACGACCTCACGCGGGGCTGGGGATTGGGTCCGCGGAAGCGAACCTCGCAGCATAGACGAGCAGCGCGATCATCGGAATGGCCGCAACCCAGTACCAGTTCCCACCCAGAAGCAGGAGTGCGATCGCAGGCGTCACATAGGCCGTCAGCAGAAGCCATGTCGGAGCGCGGTCAGCGAGCAGCACGAGCGGCAGCAGCAGCAGGGTCACATCGTGCAGGAACAGGTGGTAGCTGAGCAGGATCGCTCCCAGCACCGCGACCACGAAGGCACTGTCGAGGGTTGCGCTGCGGCGCGTCCACAGCGCGCAGGTGGCCAGCAGCACGCAGGATGCCAGCGCCACGACCAGCAGACCCACGTGCGGCGAGAGCCAGCGCGTCGCGCAGGCGTAGAGCAGACCGCGCAGGTTAGCCATTGCCCTGGGTTCGAGGATGATGGTCTGTGCCGCGGCGCTCTGGCTGGCTCCGCTGGTGAGCGTGATCAACCGGAGCAGTGAGCGGATGCCGTGGACGCCGACGATGGCTACGCAGAGTGCTGCAACGCCCGTGCCCGCAGCGACGAAGCCGGCAGAGAACTTCCACCCACGACGGACAGCCAGCAGGATGGCCAGCGGAATCGCCAGCTGGAACCGGAAGAGTGCGAGCGCTAGCGCCGCGCCTGCGCCGAGATCGTTGCCGCGCTCCATCTCGCGCCAGCACAGGCACGCGCACAGCAGGAAGAGGATCGAGTCCTGCCCTTGCGCCAGAGCCAGCAGCAGCGGGGCGAAGAGGAACATGGCCAGGCCTGCACTCGGATTCACCACTGGAAGGATGCGGCTGAACGGTCCACGCGCTACCAGCACGCAGAGCAGCATCAGCACCACGTTGAAGACCATGAACGCGCGATACGCGGCCTTGAAGGGCAGTAGCGTGAAAGGCGCGTCCACCAAGGCTTCGTATGCCGGGTGATTGAAGTACAACTGCAGGTGCGCGGGCGAGACATGTTCGTTCTCGACGCGTGCCTGCGCCTCCATGTCATAGAAGTGCGCTCGATCCGTGCGCAGCAGATATCCCGCGGCATAGAAGGTGCGGAAGTCTGGCGAGTGGCTCGGCATGCTGGTCACGTAAACGCCGAGGCCTTCGAATATGGCCAGGATGAGGACGCAGCCGATGAGGAAGGGCTTGAGAGAATGGGCCGCCGCGGCGGGAGCTAGGCTCGACCGCGCGGCGTCGGCCAACTTACTTGACGTCCGTGCCGCGACCTGCGGCATAGTCCTCGAGCACCTGATCCATCTTGGCGGGTGTCAGATTCTCGTGGAAGTCGTAGTTCACCTGCACGGCCGGGGCCCAGCAGCAGGCGCCGATGCACTCGACTTCTTCGAGGGAGAACAGGCCATCTTCGGTGACGCCCTTATGCTCGATGCCCAGCTTGTGCTTGCAGTGGTCCAGCAGCTCGAAGCCACCGCGCAGCATGCAGCTGATGTTGGTGCAGACCTGCACGTTGTACTTGCCGGCAGGCCTGGTGCGGAGCATGGAGTAGTAGCTGAGCACGTTGCGCACTTCGAGCTCGAGCAGGTCGAGCCGCTTTGCGATCTCCGCGACAACCTCGTCGGAGACGTAGCCGATATCGTCCTGCGCGTAGAGCAGCATGGGCACCAGCGCCGAGCGCTGCACCGGGTAGATCGTGACCAGGTGGTCGAAGCGGGCGGCAGTCGCAGGAGAGAAGATCGAGTTCGAGATCGCGGCCATAGCAGCTCTAGGGTATAGGGTTCAGGGCTCAGGGCCAAGGGGTCGTGCGGAAAACGGCCTCGCAGGCAGCGACTATGCGGGGTACAGCATCTCGCGGGTGAGGCGCTCGGCGGCCATGTCGAGCTCTTCGGGAGAGCCAGGGCCCAGGGTCACCGTGCCGTCGTCGTGGATGGCGAAGGGCAGCGAGGTGCCATCGCTCGCCGTCATCTCCGTGGGCGTGAAGTGCAGCCAGCGGGAGCTGACGCGGAGGGTGATGGCGTCGGCGGAGACCTCGGTGACGGCGTGGTCGGTGGCGTTGAGGCCGTGGGCGGCGGAGTAGACGCGCAGCATCGAGGCCCAGGAGGTCCAGAGTTCGGCTTGGAGGTGATCGATCAGGGTGATACCCCCTCCCCTGGGGTGTCGGGAAAATCTTGATGGTGTTGGGGTTCCGGGCAGGATATCCCGGGAGATCTCCGTGGAGCCAGGGAAAGTTTCCCATCACCTTCTTCCATGATAGCGGCTGTGTCCAGGGATTGCGCCACGCGGGGAAGATGCGGACGGCCTGTAAGGATGCGGGGTTTGGGGATGTGCGTCCCGAGGAGGGGCTTGACAGGGTGAGGCTCCGGGGCGCGGGGTTCGTCGCGCGGCGGGGATGGGGACGGTTCAGGTCAGAAGAAGACGGGGCGGAGCGGTGAGTCGTGGAACGTTCCCGCAGCGGCTGAAGCCGCGGATCGTTGGGATATTTTGTTGTCGCCCCTGAAGGGGCGACCTACCGTTCGTGCAGGGGCAGAGAAGGGCGGGGCGAGCGGTTTGCGGTCTGACGCATACGTGATGGGGCCGTGCATGGTGGGGATTCGGAGAGTTTGGCGAATCAATGGCTATGCGGCACGGATATTGTGCCGGTCACGGTCCCGCAGCGGCTAAAGCCGCGGATCGTTGGGATATTTTGTTGTCGCCCCTGAAGGGGCGACCTACCGTTCGGTGGTTGGCGCGGTGAACCGCGCACGGTTTGGAAGTTCCACCCGCAAGGCAGTGTCGCCAGGAGCGATTAAATCATTCGACGCTGGGGGTCGAAGACCGCCAGCGTCGAATGCTGTTAGGAAGAGATTGTTCATCGTTATTAGCGGTCGATAGCTCCGAGGACGATGTCGATGGAGCCGATGATGGCGACTACGTCGGCGATGAGCTTGCCTTTGCACATTGTCTCCAGGGCCTGGAGGTTGGCGAAGTCGGCGTTGCGCATGTGGACGCGGACGGGCTTGCTGGTGCCGTCCGAGACGACGTAGTAGTTCATCATGCCGTGCGGGGCCTCGACCGAGCTGGTGACCTCGCCAGCGGGGACCTGGAAGCCTTCGGTGACGATCTTGAAGTGATGGATGAGGGCTTCCATCTGGGTCTTCATCTGCTCGCGGTCAGGGACGAGGATCTTGGGGGCGTGGGCTACGATGCGGCCTTCGGGAAGGCCTTCGAGGGCCTGGCGGCAGATCTTGACGCTCTCGCGCATCTCCTGCATACGGACTTCGTAGCGGGCCCAGACGTCGCCGACGTTGGAGACGGGGACGTTGAACTGGAACTTCTCGTAGCTGGAGTAGGGCATGTCGCGGCGGACGTCGAAGTCGACGCCGGAGGCGCGCAGCGGCGGGCCGGTGACGCCCAGGGCGATCGCGTCGGCGGCGCTGAGGATGCCGACGCCCATGAGGCGGTTGCGCCAGATGGGGTTGTTCTGCAGCAGGCCTTCGTACTCGGCGATCTTGGAGGGGAAGTCGTCGAGGAATTCCTTGATGGTCTTGAAGAGGTCGAGGGGTGGCTCGAGCGAGACGCCGCCGATGCGGACGTAGCTGCCCATCATGCGCTGGCCGCTGACGGCCTCGAAGATGCGGAGCAGGTTCTCTCGTTCGCGGAAGCAGTAGAGGAAGACGGTGAGCGCGCCGATGTCCATGGCGTGCGTGCCCAGCCACACAAGGTGCGACTGGATGCGCGTGAGCTCGTTGAAGAGGACGCGGAGCCACTGGGCGCGCTCGGGGACTTCGAGCTGGAGAAGCTTTTCCACGGCCAGGGCGTAGGCCGTGTTGTTGGTCATCGGGCAGAGGTAGTCGATGCGATCGGTGAGGGGCGTGACCTGGTTGAAGAACTTGGCCTCGCAGGTCTTCTCGATGCCGGTGTGCAGGTAGCCGATGTCCGGCGCCATGGAGACGATGGTCTCGCCGTCGATCTCGATGACGAGGCGGAGCACGCCGTGCGTGGACGGATGCTGGGGGCCCATGTTGAGGACCATGGTCTGGTCGGAGACGGGATCCGAGCCGTGCGGCTTGTGGTGCGTCGCAACGTCCTCGACAACGTCCTGGACGTCGGGGATCAGGAGGTCCTCTGCGGCGCGGAAGCCTGCCAGCGTGGCTCCGGTGGAGTCCGTGGGGTGCTTGGGGTCTTCGGTAAAGGGCTGGTGTTCGAGGACGGGCGGCATGGGGGCTCCGTTGGAATCTGTTCTTGTTCTATCCCACATCTCTTCGAGATATGGGGCACCCGGTGTTGGGGTCTGAGTGCTTGCCTGCACTGGCGAAATACAGGGGTTCTTCCCCATTCGCTGCGCTCAGGGTCAGAATGACGACGGAAAACAAAGCAGTGGGCTAGCGGTAGCCTTCGACGGGATA
>Ga0302187_10004151_pt1 | contig 11662 bp, 9 predicted proteins | sample II_Bog_E1_3_FD_202120 | JGI IMG/M metagenome (GOLD analysis project Ga0302187, IMG submission 202120) | Peat permafrost microbial communities from Stordalen Mire near Abisko, Sweden - II_Bog_E1_3 | ecosystem: Environmental > Terrestrial > Soil > Wetlands > Peat | place: Sweden: Abisko, Stordalen...
CCGCTGTTGGCTGGCCGCAAGGTAAAATCGGCGGCGCGAATTCTTGCGCCGCCCCGCTTTTACTTGACCCGTTCCGAGCTTGCCCGGTTCGCGGCGGCAAGAAAAGCGAACACCGGTTCGCCGACCTCCGGTCGCACGGGCGGAGGCGACGCCAACTCGGCGCTTTTGATGGCGACATCGGTCCGGTTTCTGGCGTGCAGCTTTTTCATGATGTGCCGCACATGCACTTTCACCGTGCTCTCGCACAGGTTCAATTCATAGGCGATCACCTTGTTGGGTTTGCCCTTTCGGATCGCCTGGATCACCGCGAGCTCACGGTTTGTGAACAAGCTGACGGGTGACGCCTGTTCGCATACGGCCGCGGGCGCCTGCTTGGCCTCAAGGAGACATTGCGCTGGAACATAGGTCCCCCCGGCGCCGACGAAACGCAACGCCTGGATGAAAATATCAAATCCCGAGCTGATCGATATGTAGCCATTCGCGCCCTGACTCAAGGCGAGCAATACCTTGTTCAGATCGTCGTTCTTGCCCAGGACCATGGAGCGTGTGCGCGGACCTATATCGGTCAGCTGCGCCAATTCGGCGTCCGCTTCTTCCTCGCTCAGAGAAAGTGTTGACAGAAGCACGACGGTCGAGCGGCTGGCAGGCCCGAATTTTCCCAAATCGGAAATCATGGCGCAGCCAGCGGCGCGACCTTCGGAATACTCGGTTACACTACGCAATAAACAATCGCGCAGAAAAGCGTTCCGTTCAACAACAACGATCATTCGGTGAACACTGGAAGTCGCGTCATCGTAATCCGCGTCGCCAGATGAGTGAATTGTTTGAGACGCCTCTTCATTCGCACTCCGCTCGTGAGTGCGGGCTGAACATACTTCGGTCATAGTCCCCCTCCTGTTACTATCACTAAATTGTTTAGTCACGATATATCCCACTAATATAAGATATCATCTTGCGTTATGCGCACAGATGAGTTTGAAAATACAATCCAGCAAATTTCTTTACGCCAAAACTTTTACCATACCATCATTAAGTCATATATTTGTGACACTAATTCATATTTGCTATGACAAAAGTCAAATGACAATTATGTGTTCCTCAGTGCCTCAAATCAAAAGCTCGCGTCATTGAATCCTTTGCCGCTTGACCTACGGTAAGGTGCACAAAAGCGAAGCTTAAGCTATGAGAAACTTAAGAAGCTTTGATCCTCGTTGAATAGCCCCCTCTTTAGAGTTGCCGAACCTACCTAAGTGTAACTACCTACCTAAGGGAAGGCATTAAATTCTACTTGTATGTAGCAAAATTGTCATCTGTTTTGATTACGGATATATAGGAATTTAAGAAAAAATTAACACTTCGTCGTGAAGACTCACTGCGTCCAACCTTTTTGATTCAAATTAAGTTGCTGAAATTATGAGCATTTTTTTCTCTAGCTCTTCCAGCATGTTAATGAAATTCTATCCTTTTGGATGACCATGCGCGGCTCGGGCGCAAAAGGCGTACGTCTTAAGGATTGAGCGTGTGGCCAGGGCCCAAAATTCAGCTCAAGGCGGACGCGCGACGGTGCCGAATGGATCGCGCCGCTCAATCGCCCGTGTCGTCGAGGCGAAATGTCCCCGCCGCCAAAATCCTGTGAATGCTTAAGATTACGACCCCATGCGCGGCTCCTGGCGTGCTATCAACGCCGGCTCCGGCAAATGGATATGAGAGTGGAGCGTATGGGGGCGTCTATCGATATTGGCATGACCCACGCGGGCGCCCCGGCCTTGATCGACCTGGAGGAATTGCTCGCCACGCGCCTGCTGGTGCAAGGCAATTCCGGATCGGGCAAGTCGCATCTGCTGCGCCGCCTGCTGGAGCAAAGCGCCCGGCTTGTCCAGCAGATCGTCATCGACCCGGAAGGCGATTTTGTCTCGCTGGCCCAACATTATGGCCATCTGACCCTGGACGCCGCCGAATGCGAGCGCGACCTCGCCGCCATCGCCGCGCGGGTGCGCCGCCACCGCGTCTCGGTCGTGCTCAATCTGGAAGAGCTGGAAGTGGACGGCCAATTGCGCTGCGCCGCGCAATTTCTCAACGCCTTGTTCGAGGCCGAGCGCGACGTCTGGTTTCCGGCTCTGGTCGTGGTGGACGAGGCCCAGCTCTTTGCTCCCGCCGCCGCGGCCGACGCCTCGGACGAGGCGCGCCGCATGAGCCTCGTCGCCATGACCAATCTGATGTGCCGGGGGCGCAAGCGCGGCCTCGCCGGCGTGATCGCAACGCAGCGCCTGGCCAAGCTGGCGAAAAACGTCGCGGCGGAGGCCTCCAATTTCTTGATGGGCCGCACCTTTCTCGATATCGACATGGCCCGCGCCGCCGATCTGCTCGGCATGGAGCGCCGTCAGGCCGAGGCGTTCCGCGACTTGGAGCAGGGCGCTTTCATCGGACTTGGTCCCGCCATCGCGCGGCGGCCCGCGCAGATGCGCATCGGTCCGGTCGAGACGGAGGATCGAGGCGGCGCGCCGAAACTTTTGCCGCTGCCCATGGCGCTAAGGGGCGAAAATTTGCAGAGCCTGATTTTCGCGCAAGGCGAGCAGTGGGCTCCGCCGCGCAAGAGCACTCCGGCTCCTGAGGCGGCGCGCGCCATTCTGGCGCGGATCGAGCAGGCGCCGCCGCCGGATTACGTCGCCGCCGCGCCGCCCGAACTCAGCGAGGACGAGCGCGAGGAGGCGATCGACGACATCATCGGCCAGATGCTCGCCGACGCCCAATCGGCTTTTCAGACCGCCGCCGCGCTGCATCGCGATTTTCTCCTGCGCTGCCGCATACGCCGCCTTGGCGCTCGCCCTCCCGACCTGGCCGATTTCAGCCGCCGTCTGACCGTTATCCGTGCTTGCGCCGCCTATCCGGTCAGCGCCGACGACGAGCTCTGGGCGCGCGCGGTCGAACTCGCTCAGCGGCTGCCGAGCGATCTGCGCGGCGTCTTCCTGCTGTTGAGCCGCGCCGCCGCCGCCGGTCGGCCCTGCCCGGAGGATGGCGAGATTGCGCGCTTCTTCGGCAGCCATTCGCCCGGCCGCGCCCGGCGCATGCTCGGGCAACTGGAACAGATTGAAACCATCGTCGTCCGCACCGATTTCGAGCAAAACCGCATCATCGCCTTCCCCGAACTCGGCTGCGAAACCACGGCGAACAAGGAAGCCGCCGCGCTGACTTCATGAGGACGGGACGTTTTAGGCCCGCTTCGGGAGGTCAGTTGGCGCTTTGCTCCTGGCAGGCGGGCGCGGCAAAAAGATCGTCGAGGATACGTGTCTTTTCAGGCCGACGGACCAGAGCCAAGCCGTCGCCGTCGCGGACGAGGGCTTGGGAGTCCGGCTGCAAGATGGTATCGCCGTCCTGCCTTTCCAGGGCCGCCACCAGAAAAGCCCCGGCGCCGAGGGCTTCGATCCCGCCGATCGTCAGCCCGGCGCAACGACTGCCGGCTTCCACGGTGATGACCTCGATGTCGAGCCCGAGTGCATGAAGGTCGATGGCGAGGCGGTCGAGACTGCCGCCGCGCAGTTTGGCGATCACTTTGGTCATGTCGCGATAAAGCAAAAGTTCGGCGACACGCTCGGCGCCGATCCGTGCGGGCAGCACGACGCGATTGGCTCCAGCCTGGATGAGCTTGTTTTCCGTGGAGGGTAATTCTCCGCGCGCGATGATCAGCAGCTTTCGGTTGAGGCTGCGGGCGCTGAGCGTGATGAACACATTGGCGGCGTCGTCGGGCAGCACCGTCGCCAAGGCTCTCGCGCGCATGACGCCCGCCAGACGCATGACGTCCTCGTCGGTCGCGTCGCCGTGAATGAAATGATGGCCGGCCTTTAGCGCGGCGGCGATTCGTTCTTCGGAATGGTCGATGACAACGAATTCACCCTGCGAAGCTTTGATTTCGCGACAGAGCATTTGGCCAATCCGGCCGAAGCCGCAGACGACCACATGATCGGCGAGCTTGTCGATGTCCTTTTGCATGCGGCGGCTCCCGTAAATCTGCTGGAACTGGCTGGCGGTGATCAACTGGAACAGGCTGCCGGTGAGAAACATCATTCCCGTGCAGCCCGCGACGATCAAGGCGACCGTTATGGCGCGCAGAACCGGCGTGTTGATTGGCGCGACCTCGCCATAGCCGACCGAATAAACCGTGAGGACAACCATATAGATTGCATCGTTCAGGCTCCATCCCGAAGCCATATAGGCCAGCGTGGCCGCGACGGCGATGGCCAGCATGAAGGCAAGGCCAGCGAACAGGTTTCGCAACGGGGAGGCGAGAAACTGAACCATCCGCTTTCCAATAGAGATCCGAAACAGCTAACGCGATTGGTCTTCTCGAGTGATTGATCCATCGCAAGAAAGGGGCTTTTTCCTGAAAATCGCGCGCAGGAACCCCGCGATACGTGATCTCCAATTTGTTTCGGGGAGAGGCGGCGCTGATGGAGCGGCGTCGATAAATTCAACGCCCGCGGCGGCGGGGGCGTCTTGCGTGAGGTTTTCCTCCTTGCGGATTTCCGCAATCAGGCTTGCCTCATTCTGACTTTTCTCGCGTCGACTCGCCTCGTTTCGATTTGCCAATTCTTCTTCGACAAGCTCGCGCCACGCGCCTTTCAATTCGCCCTCAAGCTCCACAAGCGACATTTTCGCGAAGACATCGCGCAACTCGCCTTCAATCTCCTCTCTCGATAGCAATTTTTTGCGCCTTTCGATTTAACCTGCGTCGTCGAAACGCCCAAGAAGGTGAGCGGCGGCGCGCCAGGCGTGACGCGTCATCGCTTCAAGGCGGCGAACCGTCTCAATCCGGGCCATGGCCTGATCCGCCGTGACTCCCTCGGCCCCCACCGCCTTTAGAGTCTCGCTGCGATGCGTGCGCTGAAGTTCGGCCAATGATTTCGCGCCTTGTTCCAGACGGGCGAGAGCGGCGCTGGCGCCCGGCGTGTCCAAAGAATCAATCGGAGCGGCGGCGTCGCTGAGCGCCGATTCATGGGCGATGTCATGGACGGCCGCCACCGCATTGCGCATCGCCTCGGCGCAAATCTTCGCCGCGCGGGCCTCGTCCGAGCCGTCCTGCGTCTTGGGGAATTCCCGCTCTTCGCCAGCGATTTCCGCGAGCCGGGAGGCGTGGTCGAGGGCGTGCAGCGTGCCGGTCAGGCGAAACTCTTCGCGCGCCGACTCGGGAGGGCCGCTGACGTCGGAAATGAATCTCCGGCTTTTTTCCAGGGCGTCCGCCGCGTCCGTCGTGGGAACGGGAGCGCCCTCGTTGGCGCCCGCGACCGCGGCGGCGATTTTTTCGCCCATCTGTTCTATCGCCAGCGCGATGGTGCGGCGGACGGCTTCCACTGCGACAATCGGATTGTCCAGCGCCGCCGGGTCGAGGGCGCGCGTCAGGGGCGAGCGCCGGTCGGGCAGCAGGCGTTCGACCAGCCGGGTGAAACCTTCGATCGCCGGCATCACCGCCATGACGCCGACGACATTGTAGGCGGTGTGGTAGGCGGCGAGCAGCGTCAGGCCGTCGAAATGGTCGGCGGCGCGGAGAATCCACGGCATGGTGAGGGGGAAGAGCGCGAGGGCGATGAGCGCCGCGATGATCTTGAAAAGAATATAAGCGAGCGCCAGTCGTTTGGCGGTGACGGTCGCGCCGATTGCCGCCAGCGCCGAACTGGTCGCGGTGCCGATATTCTGCCCGATGATCAGCGCGCAGCCCTGATCCAGCCCAATCGCGCCGGCGTAAAAGGCCGAGAGCGTGACGGTGATCGACGCCGTCGAGGATTGCATCACGGTGGTCATCAGGAGGCCGATGACGACCAGCGACAGCAGGCCGAACCATCCCGACAACAGGCCGACGCCTGGAGCGCCCAGAACGGCGGGGAAATCGGAAGGATGCAACTGCGCCGCGAGGCCGCCCATGCCTTGCTGGAGCGTGGTCAATCCGTAAAGGACGAGGGCGAAGCCCGCCAGCGCCGCGCCGGCCGCCGAGAGGCGCCCGCGCCCCATCAGCTTGGCCAGCGCGCCGACGAAAATCATCGGCAAGGCATAGGAGGACAGGGAAACCCGCAGGCCGATCAGCGCCACCAGCCAGCCCGTGCCGGTCGTGCCGACATTGGCGCCCAGCACCAGCCCCAGCCCCTGAGGAAAACCCAGCAGGCCGGCGCTGACCAGACCAATGGTCGTCATGGTCGTCGCGCTCGACGATTGCACGAGCAGGGTGACGATGGCGCCCCAGAAGGCGCCGGAGAGCGGCGTCGCGGCGGCCTTGCCGAGAACCGTGCGCAGCGACGATCCGGCCAGCCCTTTCAGGCCGTCCGTCATAATGGTCATGCCGAGCAGAAACAGGCCTATCCCGCCCAGAACCGAAATCGTCATTGACATTGACGTCTCCCGTCAGTTTCGTTCGGTTCCGTTTTCAGCTTTCCTGGTCGAGTTCGGCGCGCGCCGCCGCGAGTTCGCTTTTCTTCTCGGGGTCCACTTCCGGATAGGCGAGGTTGAGTTTTTCGACAACTTCGACAATCGCGGCGGCGACGACCAGACGCGTGAACCATTTGTGGTCGGCTGGCACGACATACCAAGGCGCGCGCTTGGTGGCGGTGGCCTTGATCGCCTCCTCGAAGGCGTGCTGGTAATCGTCCCAGCGCCGGCGCTCGCGGACGTCGGCTGAGGAAAATTTCCAGTTCCGCGCCGGGTCTTCGATGCGCTTCATGAAGCGCCTTTTTTGTTCCTCGCGCGAAATATTCAGAAAGAATTTGAGAACGATCACGCCCTGGCGGGTCAGGTAATCCTCGAAATGGGCGATGTCGCCGAGCCTTTCGTCCCAGATGCGTTTGGTGACATATTCGGACGGCAGCTTCTGGTGTTCGAGCAGATCCTCATGCACGCGAACGACGAGCGTTTCTTCATAATAGGAGCGGTTGAAGATGCCGATGCGGCCCCGCTCGGGGACTTGTTTGGCGTAACGCCACATGAAGTCGTGCGACAATTCCTCGTCCGAGGGCTGCTTGAAGGAAGACACCTGACAGCCCTGCGGATTGACGCCGGACATGACGTGCTTGATCGTGCCGTCCTTGCCCGCCGCGTCCATGGCCTGGAAAACCAGCAACAAGGACCAGCGATCCTGCGCGTAAAGCTTGTCCTGTTCCAACGCCAGCCAATCGCGGCCGCGTTGCAGGAGTTCGGACGCCTGGGTCTTGTTCATTTTGAGGCCGCGCGTGTCGCCCGGATCGAAATCCTTGAGTCGGAATCCCTTGCCAGAAGTGACCCGGAATGGACTGACGTATTTGTCGACGAACTCCTGGACTTCCTTGTTGGGCATGGATGCTTCCCCCTCGATTGCCTGTTTTGAAGCCAGCGTAACAGAAGTTTTCCGAAAAGCAGCAGTCCCGACATCGGATCGCGGTGTTGAGTTCGCGAGGAAAGCGGCTTAACTCAGCATGGATCAGACAAAAGGCCGCAGGCCGGAAAGTCCCTTTATGACCGAGGATCGCGCCGTGCGGGCGTCGCTTGTTCTATGCGCCATGGTGGCCGTTCTTGCGGCCGCCTTTCTGGCGCGGCCGATCATCGCCCCTGTCACTTTCGCCTTGTTCATCGTCGCGGTGGTCTATCCGCTGCAGGGCGCGCTTCAGCGGCGCATTCCAAAGCTGCTGGCGCTGCTCCTTACGCTGCTGGCCACCATCGCCGTCATCTCGGTTCTCGCTTTTCTGGTGGTTTGGGCCTTTGGCCTCGTCGCCCAGTGGCTCCTCAATAACACCGCGCGTTTCCAGGCGCTTTACACGCAGGCGACCGATTGGCTCGATGGGCACGGCGTGCCCGCGCACACCACGATGGCGTCGAGCTTCAATCCCTCCTGGATCACCGGCGTGGTGCGTGATATCGGCGGAAAGGGCGCGGGCGCGCTGTCCTTCATCATCATCACCTTCGCCTTCACGGTGCTGGCCTTGCTCGAAGTCGATGTCGTTCGCAGCAGCGTGAACCGGCTTGAAAGCCCGAAAATGCGCGAGGCGCTGCTGTCGCCCGCGCAGGAAATTTCGTCAAAGTTTCAAAAATATATGCTGGTGCGCAGCACGATGAGCCTGCTGACCGGCGCGGTCGTCTGGGCCTTTGCGCTGACCGCCGGAATCGAACTGGCGACGGCCTGGGGCGTGATCGCCTTCGTCCTCAATTACATTCCCTTTATCGGCCCGCTCATCGCGACCGTCGTTCCCTCGCTCTTCGCTCTGGCGCAGTTCGAATCCTGGCAATTGGCCATCGGGGTTTTCGCGTGCCTGAACTTCATCCAATTCTTTATCGGCAGCTATCTCGAACCCCGTATCGCCGGCAAAAGGCTGTCGCTCTCGCCCTTCATGGTGCTGTTCGCGGTGTTCTTCTGGAGCTTTCTGTGGGGCATGGCGGGCGCCTTCATCGGCGTGCCGATCCTGATCGCCGTGCTCACGATTTGCAGCGAACATGAGCCAACGAAATGGATTTCCGTGCTCATGTCGGGCGGCGACGGCGAAAAGGCGTTACGAGGCTAGGCCTCGTCCGTTCCCTTGGCGCTTGCGCGGTAGCTCGCGCGTAAATCGTCGATGCTGATCGAACGGCCATCTTGCTCGACTCGCCAGAACGTCCAGCCGTTGCAGGCCGGAAGCCCTTGCGTCAGGGCGCCGATCTTGTGGATCGAGCCGATGATCTGGCCGAGCGCAATCGCGCCGTCGGCGCGCACCACCGCCTGATGTTGGCGCTTTTCGTCAAACAGGATCGTTCCCGGCGCGATCATGCCCGCTTCGATCAAGGTGGCGAAGGCGACGCGCGCCTCCTGCCTTTTGCCGAGCGGCGACTGGAAAGCCGAGTCCGGCAGGGGTTCGGTCGCCGCGATGCGCTCGCGGGCGGCGTGGATATAGCTTTCGTCACGCTCGCAGCCGATGAAATGACGGCCGAGCTTTTTGGCCACGGCGCCGGTGGTGCCGGTGCCGAAGAAGGGATCGAGCACCACGTCGCCGGGTTTTGAGGCCGCCATCAGGATGCGCGCCAGCAGGGCTTCGGGCTTTTGGGTCGGATGGGTTTTTCTGCCGTTCTCGTCCTTGAGGCGTTCGGCGCCGGTGCAGATCGGAAAAAACCAGTCGGACCGCATCTGGCGGTCTTCATTACCGGCCTTCAGCGCTTCGTAATTGAAAGTATAAGCCTTGGCCTCGGCGCTGCGCGACGCCCAGATCATCGTCTCATGCGCATTGGTGAACCGCCGGCCCCGAAAATTGGGCATCGGATTGGCCTTGCGCCACACGATGTCGTTGAGAATCCAGAAGCCGAGATCCTGCAGGATGGAGCCGACGCGGAAAATATTGTGATAGGAGCCGATCACGAAGATCGTCGCGTCCGGCTTCATCGCGCGCTGCGCGGCGGCGAGCCAGTCGCGGGTGAAGCGGTCGTAATCGGCGAAAGAGGCGAATTTGTCCCAGTCGTCGTCAACCGCGTCCACTTCGCTCTGGTCGGGCCGCGTCAGGCCGCCTTCAAGCTGAAGGTTATAGGGCGGATCGGCGAAAACCAGATCGACGCTGGCCTCGGGCAAGCCGCGCATGGCCTCGATGCAGTCGCCAACCAGGATCTGGTTGAGCGGCGGAGACGTTGAGACCGCCTTCGAGCCGGGCGCCAGCCTGAGTCCAGTACGCAATACCTGTTTCTGGACTCTTGGACCGGCGGCCTCGGCGCGAAGGATACTCATGGACTCAAAAACCCTACGCGACTGACTGACAAAGCCAAGCTACGCGCAACGCGGTAAAGACGAGGTTTAGCCACCCGATCGGAAGGTGTCCCTTTTCCGTACGGAAAGCTTAATGCGGTGTTATGATTTGGCAGCCGTTCAGGGGTCGGCCGTCTCGCCGCAAAGCCTGACCGGAGCATAGCTGCGCCGGTGTTCGGGGCAGGGACCGAGTTTTTGCAGCGCCGCGCGATGGGCCGCCGTCGCATAGCCGGCGTGCGCGGAAAACCCATAGCCGGGATGCAGCAGGTCAAGCCGCGCCATCAGGCGGTCCCGCGAAACCTTGGCGACGATCGAGGCGGCGGCGATGGACAGGCTGGTCGCGTCGCCTTGCACGATGGCGCGGCTCGCGCAGGGCAGGGCCGGCAGATCGTTGCCGTCCACCAGAATGAAGACAGGCGCGAGGCCCAACGCCCGCGCCGCGCGGCTCATGCAGGCGAGCGTCGCCTGCCTGATGTTGATCGCGTCGATTTCCGCCGCCGGCGCCATGGCGACCGCGACGGAAAGCGCGCGGGCGCAAATCTCTTCGTAAAGCGCCTCGCGTTTTGCCGCGGTGAGCTTTTTGGAATCGTCCACGCCTTGCGGCAAATCATGCGGGTTGAGGATGACCGCTGCGACGCAGACCGGTCCGGCCAGCGGTCCACGCCCTACCTCGTCGATTCCGGCGATCGGCCAGATGTTTTGTGCGATGAGTTCAAGCTCGATGTCGAAATGCGCGCTCACTCCGGGGATCCCGCATCGAGCGCGTGTCTGAGGCTGCGCAGGTCGCGCCAGGCCTGGGCCTTTTTGAGCGGCGCGCGCAAAAGATAGGCAGGATGCAGCATCGGGAGCGCCTTGATCTTGCGGCCGCCACAGTCGTAATCATGCCAATGGCCGCGCAGCCGCATGATGCCTTCCTTCTCGTTCAGCAGGGTCTGGGCCGAGGATGCGCCGAGCAGGACCAAAAAATCGGGAGAAACCAACTCGATCTGGCGGCGGATGAAGGGCAGGCACAAGGCCAGTTCCTGCGGCGTGGGCGTGCGGTTGCCGGGTGGGCGCCAGGGCACCACATTGGCGATATAGACTTTTGTGCGGTCGAGGCCGATGGCGGCCAACATCTTGTCGAGCAATTGCCCGGCTTTTCCGACAAAAGGTTTTCCGATGCGGTCCTCTTCGGCGCCGGGACCCTCGCCGATAATCATCAGGCGGGCGTCGGGCGCGCCATCGGCGAAAACCAGTTGGGTCGCGGCGTTTTTCAGCGCGCAGCCGTCAAAGGCGCCCAGTTTTTCGCGCAGCTCGTCGAGTGTGCCGGCGCTGGCCGCCTGTTCGCGCGAACTGGCGACGGCAGACTCCTGCGACAGCGCCGCGGCGGGGCGGGGAGCGGGAGTGGCAACAGGCGCAGGCTGCGGCGGCGAGCGCTTTTGCAAGGGCTGAGGGGGCGATTGCCGAAGTGGCGGGGCGGCCGGCGGCGGGGCTGAAGACTGCTCCAGCGACGGGGATTGCGCGAGCGATTTAGGCTGCGCCAGCGATTGAGCGAAGCGGTCGACCGGCGCTTCCTCCACCGCACAATCGACGCCCATGTCGACATACCAGCGCAACAGCGCTGTGAGGTCTTGGCGGTCCGGGGCATAGGGAGCGGGCATGGCTTTTCTTAGCCGTCATGGGGTCCAGGCGCAAACCCAAGGCGCACATAAGTCGCAAACCGACGCAGCGCACAATAATAATGCGCACAGGCCGCAGGGTTCACTGTGGACAGTTGCGTTGAGCCCGCTATGAAGGAAGGATAGCAATGAAAGCGTCCGGCGCAACAGGGCGTTCTGCGGGAGAAAGAGATGAGCGAAGTGGAGTTCGAGCCGCGCGAGGCGATGGATTTTGACGTGGTGGTGGTCGGCGGCGGGCCGGCGGGCCTCTCGGCGGCGATCCGGCTCAAGCAGATCAATCCGGAATTTTCTG
>Ga0302187_10004161_pt1 | contig 11650 bp, 10 predicted proteins | sample II_Bog_E1_3_FD_202120 | JGI IMG/M metagenome (GOLD analysis project Ga0302187, IMG submission 202120) | Peat permafrost microbial communities from Stordalen Mire near Abisko, Sweden - II_Bog_E1_3 | ecosystem: Environmental > Terrestrial > Soil > Wetlands > Peat | place: Sweden: Abisko...
TTACCTAGATGATTATTCATCTAGCGTCCCGAGTCTGTAATTCGTCCAAGAAATGTTGTCATCCTGAACGAAGTGAAGGACCTGCTTTTCAGCGATTTAGGCCGTTGAGACAGCGTTCAATTCCCGCGATGAATTTATGACTCGGGACACTAGCTCAGGCGGAGAGTATGACGCAAGATGCGTCTCGAAACGATCGAATTCCCTCATGGGCTGTGAAGCCCCGCCTATTTTTGTTGCAGTTGCGGCACGACTGAAGTTGTGCCCTTTTGCAAAGCCGAGACATTTCGTTGTGTTTTGCAACGTACCCGAGCAAGTTGGATAATCATTCAAGAAAGTTGCTTCGAGGTCCGCGAGGGATTGCGGCAACGAGCTTGCTCCCCGGCGGTTTTCCCGGCTGGCGGAGTTACATCCATGTGATCTGTAATCGAATAGACAAGTTTCCTCGTCTCTCCCCTCAGAGGAAACGCATTGCCGGATCTGTATCGCTGCCCTTGCTGCCTGCACAAGACCCTGGAAGCTCCCGAAGCGCTCGGCCTTTGCCCAGTCTGCTGGTGGGAGGACGACGGCCAGGACTCCGACGACGCCACCGAAGTGCGGTCGACCGTCAACGGCGAGTTGAGCCTCACCGAGGCGCGACAGAATTACCGGGAATGCGGCGCCGCCCACCCACGCTTCGTCCGCTATGTGCGCGAGGCCAAGCCCAGCGAAGCTTTATCGCCTTGAAATCGTGAGCCGATACCACTGAGTCTGCGCACTTTACCCGTTTCCCTTCGTCTATCTTTGCCGATATTCCTCGTCCGGACCCGGCCTAGGTTTACCCAGTCGGTTTGACCGGGCTAGCGAACCCTCTTACCATTGAATAGAACGCCCTCTGCCCGCTGACATCCCTTCGCGGACTGCTTTTTCTTCCCAGGAACGATTTCTGGCGAAATCTACGTTCTCGTCAGGCAAATCCTGGCCGGCACTGAGGCGCAAGCATTTTGGAAGGCAGACCTGTGAGTTCCTCAGAAACCATCGAAACCAGCCCCATCATTGAAGCCCAAGCCACCCTCGAACCCGTCGAAGCCCACGACGGCGATCATGACCATCACGATCACGAAGGCCACGACCATGATCATGATCACGACCACGCTGGCCACGACCACAGCCACCAGCAAGGCCCGGTTCTGAATCCGGAATGCGTCCGCGAAATCAAGATCGAAGCGCCCGTCGAGGAAGTCGACAAGGCTTTCGCCCGCGTCCTCAAGGAATACAAGAAATACGCCAAGATCCCCGGCTTCCGCGCTGGAAAGGTGCCGGAATCGGTGGTGAAGCGCCGTTTTGCCGAGCAGATCAAGAAGGATGTGGTCGAGTCGCTCCTCCCCGAGCGCTTCCAGGCCGCTATCGCCGCCGCCGGCGTTGTCCCCGTCTCGCAGCCCAACCTGACCAGCCTCACGGTTGAGGAAGGCAAAGCACTCGACGGCACAGCGGTTTTTGAGGTGGTTCCCAACTTCTCGATCGACGGCTATCAGGATGTGACCGTCCCCAAGCCAACGGTTGAGGCGAGCGAAGAAGAGTTCCAGGCTGAACTGAAGCAGCTACGCGAATCCCGCGCCACGGTTGAGCCGGTGGAAGAAGACCGCGCGTTAGTCGATGGCGACTGGGCGCAGATCAGCTACAGCGGACAGGTGCTTGAGCTGGTCGGCGCAGCGCCTCTTGAAGGCCAGGACTCTCTGGTAGAAATCGGCGGAGCGGAAACACTCCCCGCCTTCACCGAAGCCCTGCGCGGCTCCAAAGTCGGCCAGGAACTGCAAGTCGAAGTCACCTACCCCGAGGATTACACCGAAAACAACCTCGCCGGCCAGACCGTGGCTTACAACGTCGAAGTACAGGCAATCAAAAAGCGCACCTTGCCGGAACTGAACGACGAATTCGCCGCCGAGCTGGGCGATTACGAAAATCTGGCCGCGCTCGAAACCCGCATCCGCGAGCATCTCCTCGCCACCAAGCAGCGCCAGTCCGAGGGTGAAGTTCGCGAAGCGCTCTTTGCCGCGCTGAATGACAGATACCAGTTCCCCGTTCCTGAGTCGCTCGTCCAGCAGCAAATAGACGCGCGGCTTGACCGCGGCCTCCGCGCACTGGCGCAGCAGGGCATGAACGCCGACATGATGCGTAAGCTCGACTTCGGTCGTCTGCGCTCCGCGCAGCGCGATTCCGCCGTCGGCGAAGTGAAAACCTCGCTGCTGATCGACAAGATTGCGGACGCCGAAGGCATCGCCGTTTCCGACGAAGAAGTGGATCGCGAGATCTACCTGGCAGCCCTGCAGCAGCGGGAACCGATCGAAACTCTGCGCGCCCGTTTGACGGAAGACGGCGGCCTAGTTAGAATCCGTGAACAATTGCGCCGCGAAAAAACCGCCAGCCTGCTCTATCAGCGACTTCCGGCAGCGTAAGGATTTTCGAAGAAATTGCGCGCTTTTAACCCTCCACTAATCCAGCATGGCCGGGCTGGCTATCCAAAGACTAGCCCGGAAACACAAATCGCACCGGGGTTGCAGACGGCCCCGGACTGAAAAGTGAGAGAATAGCAGAATGGCATTAGTCCCCATGGTGGTCGAGCAGACGAGCCGAGGCGAGCGCGCCTACGACATTTATTCGCGTCTGCTCCGCGATAACATCATCTTTCTGGGAACTCCGATCGACGACCAGATTGCCAACCTCATCGTTGCGCAAATGCTCTTCCTGTCGGGGGAAGACCCGGAAAAAGACATCCAGCTCTATATCAATTCGCCGGGCGGCTCCATCACCGCCGGCCTTGCCATCTACGACACCATGCAGTTCATCAAGAACAACGTGGTAACTTACTGCATCGGGCAGGCGGCCAGCATGGGCGCATTCCTGCTGCTCTCCGGCACCAAGGGCAAGCGGTTTGCTTTGCCCAACTCGCGCATCCTTATTCACCAGCCCTCCATGGGCGGGTTGAGCGGTCAGGCCACGGACATCGATATTCATGCCCGTGAAATTCTCCGTATACGCGAAATCACCAACACGCTGATGGCCAAGCACACCGGCCAAAGCCTCGACCGGATCGAACGCGATGTGGAACGTGACTTCATTATGACCTCTCATCAGGCCAAGGAATACGGCATCATCGACGAAATTATCGACCGGCCACGCACGTAACGCTCGCTTTTTCCTGGAGGTAGTAGTGGTGATGAAACGCACTGGCCCCGAAGACACACTGCGCTGCTCGTTCTGCCATAAATCGCAGGACGCTGTAGCCAAACTGATCTCCTCACCGAGCGATTACCCGCGCGCATACATCTGCGATGAATGCGTCGGGGTCTGCAACTCGATCCTTGAGGACGACCGCGGCGAAGCTCACCCTACTACCTCCGCAGTTCACCTGCCCAAGCCGCAGGAAGTGAAAGCCTTCCTGGACGAGTACGTCATCGGCCAGGATCAGACCAAGAAAAAGCTCGCTGTCGCGGTGTACAACCACTACAAGCGCATCCAGATGAACCATGCGCGCAACAACGAGATCGAGCTCTCGAAGTCCAACATCCTGCTCATCGGCCCCACGGGCTCCGGCAAAACACTGCTCGCTCAGACCCTGGCCAAGATGCTCGACGTGCCCTTCGCAATCGTCGATGCAACCACGCTCACCGAAGCCGGCTACGTTGGCGAAGACGTTGAAAACATTATCTTGAAGCTGCTCCAGGCTGCCGACGGCGACGTGGCCAAAGCCCAGACCGGCATCATCTACATCGACGAGATCGACAAGATCGGCCGCAAGGACGAGAACCCCTCGATCACCCGCGATGTCTCCGGCGAAGGCGTGCAGCAGGCGCTCCTGAAGATCCTCGAAGGCACGGTAGCCAATGTTCCCCCGCAGGGCGGACGCAAGCACCCCCACCAGGAATTCACCGCCATCGATACGACGAACATCCTCTTCATCTGCGGCGGAGCCTTCGTCGGCATTGAAAAGATCGTTGGCCGCCGCGTCGGCAAAAAAGCCCTCGGCTTCAAAGCCATCTCGGACAGCGAACCGGAAGGCACCATCGCCATCCGCAGCATGCGCGACACCGAACTGCTGCGCCAGACCGAGCCACAGGACCTCATCAAATTCGGCCTGATCCCCGAATTCGTCGGTCGCCTTCCCGTAATGGGCATCCTCGACGAACTGGACGAAGTGGCCCTGGTCGAAATCCTCACCAAACCTAAAAACGCCATTCTGAAGCAGTACCAGCGCCTCTTCGAATACGAGAACGTCCACCTTCACTTCACCCAGGACGCCGCCTGCGCCGTAGCCCGCGAAGCCCTGCACCGCAAAGTAGGCGCCCGAGGCCTGCGCATGATCCTCGAAGAGCTGATGCTGGACCTGATGTACCACCTGCCCAGCAACAAGCGCGTCCGCGACCTCGAAATTACCAAAGACATGGTGGAACGCAGAGATTTGTCGCTCTCGCTCCTCGAAAAGGCCGGCTGATTTTCGATTTCTGCTAGAATCTGGGCAAGTCAGACGGAGGCCAATCATGCTAATCGCCCTCGAACCGCCCCAAGAGAATTTCGTCAAGCGAGCGGTGAGCGAAGGCCGGTACGCCTCTGAAAGCGAAGTCGTCAACTTCAGCCTGAGGATGCTCCAGGAAAATGATCGAAAGCTCGCGGACCTGCGCGCCATGATTGCCGAATCCCTGAAAGACCCGCGTATTGTCACCGAAGAAGAGATGGACAGGGATATGGAGGCGCTGGAAGCGGAATTGATTGCCATGGGATATCCGGAGTGAGACGGGCATCCTTTCTGGCCTCGGCGAACGGCGACCTCCGCAAACTAACTATCTATTTGACGAAGGCCAGCGGTAGCCGATCCGTTTCCCGGAGGTTCGTATCCCGATTGAAGGCATACCGCCATCATCTTGCTTCTCTTCCCTTCCCTTCCAGATGGGCGTTTCCCGGCCAGATTTAGCCGTCGATCTCCGAAGCGCGGCCTTTGAGGACTACGTCATCTTCTTCCGCTACGCCGAAGACCGCTTCGAAGTGGTCAACATCGTCGAAGGCCATCGCTACATGATCGGATATTTTTCGACCGCCGTTCCCGAACAGGCATCCGTCGCAATTTCCGCCTCTCCGAAGTAGCCTCAGAAGCACCCTCCTACAAACTCCTAACAATCGAAGTCTGCGTTTGGCAAGCCGCTTGCAGCTTCGCGCGCTGAACACCGATCGTGGATCGGAATTCAGCGCCTGCGGGCGCCAAAGGAGTTTCTGGAGCCATGAATAATTCGTCCCTGGTGCCCCCCTTGCAAGCTGCACAACAACGCTTCCGAAGTATCCTCGCAAGGATGCGTCCCGTTGCCGCCGCCGTGCTTCCCGTCCTGCTGGCTGTTATCTGGCCGGTGCCAGTGGCGCTGGCTCAGGCGAGGCTGCCGCTCCCGCCGCTTGAACCTCCCATCCGGCGCGAACCGATTCTGGCAGTCTCAGGAAAAAAACCTGCGGTGGTTCCGGGCACTCTGGTCATTCCCGCCTCCAGCCAGGTCCGCGCGGCCGATCACGGCCTGCGCGCCCACACCAACGTGCGTTACATCACACCCGCGACCGCTTCCCCGGCCGAGGCGCCGCCCTACAGCAACTACGGCTATGAGACTCCCGCATCGCTGGCTTGCATCTATGGTCTGGTAACTGCCATAAGCGGCTGCAATCCCAACCTGACCACCAACACGCCCGCAGGCGGCAGCCAGACCATCGCCATCGTAGACGCCTACGACGACCCCGAAGCCGCTCCCGACTTGGCCTATTTCTCCGCCCAGTTCGGCCTTCCGTTCGTTCCATCGAAATTCAACATTGTCTACGCCTCGGGCTCCGAACCGCCCGTCGATGAGACCGGCGGCTGGGAACTCGAAGAGTCTCTGGACATCGAATACGCCCACGCCATGGCCCCCAACGCCACGATCTACCTGGTCGAGGCCAACTCCAACTCCAACGTCGATCTCTACAATGCGATCGTGGTGGCCGGCCGTCTCGTCGTGTGCGGCAAAACCACTATTTGTCCCGCCGGCAGCGCCGGGAAAGGCGAAGTCTCCATGAGTTGGGGCGGTGAGGAGTTTTCCACCGAAACCGCTTATGACAGCTACTTCGAGTCCTCCAACATCGTCTATTTCGCCGCTGCGGGGGATTCTTCAGGGGTCATTTACCCCTGCGCCTCTCCTTATGTCGTCTGCGCAGGAGGAACCACGACCGCCCGCAGCCTCGCTACCGGCAATCTCATCGAAGAGATCGCCTGGTCCGACGCCGGTGGCGGCATCAGCAGCTACGAGGCGATTCCCACCTACCAGGCCCCGTTCTCCAGCCTGTTAGGCAAATTTCGCGGTGTACCCGACCTCTCTTCCGACGCCAACCCCAACACCGGTGCGTGGGTCTACGACAGCTTTCCCATTGACTCCGAGTACGAAGGCAACTGGTGGATCGTGGGCGGCACCAGCCTCGCCTCGCCGACCCTGGCCGGTATCGTCAACGCCGCCGGGCATTTTGCCGCTTCCTCCCTCGCCGAACTCACCACCATCTACGCCAATCGCGCCGTCACCGCCGACTTCAACGACATCACCTACGGCGCCTGCGGCTACTACTCGAACGCCTTCTCCGCCACCGGCTGGGACCTCTGCACCGGAGTCGGAAGCCCCAAGGGCACTACCGGCAAGTAGCCCCCAGCTCCACTCGACGCGGGCGCGCTCGCAATTGGGCGCGCCCGCCATCTTCGTCCCCAACCAATCCCGAACTGAAACTCCGCAACCTCCGGCGAGTTTCCCCCAGCCTGCAGGATTACAATCCTTACAAGACGATTAAGATGGCGCGTGAAGCGTAAAGCCCTTTGCGGCATCCAATCGTCAGACAGGTACTGCCAAGAGGACTTGCATGACTACTTCCCCGCGGGAAAAAAGCGAACCACGCAAACTGCCCATGATGCCCATCCGGGACATGGTGATCTTCCCGTACATGGTTACCCCCTTCGTCGTGGGCCGCGAATCCAGCGTCCGTTCACTCGAAGAGGCGCTCAACGGCGACCGCAAGATCTTCCTGGCCACGCAGCACGACGCCAGCGTCGATGAGCCGAAGGCCAAGGAAATCTTCCAGGTCGGCACGATCTGCAACATCGTCCAGTCTGTGAAAATGCCCGACGGCAACATCAAGGTCCTCGTCGAAGGCGTCGAGCGCGCCAAATCTACAGAAGTCACCGACGCCGACGGCTTCTTTGTCGCGACGGTCCGCAAGGGCAAGTCGACCTTCGAGATGACCCCAGGCGTCGAAGCCCTGATGCAGCGCGTCACCACGCTCTTTGAGAGCTACGTCAAGCTCCAGCAGTCTCTCAACTACGAGACCATGATCGCCAGCGTCCGCATGGACGAGCCGGCCAAGCTCTCCGACGTGATCGCCGCCAACCTCCAGCTTCCCATCGAAGAAAAGCAGGAGCTGCTCGGCATCTTCGACCCCGCCGCGCGTCTGGCCCGCATCGCCGACGTGCTCGACGTAGAAATCGAAAAGCTCGACCTCGACCGCAACGTCCAATCCCGCGTCAAGCGCCAGATGGAGCGCGCCCAGAAAGAGTACTACCTCAACGAAAAGATCAAGGCCATCCAGAAAGAACTGGGCCGCGGCGAAAAGAGCGAGTTCGACGAACTGCGCAAGAAGATCGAAGCCGCCGGAATGCCCAAGGACGTGATGGAAAAGGCAACCCAGGAACTGGCCAAGCTCGAAGCCATGCCGCCTATGTCCGCCGAATCAACGGTCAGCCGCAACTACCTCGACTGGCTGCTGGCCGTCCCGTGGAAAAAGCGCTCCAAGGAAACCCGCAGCGTCGACCGTGCGGAAAAAGTCCTCAACGAAGACCATTACGGCCTCGAAAAGATCAAAGAACGCATCCTCGAATTCCTCGCCGTGCGCCAGCTCGTCAAAAATCCCAAGGGCTCGATCCTCTGCTTCGCCGGACCTCCAGGCGTGGGCAAGACCTCGCTCGGCATGTCGATCGCCAAAGCCACTGGACGCAAGTTTGTGCGCCTGTCTTTGGGCGGTGTGCGCGACGAGGCAGAAATCCGCGGCCATCGCCGCACCTACATCGGCGCCCTGCCCGGCCAGATCATCCAGGCCATGAAAAAGGCCGGCACCAAGAACCCCGTTTTCCTGCTCGACGAAGTCGACAAGATGGCCAACGACTTCCGCGGCGACCCAGCCTCGGCCCTGCTCGAAGTGCTCGATCCCGAGCAGAACACCACCTTCCAGGACCACTATCTGGACGTCGATTACGACCTCTCCGAAGTCCTCTTCGTAGCCACGGCCAACGTTCTCCACACCATCCCCGCCCCGCTCCAGGACCGCATGGAAATCCTGCGCCTGCATGGCTACACCGAAGTCGAAAAACTCGAAATCGCCCGCAATTACCTGCTCAAAAAGCAGCGCGAAGCCACCGGCCTGACCGAAGCCAACATCACCTTCGACGACTCCGCCATCACCGCCGTCATTCGCGATTACACTCGCGAGGCCGGCGTACGTAACCTGGAGCGCGAGATCGGCAACGTCTGCCGCAAGGTAGCCCGCCGCGTCGTCAAGCACGGCCTCAAGCACAAGGAAGAGATCACCGCGGCCAACATCGGCGAGTTCCTCGGCGTAGCCCGCTTCCGCGATTCGGAAGTTCACGACAGCCCGGAAGTCGGCCTGGTAACCGGCCTCGCCTGGACCGAAGTCGGCGGCAGCATCCTCACCACCGAGGTACAGGTGCTCGACGGCAAAGGCAAGCTCACCATCACCGGCCAGCTCGGCGACGTAATGCAGGAGTCGGCGCAGGCCGCGCTCAGCTACATTCGCGGCCGGGCCAACGCTCTCGGACTGCCCCGCGACTTCTACCGCAACATCGACATCCACCTCCACGTCCCCGAGGGCGCCATCCCCAAGGACGGCCCCTCAGCCGGCATCACCATCGCCACGGCTATGGCATCGGCCCTGGCCAAGATTCCCGTCCGCCGGGACATCGCCATGACCGGCGAAATCACCCTGCGCGGCAAGGTTCTGCCCATCGGCGGCCTCAAAGAGAAGCTGCTCGCCGCACAGCGCGCCGGCGTCTTTGAAGTCATCCTCTGCAAAGCCAACGAAAAAGACACCGTCGACCTGCCCGAAGCGCTCAAAAAAGCGATGAAACTCCACTTCGTCGACCAGATGGACGAGGTGCTGAAGATCGCCCTGCAATCGCCGCTCAAAGCCTTCGACGAGTCGCAGGCCGTCGCCCTCGCCAGCATTCCGCCCAGCGAGTTGACCACCGGCCAAACCTCGCGTCAATAAATAGAACCAACCCGGGTGAAACAGAACCAGCCTGGGTGGAATAGAACCACTTGGGTGCCCCACCCTCGCCACGTAGTTGTTTTTGTGGCTAGGGTGGGATTGGCAAACTCCACGAATCCCTCCCCGCCGAGACCACCGATGCTCGATTTCCGCGCCTGGATCATCGCCGGAGTGCTCATCCTCGCCGTCGCCGGAGCCTATATCGTCTGGCTCACCCGTGCTCACGTCCAGTACACCGCTCGCTCGCTCTCCTCCGCGCCGCATCCAGCCGCGGAACCCGCCAAACCGGCCACAAACTCCCTCCACGTCGACGGCTGCAAGGAAGACTTTATCGTCAGCCCCGGCGAAATCGTCGAGCCGCGCGTAGTTCCCGGCGCGCCAATCGACCAGTTCCGCCAGGTCTACGGCCGAGAATCGAAACCGGCCCAGCCTGGGGAGTTCAACTGGCACACCGAAGCCTTCGATTTGAAAGCCATCGAACCCACAGCTTCCCAGACCGCCGGCCTTCAAATGTCCTTGAACGGTGGCCATATCGTCGAGTCCCTTGACGGCGTCGAACTCGGCCTCGACTCCTTCGCCACCATTCTGCACAAAATGCAGGACCGCAAGGTCGAAATCCACGAGCGCATCCGCCACGCCGACAATCATTGGATTCTGACGCTCACCATGTACTCCGCCTGCGGCCGCAAATTCCGCAGCGAGTACATCCGCTCGATCCCGGACGACCCGGAAACCAGCCGCCTCATCAATCGCCGAGTCACCGGCGGCAACGGCCAGCAGGGCCTGATCCGCTCCGATATCTTCATGAATAAAGTAGTCTACGACCTGGCAATGCAACCCTCGAACGGCTCAGACGACGACCCCACCGCCGGCGAACCCTCAGAACACGACTAGCCTTCCCGCTACAATCAGTCCCATGCCCTACTGGTACCGCCGCGTCTTCCTGCTCGCGATCCCTCTCATTCTCTCGAACCTGACCCAGCCGCTCCTCTCGACCGTGGACACAATCCTGTCGGGACACCTCCCCGGTCCGGCGGCGCTAGGCGGCGTGGCCCTGGGCGGCATCTTCTTCAATTCCATCTACTGGACATTCGGTTTCCTGCGCATGGCCACCACCGGCCTCGTTGCCCAGGCTCACGGAGCGGAAGACGAAGACCAGCTCATGCATCACTTCGGCCGCGCCTTCCTCATCGCCATGCTCATCGGCGCGGCCATCCTGCTCGTCCAGACGCCGCTTATCTCCATCGCGCTCAAGCTGTTAGGCGCAAGCGAAGACGCGCGCGCCAACGCGCAGATCTATTGCAGCATCCGCATCTGGTCGGCCCCGGCATCGCTCGCCAACTACACCATCCTCGGATACCTGCTCGGCCGCCAGCGCGCCCGCGCCGCACTGCTCTTGCAGGCCGCCATCAACGTAGTCAATGTCCTCGTGGCGCTCGCACTCGTCCTCGGCCTGCATTGGGGCGTAGCTGGCATCGCCACGGCCACGCTCTCGGCCGAATGGGCTGGCTGCCTCATGGGCCTGGCCATCCTGCTCACCAGCGGCATCCATCCCCGTCATCTGCGCTGGAGCGAACTTCTCCATGGACCAAGCCTGCGCCGCCTCTTCTCGCTGAACCGCGACATCCTTCTGCGCACCATAAGCCTCGTCGCCGCCTACGCCTGGTTCACCCGCTCCGGAGCGCGCATGGGCGACGCCATCCTGGCCGCAAACGCCGTCCTGCTTAACTTCCACATGATCGCCTCTTACGGTCTCGACGGCTTCGCCAACGCCACCGAAGCCCTGGTCGGCCAGGCCATCGGCGCCAACCGCCGCGCAGACTTCCGCTCGATTCTCAAAGCCACCTTCGCTGCGTCCTTCGCCGTCTCCGCGCTTGTCTCGTTGATTTATCTTGGCTTTGGCGCCAGAATCATCGCCATCTTCACCAATCAGGAGCCGATCCGCCAACTCGCCGCCCAATTTCTTCCCTGGATCGTCGCCATGCCGGTCGTTTCCGTCTGGAATTTTCAACTCGACGGAATCTTCATCGGAGCCACCCACGCCCCGGAGCTGCGCGACAGCATGATCCTGTCGTTTCTCGGCTTTCTGGGCCTCGCCCTAGTCCTGCAAGCGCATTTCGGAGATAACGGCCTGTGGTGCGCCATGCTGGCCTTCATGGTTCTTCGCGCCGTAACCCTCGGCCTGCGCCTGCCGCGACTCGAACTCCTGTCATTCCCCCAAAGCGCAGATACCCCAGCTTAGTCTTCGGCTCTCGGAGCCTATTGCTCCGGCCCATAAATACTGGGTGCCCCACCCTCGCCGCGTCTTTGATTTTGCGGCTAGGGTGGGAGTCAGCCGCACACACATTAC
>Ga0302187_10004174_pt1 | contig 11628 bp, 8 predicted proteins | sample II_Bog_E1_3_FD_202120 | JGI IMG/M metagenome (GOLD analysis project Ga0302187, IMG submission 202120) | Peat permafrost microbial communities from Stordalen Mire near Abisko, Sweden - II_Bog_E1_3 | ecosystem: Environmental > Terrestrial > Soil > Wetlands > Peat | place: Sweden: Abisko, Stordalen...
GCCGATGACGATGCTGACCGAGGTCTTGGATTTATCGTCGCCGAAGAAGGTGTAGTGTCCCCAGAGCGCTCCGGCGTTTGCGTCATTCAGATAGGTGGCCGGAAGGCCGAGCTTGCGCTCGATGCCAAGGCGAACGTCGAAACCGCGCCACTCCTGCTGCGAAAAGTTGGTGGCGCCGCGCGCGCTGAGCACGCCTGTGGCGCTGGCCGGGCCCGGCGTATCCAGGCCGACGGCGACGATGTCGGCCACGGCGATGCCGGCCTTGGCGGCGGCAATCTTCAGTCCGTCTTCGATTTGCTGCAGGCAGACCGTGGGGCCTTGCTTGGTGAGCGCGGGGTGCTCGCAGAGGCCTTCGATGAGGAAGCGCTCGTTGGCGTCGAGCAGCGTGTAGTTGATGGCGGTGCCGCCCAGATCAATGCCGGCAATGATGCTCACGGAAGACTCTCCTGCTGAAGAAGAATAACTCTGCAACGAAATAATCTAGCACGCGGAAGGGCCACGGTGCGCAGGAGGCCGCCGCAGACGCAGAGGCCGTGCAGAACAAGAGCCGTGTGATTGGATGTGACAGAAGGAAAAATGGTGCGCCCGGCGAGATTCGAACTCACGACCTAACGCTTCGGAGGCGTTCGCTCTATCCAGCTGAGCTACGGGCGCGCAAAGCCATTATACCCGAGGCGCAATACCCGAGGCGTGTGGAACCAAAGGCGCCATTCCTCATGGCCGCTCCGGCGGGCGATACTGAGGCCGTGTCTGCCACCCCTCAAGAACGCGCCCTTGCCGGATTCGGCATCCACCTGCGGGTGGAAAAAGGCCTGTCGCCGCTGACGATCACGAGCTACGCCGGTGACCTGAAAATATGGTCGGAGTATCTCCAGCAGAGCGGGCTGACGGTGTTCACCGCCCAGCGTAAGGACCTGCAAGGCCTGATGCAGCACATGCAGGCGCATGGGCTGGACGCGCGCACCATGGCCCGCAAGCTGAGCGCTCTGCGCCACTTCTATCGCTATCTGCTGCTGGAAAAACTCACCGACCACGATCCCACGATTGACACCGACACGCCGCGCCAGTGGAAGGTTCTGCCCAAGGCCCTCAGCGAAGACGAAACCACGGCGCTGCTGGAGGTGGGCACTCCGCGGGCGAACACCACGGCCAGCCGTCTGCAAAAGGCTCTGGCGTTGCGCAACCGCGCCATGCTGGAGTGCCTGTACGCGGCGGCCATGCGCGTAAGCGAGCTGGTGGACAGCCGCGTGGAGGACCTGAAGCTGGAGACGGGTTCCATGATGGTGCGCGGCAAGGGCGACAAGGAACGCATTGTGCCGTTGGGCGCTCCGGCGCAGCAGGCGTTGCGGGAGTATCTGCAACAGGCGCGGGGAGTCATCCTGGGACAGCGCCGCTCGCCGCATCTTTTTTTGGCCAAGGGCGGACACCGGCTGACGCGCGCGCGCGTTTGGGGCATTGTGGACAAGGCCAGCAAGGCTGCCGGACGCCACGCCTCACCACACATGCTGCGGCATTCGGCGGCCACGCACATGGTGGGCCACGGAGCCGACCTGCGCACGGTGCAGACCGTGCTGGGCCACGCCGACATCAGCACCACACAGGTTTACACCCACGTCGCGCTGGACCGCCTGCAACAGGTGTACGAGGCGCATCATCCGCGGGCGCACAGCCGCCGGGGTACGAGTAACGGCGCCGGTAAAGGCGTTGGCAAATGAGCGACGCAATCACCCCGGTCGAACTGGCGCTGGAAGGCTTTGTGCTGGCCCTTGGGCGGCGCAACGCCTCGATCCACACCATCAAGGCCTATCGCACGGATCTTGCGGGCTTTGCGGAGTTTGTCGGGCCGGAGGAGCTTTCCGCGCTGGACCACGCCCTGCTGCGGGCCTACATGGGGCACCTGTATGAGCGCGGTCTGGGGAAGACATCGGTGGCGCGGGCGCTGAGTTCGCTGCGCTCGTTCTTCAAGTGGATGGGGCGCGAGGGGATGGTCGAGGCGAATCCCGCGCTGCTGGTTTCGGCTCCCAAGCTGCCCAAGCGTTTGCCGCGGGTGCCCACCATGGAGGAGATGAGTTCCGTGCTGGACGCTGACATGCCCGAGGAGGCGACGTTTGCCGAGCGCGACCGGTTGATTCTGGAACTGCTCTACGGCTGCGGCATCCGCAACAGCGAGCTGACGGGCATCAACCTTTCGGACATTCATCGCAAGCAGGCGCGCATCCTGGTGCGCGGCAAGGGGAAAAAAGAGCGGCTGGTGCCCTTTGGCGAAGACGCGCAGAAGGCCTTTGAGAACTATCTTCCGCGCCGCGGCGAGGTGCTGGAGCGCAATCGCCACACCGCGGAGGTGGCGCTGATGGTGAACCAGCGCGGCACAAGATTGACCTCACGCAGCGTGGGACGCATTGTGAAGGCCATTGCGGTGGCGCGGGGCCTGCCCGCCGAGGTGCATCCGCACACCCTGCGCCATGCATTTGGCACGCACATGCTGGAAGAAGGCGCCGACCTCAGGGCCATTCAGGAGTTGCTGGGCCACGAGCGTTTGAGCACCACGCAGCGCTACACGCAACTGACCACGCGCCAGGTGTTGGAGGTGTACGACCGCACCCATCCGCGCGCCAAGCTGGCACACGGCCTGGAGATCACGCAAGGCAATCGCTCGCGCTAACGCTTTTCGGTCTCTGCTTCCAGCTCGAGCCACATCTCCAGCACGCGACTGCGCAACTCTTCGGTCAACCGCTCATAAGCCAGTTCCGGCTTCTCGTTCGGGTCCGGATAAATGGGCTTGCCGACCCTGATGCGCAACTGGTGGAAGCCCTGGAAGCTCTTGCCGCGCGGCCACGCCTTGTGGAATCCGTACTCGGCCACCGGCACAATGGGGACGTTGAGGTGCTGCGCCAGGATGGCCGCACCCTTCTTGAACTTCTTCGGCACACCCTCAATCGAGCGTTCGCCTTCGGGATAGAGCACCAGAATCTTGCCGGCGCGCAGGCCGTAGGCTCCGGCACGCATGGCTGGAACGAGGTTGCTGTCGGGATCCACGGGAATCAGGTGGAGGAAGTGCGCGAAGCGGCGCATGAATCCCGAGCCGAAGATTTCACTGGTCCCAACGTAGAAGACGTTGTGGAAGGCGTCCCATGGCAAGGCGGCCGTCAGGATGGGCGCATCCAGATAGCTGGAGTGGTTGGGCGCGAGCACGTAGGGACGCTTGGGCAGGTTCTCCATGCCGTCCACACGCATGCGGAAAAAGATGTTGGAGGCAAAGTGCACGACCTTGCCGAAGAGCCACCAGAGGAAGCTGACGACATGGCGCTCGTGGGTGATGGCCAGCACTTCTGGGTCGGTCGTCTCGCCGTCAAACACGGTGTTCCAGCCCGGGGCGTGACGCGCGGCCTTGCCGGTGTTGGCCAGCACCAGCTCCACCAGCTCCCGGACGGTGTACACCTCGCTGGCGGCGGAATCTTCCACCTCGGCTCCGAGGCGGTGCGCCAGCTCGGTCAGTAACTCGACGCGCTCCATGGAGTCGAGGCCGAGATCGAGTTCCAGGTTGTCGTCGGGATGAATCTCCTTCTGGTAATCCTTGCCGACGGCCTCCTTCACCACGGCGATGCCGCTTTCAATGTCGGGGCGTGACAGCCATTCGCGGTCAGCGTCGGTAAAGACGCGGGCCTTGGGAGTGATCTCCTCGACGTTGCCGCTGGCGTGCTTGGCCAGCATCTTTTTTTCAATCTCATTGCGGCGCAGCTTGCGGGTGGTGGTGCGCGGCAGGTCGTCCTGCCAAATGTCATAGCTGAGGATGCGCTTGGTGGACGGCAGAGTGGCGCTGATGCTCTCCACGTCGTAGCGGATGACCTCGCGGATGTTGACGATCTTGTGCTCGCGCAGCACGTCGAAGTTGGGCACGACGACGCCATGCAGGCGTTCGCTCAGTGGCTCGCCGGGCTTGCGGCTTTCCAGGCCCAGAACGCAGAGTTCCTTGATCCACGGCGAGCGCAGGTAATAGCTCTCGATCTCCTCGGGATAGATGTTCTTGCCGCTGCTGAGGACGATGACATCCTTGGCGCGGCCGGTGATGAAGTAGTTGCCCTTGCGGTCCTTGTAGGCCAGGTCGCCGGTGTACAGCCAACCATCGCGCAGCACTTCGGCGGTGGCCTGGGGACGGTTGTAATAGCCCTTCATCACGGTTGGGCCGCGGAAGGCGATCTCACCCACCAGGTTGCCGTTCTCATCCACCTTGGTGTCCACCAGCCTGGCTTCCAGCCCGGGCAGGGGGCGGCCAATGGAGCCGATGACATTGTCGTTGGGCGGCGTGCAGAAGTTGCCGCTGGTGGTCTCGGTGAGTCCATAGGCCTGCAGCATGGAGAAGCCGAGAGCCTGAATGTCCCAGCCGACCTTGGCGTCAAAGCGCGAGCCGCCGGTAACGAAATGGCGAATGTCCGGGCCGAGCTGCTGGTGCACCTTTTTGAAGAAAACCTTGCCCAGGTTGAGTCCCACTTTTTGCGAGAGCAGGCTGAGCTTCAGCATGAGGCCGAAGATCTTTTCCGCCCCGCGGCCCTTCTTGGCCACCTCGCCGAAGATGCGTTCGTGGATGAGATAGAAGAACTGCGGCACGCAGCAGAAGATGGTGACGCCGCGCTCGCGCAGGGCCAGGGTCAACTCCTGCGTGTTCAGCGAATCGAGGAAGGTAACCTTGCCGCCGTTGCCCAGGGGCAAAAAGAGATTGGCCATCTGCGCCAGCACGTGGAAGAGCGGCAGCACGCCCAGCAATCCGTCGCCGGGGCCGATGGGGATGAACTTGCGCACACACTCGAGCTCGGCGGTCATGTTGCCGTCGGTGAGCATGACACCCTTGGGGTCGCTGGTAGTGCCGGAGGTGTAGATGATGGCCACCACGTCGTCGCCAGTCACGTCCACGGGTTTAAAGCCGGAGCCGGCGGAGCGCACCATGGTCTCCACCGCGGGCAAGCCGGGCTGCTCCACGTCCATCATCACTAGCCGGACGTTGCGCCCCTGCACGGCTTCCTGCGCCACGCCGAGGCTGCGCTGATCGGTGAACATCATCACCGCGCCGCAGTCATCCAGCAGCTTGCCCACCTGGTAGGCGTTGAAGGCCGTATCCAGAGGAACGGCCGTGTTGCCGCTGGCGATGATGCCAAGATAGGTTGCGACCCATGCCGGACTGTTGAAGGCCAGCACGGCACAGCGCGAGCCCCTCGCCAGCTTCTCGCTCACCAGCCATTCGGCGACGCCTTCCGCAAACTGGCGGAGCTGGCGATAGGTAAAGCTCTCAATGGTGTGTCCATCGGGAGTGCTGAAACTTGTGGAGAGAGAAGACAGCGGAGCGTTGGCTGCGGCCTGGCGCTGAATCTCAACCGCGGTGGAGTCCGGCCAGCGCTCGACCGACTCCAGAAAACATCCGTAAAACATTCGACCCTCTCGGGAGAGAGATTGCGGGCCCAGTCTGGGGCCCGGCACAGGAAGTGTATCGCACGGGAACCGCCACCGAGGTGCCGTCCGCGGTTTGACGGCAGGAACCGAGTGTCTCCGCTACAAGTGCAATAGAATCTTACAGGAACATGCGGGAATCCCGTGAAATCTGTTTTTCTCCCCTGCCAAATTTCCCGGGTGCGGACGATTTTTGAAATATTTTTTCGGTGCAGGCGATAGAATATGTCTCCGAATGGGTTCTTAAGAACGCATTCACTGCGGCAACCGGATTCCCGTAGGAAGTTGCGGGTGTGCGGCGCGCTGATGATGCATAAACTATTTCAGGAGAAACGGATCCATGAAGCGTTTTGCGATTGTTCTGGCTGCACTGGCGATGATGATGTCCACGGCTGCGTTTGCGGAAGACGGCGCTGCCCTCTACAACTCGAAGTGCGCGATGTGCCATGGCGCTGATGGCGCCGGCAAGATGGCCCCGAAGATCAAGGGCAGCACCAAGGTGACCGATGTGCTGACCAAGGGCGGCCTGAAGGGTAAGCACGCCGGTCCGTTCGCCGGCCTGAGCGCCGACCAGATTGCGGCGATTGCCACCTTCTTGAAGTAAATCGAATCCGGTTGCTTAACTGCGACCAGCCGGTGCCCTCGGGTACCGGCTTTTCCTTTGGTGCGGAGGACGCGCGGGCGCGCCAGCGCACAGCAGGTGTGTGCGCTGGGTCACAGAGGGACACGGTAGAAAAACTTGGCAAAGCTGCCCGGTTAAGGCAGAATGCAATGGCAACTTTAATTTCCTACTCACAGGAGTACTTTTTCCATGAAGCGTTTTATGTTTGCTGCGATTGCATTGGTGATGATGACCTCGATGGCGTTGGCTGCTGATGGCGGCGCCCTGTACAAGGCGAAGTGCGCGGGCTGCCACGGCGCGGCTGGCGAAGGCAAGTCGGGCCCGGCCATCAAGGGCAAGGCCACTGTGGTTGACGTTGTGACCAAGGGCGGCCTGAAGGGCATCCATGCCAAGCCGATCGCCGGACTCACGGCTGACGATGCTGCTGCGATCGCTACCTTCCTGAAGTAAATTCAGTTCAGGTAACAGAACAGGCCGGTGCCTTCGGGCATTGGCCTTTTTCTTTGCCCTTCCCAACCTGGAAATATCACACTGCTTGTGCCCTGGCAGGAACTTGGCAAAGCTCTCCGGCGGTGGCAGAATACAGCCGCCTTAAAGGCTCACTAGGAGAGCCAGCCATGAAACGTACCTGCATGAAACGTATAGCCATGATTCTTACCACCCTCGCGCTGCTGGCCTGTACCTGCCTGGCAGAAGAAGGGGCGAAGGCCTACCAGCAGTACTGCGCCAAGTGCCACGGCAAAACCGGCGACGGCAAGATGGGTCCAGTCATCCGCGGACGATCCGACATTCCGGAGATCATCCTGAAGGGTGGTCTGAAGCGTTCACCACACTCGCGTCCGGTGGCCGGCGTTACCGAGGAGGAGGCACGGGCAATTGCCCGGTTCCTGAAGTAGATACAGCCATAGACTGCAAACCAGGCGGAAAGCCGGTGCCACAAGCGCCGGCTTTTGCTTTTTCTGCGCCGTCCACGCCGCGGGAAGCGGATTGATGTGCGCATGGCGCTCAGGGGGGCGGTCGCCGGGGGGATGGGGGAGATTTCCCAAGTCAGGTTTTTCGGCTTTTGCCGTGAGGTAAGTCATTGATTCGGGATTTCCCCCGTGATATAAAGTGGCGCCCCCTAAAGGAAGGCTTTAGTTTTTTCCTGCAGGGGTGTGGAGTGCCCTTGTGGCCTCCAGTGACACCCAACGCGGCCAAACCTCAGCCTTATTCCTTGATGTGGAAGCGCGTTTCGGGTTCAGCTGTTGCCCCGGAAACGTGTGCGTGCGGCCCTTGTGGCCCCGCTTCGTTTCGTCTGCGGCTGAAGAACTTTTGAGTTGTTTTCAACCCGTAACGAGTTTGACTTGGAGGAATCGTATGTCCCTATGGCTCTCGCAGAGCCTTACCGCCCTGGGCCGGATGAGCAGGATTTCACTGCTGCGTCGCACGGTGTCGCTGATGGCCCTCACCCTTTTCACCTCCCTTTTCGCCCTGGCCGAACCCTCCGGCGGTGAAGTTGCTCTCAAGCTGCCGGACCTCGGCAGCGTCAGCTTCTTCAACAACGCAATTAACGGTCACGCGCTGCTGCTGATCGGGATCGCCATCAGCACCCTCGGCCTGCTCTTCGGCCTGGTGATCTACACCCAGCTGAGAAACCTGCCGGTGCACCGCGCCATGCGCGAGATCAGCGAACTGATCTACGAGACCTGCAAGACCTATCTGCTGACGCAGGGCAAGTTCCTGGCCATCCTGTGGGTCTTCATCGCAGCCATCATGGTGCTGTACTTCGGAGTCCTGGAGAAGGTCGGCCTCTTCCGCCTGGCCGTCATCCTGGCCTTCAGCGTGGTGGGCATCCTGGGCAGCTACGGCGTGGCCTGGTTCGGCATCCGCGTGAACACCTTTGCCAACTCGCGCACGGCCTTCGCGGGCCTGGAGGGCAAGCCCTTCCCGGTGTACGAGATTCCGCTCAAGGCCGGCATGAGCATCGGCATGATGCTGATCTCGGTCGAACTGCTGATCATGCTCTGCATCCTGCTGTTCATCCCCGGTGAGTTCGCCGGCCCCTGCTTCATCGGCTTCGCCATCGGCGAGAGCCTGGGCGCGGCCGCGCTGCGCATCGCGGGCGGCATCTTCACCAAGATTGCCGACATCGGCAGCGATTTGATGAAGATCGTCTTCAAGATCAAGGAAGACGACGCGCGCAACCCCGGCGTGATTGCCGACTGCACGGGCGACAACGCGGGCGACTCGGTTGGCCCCTCGGCCGACGGCTTTGAGACCTACGGCGTCACCGGCGTCGCACTGATCACCTTCATCCTGCTGGGCGTGCATGAGCCCACGGTGCAGGTGCAACTGTTGGTGTGGATCTTCGTCATGAGGGTGACCATGCTGCTGGCCAGCGCGGGCTCCTACTTCATCAACCACGCCATCGCCAAGGCGCGCTATGGCAACAGCGAGAAGATGGACTTCGAGGCTCCGCTGACCTCACTGGTCTGGATCACCTCGTTCGTCTCGATCGTGCTCACCTACATCGTCAGCTACCTGATGATTCCGACGCTGGGCGGCGATTCGACGCTCTGGTGGAAGCTGGCTTCCATCATCAGTTGCGGCACGCTGGCCGGTGCGCTGATCCCCGAACTGGTGAAGGTGTTCACCTCGGTCAGCAGCGCGCACGTGCGCGAGGTGGTGACCAGCTCCGAAGAGGGTGGCGCTTCGCTGAACATCCTCGCCGGATTTGTGGCCGGCAACTTCAGCGCCTACTGGCTGGGAATCAGCATGGTGGCCCTGATGGCCATCGCTTACTTCTTCTCCACCATGGGGCTGGACGTGCTGATGATGGTGCCGGCGGTCTTCGCCTTCGGCCTGGTGGCCTTCGGCTTCCTGGGCATGGGCCCGGTCACCATCGCCGTGGACAGCTATGGCCCGGTGACGGACAACGCACAGTCGGTGTACGAGCTTTCTCTGATTGAGCAGGTGCCGAACGTCGCGCAGGAACTGAAGAAGGACTTTGGCATCAACGTCAACTTTGAGCGTGCCAAGGACCTGTTGGAAGAAAACGACGGCGCGGGCAACACCTTCAAGGCCACGGCCAAGCCGGTGCTGATCGGCACGGCAGTGGTGGGCGCGACGACGATGATCTTTTCGATCATCATCTCGCTGACGGCAGTGAATGGCGTGTTTGTGGCGGAGAAGGTGAAGAACCTCTCGCTGCTGCACGCGCCCTTCGTCCTCGGCCTGATCACGGGCGGAGCGATCATCTACTGGTTCACCGGCGCGGCCACCCAGGCGGTCAGCACCGGCGCCTACCGCGCGGTGGAGTTCATCAAGGAGAACATCAAGCTGGACGGCGTGGAAAAAGCCAGCGTCGAGGACAGCAAGAAGGTGGTGGCCATCTGCACGAAGTACGCGCAGAAGGGCATGTTCAACATCTTCCTCGGCGTCTTCTTCAGCGCCTTGGCCTTCGCCTTTGTGGACCGCTTCTTCTTCATCGGCTACCTGTTCTCCATCGCCATCTTCGGCTTGTACCAGGCCATCTTTATGGCCAACGCCGGCGGTGCGTGGGACAACGCCAAGAAGATTGTGGAAACCGAGATGAAAGCCAAGGGCACTCCGCTGCACGACGCCTGCGTGGTGGGCGACACGGTGGGCGATCCGTTCAAGGACACCTCTTCGGTGGCCATGAACCCGGTCATCAAGTTCACCACCTTGTTCGGCCTGCTGGCGGCATCGCTGGCGGAGAAGATGGCCTCAGACAACAACACCCTGACCCTCGGGCTGGCGCTGGTCTTCTTCCTGGTCTCCATGTTCTTCGTCTGGCGCAGCTTCTACGGCATGCGTATTGGCGGAGCCAAGGGCGCGAAGCAGTAGTCCGCAAACGGAAACAAACACAGAGCGCCATCCGGAAACGGGTGGCGCTTTTTTGCGCGCTGCCGCTTTCGTTTTGCTTCGCAATGCTTTGCCACTCCGGCGGCTGCGCTGCTATGCTCACCGAATGAACCCCATCGCGTTTACCCGCCAACTCATTGACGTTGAATCCACCACCGGCCACGAGGGCGCGGTGGGAGAGTTCCTTTCGCGTCGGCTGGAGGAGATGAACTACGTGGTGGAGCGCATGCCGGTGGAAGAAGGGCGCTTCAACGTCTACGCCCGGCCGAAAGAGGTTGCCGAGCCGGTGCTGGTCTTTTCCACCCACATGGACACCGTGCCGCCGTTCATCCAGTCGAGCGAAGATGACGACAACATCTATGGGCGCGGAGCTTGCGACGCCAAGGGCATTCTGGCCGCGCAGTTGGCCGCCTGCGAGCGTCTGCGCGGGGCTGGGCTGCCCGTGGGATTGCTCTTCGTCGTCGGCGAGGAGCGCGACTCGACCGGAGCCGCTGTGGCGAATCGCAATCCGCGCGGCTCACGCTTTCTCATCAATGGAGAGCCCACGGACAACCGCATCGCGCTGGCCAGCAAGGGAGCGTTGCGCGTGGAGGTGACCGCTCACGGACGCATGGCGCATTCGGCGTATCCGGAGTTGGGCGAGTCGGCGATTGAGAAGCTGCTCGACGCGCTGGCCGCGCTGCGCGTGATGCCTCTGCCCTACAATCCGGAGATCGGCAGCAGCACGATGAACATCGGCATCATTGAGGGCGGCCGCGCCACCAACGTCGTTCCGGACTTCGCCAAGGCGCAACTGCTATACCGGTTGGTCGGCCTCAGCGATCCGCTGCGCAAGGCCATCGAGTACGCCGTTGGCGCGCTGGCCCAGGTGGAGTTCGTGCTGGACATTCCTTACATGCGCTTTGTCACCGTGCCCAGCGTGCCCACCATGACCGCCTCATTCACAACGGACATTCCGCAACTTAGCGCGTGGGGAACGCCGGTTCTGTTCGGGCCGGGCTCCATCCTTGTGGCGCACACCGAGCGCGAGTTCCTGGCCAAGCGCGAACTCCTCGAAGCCGTCGAACAGTACGAGAAGATCGCCCGCCACCTGCTGCAGTAATCCCCACCAAAGCACGCCAGCGCGCTTCGCGCTACACTGTTCGGCATGAGCACGAGCGAGCCCAACCTGCTGCAACACGCCTCCTCCGCCTACTTGCGTTCCGCCGCCCACCAGCCCACGCGCTGGCATGAATGGGGCACCGAGGCCTTTGCCCTGGCGAAATCCGAAGGCAAGCCCGTGCTGCTGGATATTGGCGCCGTGTGGTGCCACTGGTGCCACGTGATGGACCGCGAGAGCTATGAGAGCCCGGAGGTCGCTGCCTTCCTGAACGAGCACTTTGTAGCCGTGAAGGTGGATCGCGATGAGCGACCTGATGTGGACGCGCGTTACCAGATGGCCGTGGCTGCCCTTGCGGGCCAGGGCGGCTGGCCGCTGACGGTCTTTCTGACTCCCGATGGCAAGCCGTTTTACGGTGGCACTTACTTTCCACCGGAAGATGCCTACGGGCGTCCCAGCTTCCGGCGAATTCTGCATGCCATCTCCGAGGCCTACCGCGAGCGCCGCGCGGAGGTGGAAGAAGAGAGCCTGAAGCTGATGCACGTGCTCGACCACGGCGAGGGCAGCGATGGGCATGGCGGAGAGTTTTCACCGCGCATTGTGG
>Ga0302187_10004176_pt1 | contig 11625 bp, 10 predicted proteins | sample II_Bog_E1_3_FD_202120 | JGI IMG/M metagenome (GOLD analysis project Ga0302187, IMG submission 202120) | Peat permafrost microbial communities from Stordalen Mire near Abisko, Sweden - II_Bog_E1_3 | ecosystem: Environmental > Terrestrial > Soil > Wetlands > Peat | place: Sweden: Abisko...
ACCGAAGACACAGTCCTCCTCCGCGACGGCGTTATTGAGAACCTGACCCCCACCCCCGAGCTTCCGACCATCGAAGCCAAAGTGGAAGGCAGCACCTACGCCGCTGCCGGCGTGCTGGTGAAGTGAAACAGGGAGCAGGGAATAGGGAATAGAAGAGCAGAAAAGCGACTCGCCGCGCAACTTACTCTGACTGGGGTTAATCGGTTTCTATTCCCTACACTCTTTTCCCTGATCCCTGTCCTTTTGGCTCCATCGTCAGCCGTGCCGTCAGCACTACCAGCGCAACCCACAGCGAATCCGCGGCGAGCAAATGCGCCACCTGCAGCCACAGCGGAGCCAGCAGCACCACATCCAGAATGCCCAGCGTATACACCACGGCCAACAGCAGCAGCACCAGCGCCGCCAGCTTCCTATTATCCCAGCCGGCATTGCCAAGCACACTGCGCTGGCTCGCCCTCACCAGCAGCCACAGCAGAAATGCGCTCGCCAGCAGCGCCACGGTTGGGTGCGTCCACCGCCAGCGCACCAACCACCCGCTCGTCGCGGAAAAATCCTGTGCCAGCGCATTGCCGAGCGACGAAGCAGGGAACAGCGTATCGCCCAGCGCCGCCAGCGACCCCGTCACGCCCACAATCAGTACCACGGCCACCGTTGCAACCGCACCAAACGGCGCCGTCAATCGGATCGTGCTGCGCGTGTAGCCCTTGCGGCGGCCAAGCAAATGCGCGGTCAGCGTAAGCGCAGCCAGCAGTAGCAGTGTATTAGCTAAATGCAAGCCAAGGTACGCAGGCCGTATCGGCGACTGGCTCTGCGCCGTCAATCCCAGCTTTACCAGCATTGCGCCGAGAATCGCCTCAACCAGCGTGAACGCCACCGAGGCCGCAGCCGCCCAGCGCGCCAGGTGTCCGCGCACGGTACCCACAATGGTCCACCAGAGCAGCGCCACTACTGAAAAGAACGAGATCCCGCTGGTCACACGATGCGTGAACTCGATCATCGTCTCCACGCTGGCCGAGTGCTGCATCACCGTTCCGTTGCAAAGCGGCCAATGGTTGCCGCATCCCGCACCGGAACCCGTTGCGCGCACCAGCGTGCCCCACAAAATCACGGCAACGAAATAAACCAGCACGACCCACGCAAACTTGCGCAATGCAGGCGGGGGAAGGATTTTTGTTTTCACTGAAATGGAGGTAACAGACATGAAGGATGACTCCGTATGGAACCCACCAGTGTAGAACAAACGGCTGTTTCGGGTTCCTTCAGGAGTTCTTCGCGGTCCTTACGCCCCCAGCAACCGCACCACGTGGTTCACAATCATCAAATCCTCCGCCGGCGGAATCACCCGCACTGTCACCGGCGAATTCTCATTGGAAATCACCGCCGCCCCGCGCATATTGTTCCGTTCCGCGTCCACCACGATGCCCAGTGCGCCCAGCCCCGCACAAATCTCCGCACGCGATGCAATATCGTTCTCGCCAATACCGCCAGTAAACACCAGCATGTCCAGGCCCCCGAGCTCCGCTACGTAACTCCCAATCCAACGGGCAATCGTCCACGTGAATTTGTCCACTGCCAGCCGCGCTTTCGCGTTGCCCTTTTTGATCGCATCGCGCAGATCCCTCATGTCGTTTGACAGATCGCTCACGCCCAGCAACCCCGACTTCTTGCTGGCCACCGTCTCCAGCTTGTCCGCCGCGTCGCTCGCGCTCGTCGCCGTCTCGCAAATCTTCCGCAGGATGAAAATCAACACACCCGGATCAATGTCGCCCGTCCGCGTCCCGCTGATGATCCCGCCTGTCGGCGTCAAACCCATCGACGTATCCAGGCACGCGCCGTTGCGGATTGCCGAGATCGAAGCCCCATTGCCCAGGTGCGCCACAATCAGCTTCTCCGGCACATCCGGTTCAAGCTGGTACACAATCGATTCGTACGAAATCCCATGCGCCCCGTACCGCCGCACACCCATCGCGGAATACTCCTCCGGAATCGGCATGTGCCGCGCCACTTCCGGCATCGTGCGATGAAAATAAGAGTCCAGGCATACAAAATTCTTCACTCCGGGAAACAACCGCAGCGACTCGCGCATGATGTACACCGCGATGGGCGTATGCAGCGGCGCGAACGCCGTGTACTTCTCCATCTCGTCAATCAGCTCCGGGGTAATCAGCTGGTTCTCCTGCACCGTAGGACCGCCGCACACCATGCGATGTCCGATTGCAGCCGGGGCAGGGAAGTCGCTCGAGTGCAGCGCATCCGCAACCAGCTTGAATGCAACCGCGCGATTCGGCAGCGCCGGCGTCTGGTCCACAAGCTTCTTGCCGTCGGCATCCTTGATCCAGAACTTGCCCAGATCCGTCCCAATGCCGTCGACCGCACCTTCGTGCAGCTTGCGCCGTTCGCCGTCGCCGGCCTCATACACTGAAAACTTGATGGAAGAAGAACCGCTGTTCAACACCAGCACCGGCAATGACGCCATCGAGAAAACCTTTCTGTTATGGCTGAACATGTCAGCAAGTTATGGATTACTCGCGGTATCCGGAACAAACTGGGTGCCCCATCCATCGCGTTTCTTGCGATGGGTGGGAAAAATGAAGTCCGTACCCAACCTCGGCGCTTTTTTCCGTCGGCGAGACCAAGAACTCAGTTACCACCCCACCGCCAGTTACGAATCTCCGGCAAATCCTCGCCGTTTTCCGCCACATACAACCGGTGGCGCTGAATATTCTCCGAGTACCACTGCTCCGCCGCTTCATATTGCCCAGCCAGCTTCGGCACGCGCTTGAAAACATCCAGAACCAGTTGGAAGCGGTCAATGTTGTTCAGCACGCACATATCGAAGGGCGTCGTCGTCGTGCCCTCTTCCTTGTAGCCGCGCACATGCAGATTGTCGTGGTTATGCCGCCGATAAGTCAGTCTATGAATCACCCACGGGTACCCATGAAACGCGAAAATCACCGGCACGTCTTTGGGAAACAGTTGATCGAACTCCTCGTCCGGCAGCCCATGCGGATGCTCCGATTGCGGTTGAAGCGCCATCAGGTCCACCACGTTCACCAAGCGTATGCGCAACTGCGGCGCTCGTTCCCGCAGCAGCATTACCGCGGCCAGCGCTTCCATCGTCGGCACATCGCCGCAGCACGCCACCACCACGTCGGGATATCCCCCGTCATTTGAAGCCCAAGGCCAAATCCCCAGCCCGGTTGTGCAATGCGCAACAGCCTCGTCCATCGTCAGCCACTGCGGCGCCGGCTGCTTCCCGGCAACAATCAGGTTGATGTAATTGCGGCTGCGCAGGCAGTGGTCCGCCACGGATAGCAGCGTATTCGCATCCGGCGGCAGATAGATCCGCACCACATCCGCCTTCTTGTTCAGCAGGTGGTCAATGAATCCCGGATCCTGGTGGCTGAAACCGTTGTGATCCTGCCGCCACACCAGCGAGCTCAGCAGGTAATTCAGGCTCGCAATCGGCTTCCGCCACGGAATCTCGCGCGTCGTCTTCAACCACTTCGCGTGCTGGTTCACCATCGAGTCAATAATGTGGATGAACGCCTCATAGCAACTGAAGAACCCGTGCCGTCCGGTCAGCAGGTAACCCTCAAGCCAGCCTTCGCACAGGTGCTCGCTCAGCACTTCCATCACTCGGCCTGTTTCGGAAAGGTTCTCGTCCACCGGCAGCGTCTCCGCCATCCACGCCTTGCCGGTTCCCGTAATCACGTCCTGCAGCCGGTTCGACGCCGTTTCATCCGGACCAAATACCCTGAAATTCCTGTCGCCCTGATTCAGCCCCATCACGCCGTGCAGCAACTGCCCCAGCACTTTTGTGGACTCAACATCCGTCGCCCCGCGCCCGTCAATCTTTACCGCCAACTCGCGGAAGTTCGGCAGCTTCAGCGGCTTCAGCAGCAGCCCGCCGTTCGCATGCGCGTTCATCCCCATCCGCAGCCGGCCCTTCGGCGCAATCTCCGCCAGATCCGCGCGGAAATGCCCCTTCTCGCTGAACAGCTCCTCCGGCTTGTAGCTCCGCATCCACTCGTCCAACTGCCGCAAGTGTTCCGGGTTCTTCTGAATCCCATCCAGCGGCACCTGGTGCGCCCGCCAGGTATTTTCGACAGGCTTGCCGTCTACAAACTTCGGCCCCGTCCAGCCCTTGGGTGTACGCATAATCAGCATCGGCCACGCCGGCCGTGCCGTCTCGCCCTCTTCCCGCGCCGCCTTCTGAATGGCCGCAATCCGGTCCAGCATGGTGTCGAACACGGCCGCCGCCTGTTGGTGCATCACCGCCGGATCGTCGCCCTCCAGCGTGAACGGCTCATACCCATACCCGCGCATCAGGTCTTCCAGTTCGGCATGTGGAATCCGGGCCAGGATCGTTGGATTTGCAATCTTGTAGCCGTTCAAATGCAGAATGGGCAGTACCGCACCGTCCGTCGCGGGATTCAGAAACTTGTTCGAGTGCCAGCTCGTCGCCAGCGGTCCCGTCTCCGCCTCGCCATCGCCCACCACGCACGCCACAACCAGGTTCGGATTGTCGAACGCCGCCCCGTAAGCGTGCACCAGGGAGTAGCCCAGCTCCCCGCCTTCGTGAATCGACCCCGGTGTCTCCGGCGCAACGTGGCTCGGAATCCCGTACGGCCAACTGAACTGCCTGAAAAGCCGCTTGATTCCGTCCTTGTTCTGTTCAATGTGCTGATAGACCTCGGAGTACGACCCCTCAAGATACGTGTTCGCCACCAGTCCCGGCCCGCCATGCCCCGGCCCAATCAGGTAGATCATGTTCAGGTTGCGTTCACGGATCAGCCGGTTCCAGTGGACATACAGAAAATTGAGCCCCGGTGTTGTGCCCCAGTGGCCCAGCAGCCGCGGCTTTACGTCGTCCAGCGTCAGCGGGCGTTCCAGCAGCGGGTTGTCTTTCAGATAAATCTGGCCCACAGAGAGGTAATTGGCCGCGCGCCAGTAGGCGTCCATTTTGGCCAGCAATTCCGGACTGAGAGGGCCGCTGCTCGTTACGGTCTCATTTTCCTCGATCATGAAGCACCTCCATGGAATTGACTTGCGTGACAGGGAAAGCCTAGCAGCAGAACGTTCAAGGAAGGGGTGATTCGAGTCACATGCCGCTGAGACTGAAACTCACTTTGTGGGACAACGACGGGCGTTCTAATTCTCCACCCAAATCTTTGATGCCTGATGTGCATTTGCGATCTTGACATCCACTTTGGTTTCGGATTCCAATCATCTGCTGCCGCCATCGAATCCGGCGGTCTGCACGAATCACCGCAACCTGCGGCCGCAACTATCTGCGCGAGGCAAGAAAGACAATGAACACAGTACTCTGGATCGTTCAACTCATCATGGCGGGCGTATTCATTTTTACCGGCGCCGGCAAGATGCTGGCCTATGACAAACTCAAGCAAGTCGCGGAAGCGCGCTCTAAAGGAAAGCCCATCGGCATGTCGCGCGGGCTGGCGGCCCAGGTCGGCCTCCTGGAAATTATCGGCGCCATCGGCCTCATTCTGCCCATGGACCTCTTCCCCCCGCACCTCATAGTCCTCTCGGCGGCCGCGTGCCTCGGCTTGCTCATGATCCTCGGCAGCATTTACCACATCCGCCGTCAGGATTCGGCTGTTCCCAATGTGGTGCTGTTCCTCATGGCGCTTCTCGTAATCGTCGGCCGCTGGCCGCACTCACCCGTCAGCGGCCCCATGCAATAGCCCGCCAATCTGCCGAAAATCTTCCCGAATCGGATGCGAGCTGCCTCCAACCCGCACACCCGTTCAATTTCGCCTTTACATTTAGATCGTCTGATCTTTATATTTTATCCATTCAGTCGTTCTATCTGCTTTACTCCTTTTGCATCTTATTTCTCATCTGGGTTGTTACCGATTCTTGCAGCACGCCATCGTTCGCCTGCAATCGTTGTTCTCGTCATGCGAGATAGCGGGGTCTAGGCACACCGCGGTCAAGGAGGTGGATTCATGAACAGTATCCTATCCATGAGCACAGTCCTCTGGTTTGCGCAGATTCTTATGGCGGGCTTGTTCCTGTTCGCCGGCTTCAGCAAAATCTTTGCCCACCGCAGGCAGGCCGTTGTGCATCCCCAGAGGCCCGGCTTCGGGCTTCCCGGCATGCGCGACGAGGTCGTCTCCTTGATCGCGATCCTTGAAATCGCCGGCGCCATCTGTCTTGTTTTGCCCATTGACCTGCTTCCGCCCTACGTCATTCCCCGTCTCGCGGCTGCGGCCCTTGCCCTGCTCATGATCGTTTCCAGCATCTACCACGCCCGCCGTCACGAAACCGCGGTCCCCAACGTGGTCCTCTTTCTCATGGCGATTCTAGTGATCGTAGGCCGCTGGCCCCACTAAATCCCTGTCATCCGGAGCGAGCGCAGCGAGTCGAAGGACCTGGGGAGCCGAAGGACCTGCTTTTTATAGCTCTCTACAAATATCTGTCATCCTGAGCATCTTGACTCGCGTCGCAAATTACCGCTGGAATGAACCCGCGCCGGACCAACAAAAAAGGCACCGTGCCCCGTTTTCGCGCCTTACCGGGGTCCCCGCGGACAGGTCTTCGTCCGTGGGGTGGTCGGGCGCGAAGGCGGGAGAGCACAAACCTCATCAACCCCGCTCATCAGGAGCGCAGCCGAAGGACCTGCTTTACTACAGCCTTTTATAAACAGGAGATTACCGCCCCACCAAAACCGGAATCTCCATCGACCCCGCGCGCCCCGCCCCCAAATCGTGCACCGCCGCCCGCAGCGAGAGTCGCCCCTCCGGAAGATCCAGCGGCAGCCGGATCGGAATCCCCGCAGTCATCGCGTGCGCAAAGGCGTCCGCCTTCAGCTTCATCTGGAAGCCCCGGTCCAGGTGATTCACCCGCCGCCCGTCCGCGTCGTAAGCCACCAGCACAAACTCCACCTGCACCGCATGCGCCCCGTCCGGCGCGGTCTGAAAAGCAAACCACCGCGGATCGATCTTCAAATCCACAATGTACCGGTGCACCGGCCCTTTCAGCGTAGCCGCATCCTCGCCCGCCGGGCCATCAGGTAATTTGGTTCCAGCCAGCAGCGGGTCCGTCGCCGCCAGCGCCCGCGCCTCAAACTGGATCTCGGTCGACGGCGGCGCACCATGCATCGTAGCCGCCACAATCAGGCTCGTTTTGCCTGGGTTGTGTTCCGATGCTCCATCGTTTGGGTCCGCGTAATACCCGCGCCGGTAGGCCAGCTTGTACGCCCCATTGTCCACCCGCACTTCAATCTTCCTGAACTTGCCGTCCAGTTGTTTCGCCGCCGGCACATAGCTCACGCTGTAGTAGCTCGAGCCGTTCTCCACCGCGCTCGCCACCGCTTCCTTCAGCCCATTCGTATTCAGATATTCCTGCCCGCCTGTCTGCTCCGCAATCTGCTGCATCGACGCTGCTTCCTTCATCAGTTGCTTGGTCGCGTTCATGTCGTCGATCGCCGTCGATGGACGGTTGGCCGTCACGCTCCGTCGCGACCCGCTGCGGTTCCCGCTCGTCGTCCCCGACATCAGGTTGGTCGATTGCTGGTACGAGGCGTTCAAACTCGGCGGCGTCATCAACCCGCGTGCATCCACCGGATACACCGCTACGCGCGCCGCCGCCAGCAACTCCGCCGTCTCGCGAATGTCGTCCGAGTAGGTGCGCATCGCCTCAAACGGATCCTGCTGCGAGTCGTCCGGGTCCAGCGCAATCGGAAACGAGAGGGAAAACCAGATCAGGTTCTTGCGCCCCGGAATCGCGCTCAGGTACCGCGCCAGTTGTTGCATCGCATCCAGCGTCATCCGCACCCGCATGTCCGTCTGGAAGGCCGTCACATCCGCTTCAAACTGCTTCATCGAGCTCAGCGCGCTGATGCCCGCAGCATTTAGCGAATCCATGCCCTGGGTCATCGTGGCCATATCCCCTACCGCCGAGTCCACCGCCTGGTCGCTCGCCGGGTCCAGCACCACAGACGTCTGCGGCCCCGCGCCCGGGCTCTTGAAGACCTTCGCTAATTCTGCGGCGTCGGTCGTAAAACCTTCCACCAGCCGCAGCCGCGACCCCAGCGTGAAAATGGCCAGCGATGTCCCCGCCGGAATCTTGCCCAGGTATCCCAGCATCGCCCGCCGCGCGTCTATCTGGTTGGCCATCGGCGTATTCAGCCCATCCAGAAGCAGCACATTCACCGCCGGCCCCGGCGGGTAAGCCGGAACGTTGCTGAACGTCCGCGGCGGAAGCGGAGGCCGTGCCGAAGCCGCCTCCAAGGCCGTTCCCGTATGCTCGTCGAAGCTGGCAATCGGCTGTTCCCGGCCATCTTCGTACACATGAAACCGGCTCTTGGGGAGCCCGTGCACCGCGCCGCCCCGCTCCGTCACCACCACATCCACCAGCACCAGGTTCGCATCCGTCCGCAGCACAGTAGCATCTGTCGCCGCCGGAGCCTGCCCAGCCCCGGGACCAGAAACAGTTGCGGTCTGGCCGTGTGCCCGCGCCGCATAAGCCGAAATCAGCAAACCCGCAACCGCGAGGCGAAGAATGAGGGAAGTGGAATGCACAAATCAGCGCTGCCTTCTCATGAGAATAGGGAAGCAGTCGGGCACAATTCTGCTCTCCTAGCTATTTTGCACCAGCGCACAGAAAAACTCGCTCGTGTCGCCATTCATGACTCTGTTTTGAAAGGGCACGATTTTAATCGTGCCATCAACCATCTTGAATGAGGTCGGCTTCAGCCGCCGAGGGATGCTTTCCACAATATCCGATTCGCCTTTCAAAAATGGCGTTTCAGCTTAAGAATCCGCGACTCAAACCCATACCAAAGCGCCGTCGCTACCACCGTACACATCACCAGCCTGAACCCCACCACCGCCAAATTCCCCGCCATCCCGTAATGGTCCATCCGCGCATCGAACCACCCAAAGAAAATGAACACCGAAATGTGCGTCATGTAGAGCCCATAGCTGATCCGCCCATAAAACGCCAGCGGCCCTCGCCTTAGCGCCGCATTCACCGGGTTCCGCGCCCCAGTGGATGCAATCGCCGCCAGCAACGCGCCCGCAAATGCCACCGACAGCGCCGAGTCCAGAAACGCCGTCCCGCCGGCAATGGTTGCGGCCACCACAACGCCCAGCGGGATCGCCCCCAGCCCCAAACTCAGCCACACCCGCCGGCCCCACGTCAGCGTATGCAGACCAATCGCCAGCAAACTCCCCCACGCAATCCCATCCAGATGCGTCAGCGTATGCGTCGGCGTAAGCCAGCCGTAGTGTGTCATGCGCATCAAGGGAGAAACAATCAGCATAGCCGCCAGCAACGTGCACAGCATCCACGGCCTGCGCAGGAACCGCACAACAGGCGCCCAAACAAAGTAGTACTGCTCCTCAATGGCCAGTGACCACGTCGGACCAACAGCCGGCGGCAGCGCCAGGTGAAACAGGTTCTGGACAAATAGGATGTAAGCCCACCACGGCGCAGCCTTCACTGCATCCACAATGCTGGGGCCAATGAACCACGGCGCATTCAGATACACCACCACCAGCACCAACACATACACCGGCCAAATGCGCAGCGCGCGCCGCCCATAAAAGTTTCTAAAGTAGTGTTCCTTGTTCCGCGCCTCAAGCAGGATGGAAGTAATGAGGAACCCGGAGAGCACAAAGAACAGGTTCACCCCCGCCCACCCCCACAGCGAGGCGTAGTGAACCCACGTCCCCTCAAGCCGCGGATGGCAGTGATAGAAAAACACGGCCAGCACCGCAACCCCGCGCAGCCCCTGCAGTTCCGGGATATAACTAGGCAGCCAGGTTGGGCGTTGAATGGAAAAGGTGGGGCGTTGTGTGCTCAAGTTTGTTTTTCAACTGTCCTGTTGATCTTTGCCAAAGCCTTCCACAATCCATCCGGCCAGCCACAGAGCCGCTCCCGGCAGCGCAATCGGCAAAAGCACCGGGACAACCTCCAGCATCCCAAACCCGTGGAAACGATCGCTGCCCGGGAGATACGCAATCACCAGCGACACTCCCATGAACAGCAACGACAGGGTCAACGGAATGAAGACCATCCATCGCCCCGCCGTCTGCATTCGTCTGGCTCCCTCGGCAATGTTCACCGCTCCCCTCCTTACGCGCAAATTCTATCTTGCCAGGCTCGTGGAGCGCGGACCTAGTTCAGCTTGAGTTCAGTCACTGGACTCGTCTGGTGGTAACGCTCCTTGTCCACCCATTCCCAAATATCGTTCTCGTGGACGTTGAATGCTTTGGCTACATGACGCACCACATCTGCGATGAGAATTCCGTATTGCGCAGAGCTCCGTTCGCCTGGATAAAGGTGCGTCTGAATTTTCCCGTCGTTTTCGAAAACGACGATGAGCGGCTTTTCAATTTTCATGTTCCCGCGTACTCCTCCTCGGTCCACCAAGGCTCGAAACCTAGTCCCCAAACCTAGGGAGTCAACCGGGCACTAAATACTGATCACTGACAACTGATAACTGACCACTGCTTTTCACCCCGCCGCCAGCTGCTTCGCCCTCTCGGTCGCCCGCATCACAGCCTTGATCAGCGTAACCCGAAGCCCGCCTTCTTCCAGCTCCAGAATGCCGTCAATCGTGCACCCCGCCGGCGTAGTCACCGCATCCTTCAGCAGCGCCGGATGATACCCAGTCTCGAGCACCATCTTCCCCGCTCCAAACACCGTCTGCGCCGCCAGTTGTGTAGCCACATCGCGTGGCAGGCCCACCTTCACGCCCGCCTCCGCCAGCGCCTCGATAATGATGTAGATATACGCGGGCCCCGATGCCGACAGCCCGGTCACCGCGTCCATGTGCTTCTCGTCCACCACCACCACGCGTCCCACGGTCTCAAAAATCCGCTGCGCCAGCTCCATTTGCTTCGCGGAAACAAACCGCCCCTTGCATAGCCCAGCCGCCCCAGCTCCCAGCGCCGAAGGAGTATTCGGCATCGCACGAACCACCGCAATATCAATCCCTGCCGCCTCCTCAATCGCCCGCGTTTTGACAGAGGCCGCAAACGACACCAGCATCTTGTCGGTCGTCAGCGCCGGCTTAATCTCCGCAATCAGGTCTGGCACCTGGAACGGCTTCACGCCAATCAGGATCAGGTCCGCCTGGCTCGCCGCCGCCAGGTTGTCCGTGCTCACGTCCACGCCCCACTGCACGCTCAGCGCCACAGCCTTTTCCATGTGCCCCACGGTGGCGTGGATCTGGTCCAGGGCAAAAAGGTTCTGCTTCAGGAAGGCCTGCAGCAGGATCCCTCCCATCTTGCCCGCGCCCAGCACGGCGATGCGGATGTTGGGCAGTTGCGCGGGAATCTCAGTAGGTTCAACGGCAATATCAGACATGTCTATCCTTGGTTTTCAAATGGTGGGTATGTGCAACTTCTAAGGATACTCGCATCCATTGCCCCGCCGCTTGCCCTGTCATCCTGAGGTCTGTGCCCCGTTCATCGCGGCTTCATCGCGATGAGCGGGATCTCAAGTAACCAAGCCCGTGCGAGCCCCCCGCGAGCGTCTGCCGCACCGCAGGTGCCCCGTTGGTAACGCACCAGCGGAATCTTTCGACGTATTTTCATGGCCCGGACTTTCTTGTAACTTTTCCCAATACAGGGAGTGATCCCCGGCTAC
>Ga0302187_10004177_pt1 | contig 11625 bp, 9 predicted proteins | sample II_Bog_E1_3_FD_202120 | JGI IMG/M metagenome (GOLD analysis project Ga0302187, IMG submission 202120) | Peat permafrost microbial communities from Stordalen Mire near Abisko, Sweden - II_Bog_E1_3 | ecosystem: Environmental > Terrestrial > Soil > Wetlands > Peat | place: Sweden: Abisko, Stordalen...
TGTTGCGCACCACGCTGGTGCGCCGCGCCTATCAGGCGATGACCGGCGGTCACCCGACCTGGCTGGTGGCGTTTTCCGACGATATGGACGGCTTGCGCAAAGTGCCCGACAACGTGCCCAACAAGGACGTGCTGACGGCCAATCTGGGCAAGCCCCTGTCGCGCATTCCCGATCCGTTCGGCACGCACGACAGCTTTGCCGCGCACAACAATGCCAGCTTGCGCGATTTTCTCGACCGGTTCGGGTTCGATTACGAATTCGTCTCGTCGTCGGATCGCTACAATTCGGGCGCGTTCGACGCGGCGCTGATCAATGTCCTGCGCCATTATGACGCGATCCAGGCGATCATGCTGCCGACCTTGCGCGAAGAACGGCGGCAGACGTATTCGCCGGTGCTGCCGGTGTCACCTTCCACCGGGGTGGTGCTTCAAGTGGCGATCGAGGTGGTCGATGCCGAGGCCGGGATCGTGCGCTTTGCCGACAGCGACGGCAGCCTGGTTGAACAGACCGTGCTGGGCGGCCAGGCCAAGTTGCAATGGAAGGTCGACTGGGCGATGCGCTGGGTCGCGCTGGGCGTCGATTATGAAATGTGCGGCAAGGACCTGACCGACAGCCACCTGCAATCGGGCCGTATCGCGCACGTGCTGGGCGGGCGCCGTCCCGAGGGGCTGATCTATGAGTTGTTCCTCGATGAAAAGGGCGAAAAGATCTCGAAATCGAAGGGCAACGGCCTGACGATCGAGCAATGGCTGGATTATGGCAGCGAGGAATCGCTGGGCTTCTATCTGTTCCGTGAGCCAAAGAGCGCCAAGTCGCTGCATCCCGGCATCATCCCGCGCGCGGTCGATGAATATTGGCAGTTCCGCGAAAAGCTGGCCACGCAGCCGGTGGAACAGCAACTGGGCAATCCGGTGTGGCACTTGCTGCGCGCCAATGGCTATCACGGCGGCGATGGCGACAAGTTGCCGGTGACTTATGGTCTGCTGCTCAATCTGGTCGGGGTGCTGGGCGCGGGCGCCAGCCGCGAGCAAGTGTGGTCTTATCTGGGCAACTATGTGGTCAATGCCGACCCCGCCGCGCATCCGGCGCTCGACACGCTGGTGACGTGCGCGCTGGCTTATAACCGCGATTTTGTCGCGCCCACGCTGCAACGCCGGGCCCCATCGGCCAATGAAGCCGCGGCGCTGACGGCGCTTGATGCGGCGCTGGCAGGAATGACCGCCGATGCCGGGGCAGAGGCGTTTCAGACCGTGGTCTATGAAGTGGGCAAAGAGCCGGATTTCGGGTTCGAATCGCTGCGCGACTGGTTCAAGGCGCTGTATGAAACGCTGCTCGGATCGTCGGCGGGGCCGCGCATGGGCAGCTTTATCGCGCTCTATGGCCTGGCCAACACCCGCGCATTGATTGCCGAGGCGCTGGCGGGGGCCTGATCCGCGATCCACTGGTGGATCTTGGCCTCCAGCACTGCCAGCGGCAATGCGCCGCTGCCGAGCACCTGATCGTGGAATTCGCGGATGTCGAAGCGCGCGCCCAGCGCATCGCGGGCTTCGTCGCGTAGCCGCTGGATGGTCATCGCGCCGACTTTGTAGGCCAGCGCCTGTCCCGGATTGGCGATATAGCGATCGACTTCGGCGGCGGCGTCGATCCGCCCGATGCCCGAATTGTCGAGCATATAGGCAATTGCCTGATCGCGGGTCCAGCCGCGCGTGTGCAGCCCGGTATCGACCACCAGCCGCATCGCACGCAGCATTTCATCGTCGAGCGTGCCCCAGTGCTGCAGCGGATCGCGATAGAGCCCCATGTCATAGCCCAGCGTTTCGGCATAGAGTGCCCAGCCTTCGACATAGGCGGGGTTGCCGCCAAACCGCTGAAAATCGGGCAAGCTGTCGTTTTCCTGGGCAAGGCTGATCTGGAAATGATGCCCCGGCGCGCCTTCGTGCAGATAGAGCGTGGTGATCCCGGTCATGAACCGGTGCGGCCAGTCATAGGTGTTGTACCAGAACACGCCGGGACGGCTGCCATCGGGCAGGCCCTCGCTATAGCTGCCGCCTGCTTCAAACCGCGCGCGGTATTCGGGATAGGGGCGGATTGCCAGCGGCGTGCGCGGCAGATGCAGGAAATAGCGCGGCGCCAGCCGGGTTACTTTTGCGCCGACGCCGCGAAACCCCTGGCCAAGCTGTTCGGCACTGGTGGGGTGAAACCGGCGATCGGTGCGGATCACGTCGAAAAAGGTGTGCAGCGGCATGGTATAGCCCAGCTCGCCTTCGACTCCCCGCATGGCGCGCTGGATTCGCGCGACTTCGTCCAGCCCGGTCTGGTGGACCACATCGGGATCGAGCGACAGCGTGGTGTTTTCGCGCACCAGCAGGCGATAGAGCTCCGCGCCGCCGGGCAGCGCCGACAACCCGACCGAATCGCGCGCGGCGGGCAGGTAGGTTTCGGCCAGAAACCGGCGCAACCGGGCATAGGCGGGATAGACTGCCTCGGTGGTGGTGGCCAGAAACGCGCGTTCGATCCGCCGCCGCCGGGCCTGGGGGGTGCCGGGGGGCAGGTGACGTACGGGCACCATGAACAACGAGGTGGCGGGCGGGCGCGCCAGGATCGCGTCGATTTCGGCAATCATCGCGACCACGGTCAGGCGCGGTTCGACCACGCCGCTGGCGATGCCTTCGCGAAAGCGCGCCTCGGCATTGGCGAACACCAGCGGCAGGCCGCGCTCAAGCGCCAGCCGTGCCTCGATTTCGCCCAGCGTGCGCAGCGATCCGCCTTCGCCGGTGGCCGCCATTTCGGGAAACTCGACCGGAAAGCCCATGAAATGGTTGAACGGCTGCACCCCCAGTAGGGCCTGCGCGGCGGGATCGAGCAGCGCATGCTGGTCGTTCAGGGTCTGGCGAAACACCGCATAGGACAGGCGGTGTGGCGGATCGAGCGCGGCCGGGTCGATGCGATCGAGTTGCGTCAGCGTGTGTTCGATCACCGCGCGTTGCCGCGCGGCCAGTTCTGGCGTGAACACCAGCGCCAGCAGATCGTGCGGCACCGCTTCGCCGCGCGCCATCGCGCCCAGCGGATCGAGCGCCTGTTCGGCGCGGCTGTCTTCGGCAAACAGGCGGTCGAGCCGGTCGGCCATCGATCCGGTGCCGTCCGCGTCGGCGGCTGGCGGTGCGGGCGGCGGACGCAGGGCGGCGGGCTGGGTGTCGAGCGTGGCCGGCGCAGGCAGGTCGACGGGTGGCGGGGGCGCGGGGCGGGGCGGCTGGCCCGCGCAGGCGCCAAGCGCCAGCAGGGCCAGTGCCCAGCCTCGTTTCACGACCACGGCCGCGCCCGATACCACTTGGTCAGAACATATTTGACCCCGCGCAGGACCGGCGCCCCGGCGTGGATCGTGCGCGGATTGGGCCGTCCGTCGGGCAGCATGTTGTTCCACATCAGCAGCACCCCGGCCTGCGGCGGGATCGACAGGCTGATCTTGGGAAAATCGGTTGCGCCGCCATCCTCGACCGCGTTGAGATAGCCCATCGCGGTCCAACTGCGCTGGCCACCGCGTTTGCGTTCATCATCCCAATATTCGTGTTTGGCGACGAAGTAGTCGTAGTGGTGCTTGAATTCCTGACCCACGGCATAGCGCTGGCCCTGCAGGGTTTCGCCCAACGCCGGGTCCATGCCGAGCAAGTCGTCGATCCGCCGTTGCAGCATGCCGATGAACGGATCGCGCGGGTCGACATCGCCGGTATAGCTGGTGCGGCCACCGTCGGTGTTGTTGTTGTAGGTGGGCGATGGGCGGGCCACGGTGTCGATCACCGCGATCAGTCGCCGGCAATCGGCAGCGGACAGAAAATCGGCCACCGCATAGATCTCGACGCCTTCGACCGGCAGGCGATAGGCCGACGGGTCGGCATCGAGTCTGGCCCGCACGGTTTCTCCGATGCGGGCCAGATCGGCGCGGTCGGGGTGGCGATTGGCGGAATTGAAGGAAAAAACCATGATTGCGCAGGTTCATGGAGCAAGGTGACGCGGACGGCAAGAGGGGGTGGCGCCGCCCGGTAAAGCGGTACCAGGCACGTTATAGGGCTGGTTTTAGTCCATTCTGGACAAAACTCATTGCAAAGACAGCAAAAATCTCGTGTGACGGTGGTTAATACGGGGATACCGGAAGTATCCGAACCGAAGCGGGACGCGCGATTCTCGTTCATGTCATGTTGGTCACTGGGCCAACAGTTGAACCGGACAATCTGGATTTGTCCCGCTGTTCTGATCGGTTGATGGTTGGCAACCCGTTTGACGGAGACGACAGACTTGGACGTCCGTGTGGATAACGATAGTCGGTATTTGCGTCGTGCAAAGATGGCCTATGAGGCACGGCGTCGGCGGGACGCGGCAGCGGGAATGGGGGGCCTGTTCGGGGAACCGGCATGGGATATCCTGCTCGACGTGTTCATCGCCCAGCGCAGCCGCCGCGAGATCCAGGTGTCGAGCGTGTGCATCGAGGCCGGTGTACCCTCGACCACGATCTTGCGCTGGCTGGCTCGGCTGGAACAGGAAGGGCTGATTTATCGCGCGTCGGACAATGTCGACGGGCGCCGCCGCTATGTGCGCCTGACCGAGGCGGGTGACGCGCTGATGATCCGCGTGCTCGATGCGATCAGGATCGGTGATTGATCGCCGCGCGTCACAGCAAATGATCGCCGCGCGTCACAGCAAATGATCGCCGCGCGTCACAGCAAATGATCGCCGCGCGTCACAGGAAAATGGCGCGCACCACGTCGATGATCTGCCCGGTGTCGATATCGACCAGCAGCGCGTCGTTGTAATAGCGCACCCAGCGATAGGGGCCCCAGACCGGGGGCAGGTGATAGATCGACGGATCGGCGATCCAGAACTGTTCGGCCATGAACGCGGCATCGAGCGGCGTATCATTGCCGACCGGCGCATAGGCATAATCGCCCAAGGGCGGATAATAATAGCCCAGCCGATAGGTTTCGCGGTGGCTGGCGCGCCAGCCGGCCCAGTCATACCGGCTTTCACCGTGCCACCCGCGATTCCATCCCTGGGCACCCACCGGCGCGGCATAGGCTGCCACACGGGCGCGCGGTGGCTCTGCATCGGCGGCGGCGACCTGGGCCTGTGCAGCCGTGTGCCGTGATGGAGCGCTGGCGGCGTGCGCGGCGATATGACGCGGGGCCGGGCTTGCGACCGGTGCGTGCCGAGGTGCGATGCGGGTCGGCAAGGCTGGCGCGGCAGCGACCGGCGTGCCGGCGGCATGCGTCGCCGCGGCGCGGGTGGTGGCCATCGCGACGTCCGGCGCGGTGGCCAGCGCCAGCGCGGCCAGCATCAGCTTGCGATGGTCGCGTCGCGCCATGGCCAATCTCCTGGCCCGACGCGCAAAGTGCGAATCGCCGGGCGATCAGGGTTATTCCGCATGACCGGTGGATAAAGTCTCAACATTCCGCATGGCGGGGGCTTGGTCGCCCCCGCCATCGGTTCAGCGTGACAGCTTCTTGTACGCCAGCGGCGTCGGCCGGTCGGCGGCATCGCCCAAACGGCGGCGCTTGTCCTCTTCATAAGCGGCGAAGTTGCCTTCGAACCATTCGACGTGGCTGTTGCCTTCGAAGGCCAGGATATGCGTGGCCAGACGATCGAGGAAGAACCGGTCGTGGCTGATCACCACCGCGCAACCGGCAAAGTTTTCGATCGCTTCTTCCAGCGCACCCAGCGTTTCGACATCAAGGTCGTTGGTCGGTTCGTCGAGCAGCAGCACGTTGCCGCCCTGTTTCAGCATCTTGGCCATGTGCACGCGGTTGCGTTCACCGCCCGACAGCTTGCCGACGTTTTTCTGCTGATCCTGGCCCTTGAAGTTGAACGCGCCGACATAGGCACGGGTCGACGTGTCGAACCCGTTGACCTTCATGTAGTCGTGCCCGCCGGAGATTTCCTCCCACACGTTCTTGGTCGGATCGAGCGCGTCGCGGCTTTGATCGACATAGCCCAGCCGTACGGTCGAGCCGATGTCGATGGTCCCTTCATCGGGCTGTTCCTGCCCGGTGATCAGCTTGAACAGGGTCGATTTGCCCGCGCCGTTGGGGCCGATCACCCCGACGATGCCGCCCGGCGGCAACAGGAACGACAAGTCCTCGAACAACAGCTTGTCGCCATAGGCCTTGGTCAGGCCCTTGGCCTCGATCACTTTGCCGCCCAGACGTTCGGGCACCTGGATGACGATCTGCGCCTTGCCCGGGCTGCGGTTGTTCTGGCTGGCGACCAGTTCCTCGAACTTCTTGATACGCGATTTGGATTTGGTCTGGCGACCCTTGGTCCCGGCGCGGATCCATTCGAGTTCGTCGTTGATGGCCTTTTGCCTACCGGTCGCTTCGCGATCTTCCTGTTCGAGCCGCTTGGACTTCTTTTCCAGGTAGGTCGAATAATTGCCTTCGTAGGGGAAGTATTTGCCCCGGTCGAGTTCAAGGATCCAGCCGACCACGTTGTCGAGGAAATAGCGGTCGTGGGTGATCATCAGCACCGCGCCGGCATATTCCTTGAGATGGTTTTCCAGCCATTCGACGGATTCGGCATCGAGGTGGTTGGTCGGTTCGTCGAGCAGCAGGATCGACGGCTTCTGGATCAGCAGGCGCGTCAGCGCGATGCGGCGGCGTTCGCCGCCCGACAGGTTTTCGACCGACCAGTCCGACGGCGGACAGCGCAGCGCTTCCATCGCGATTTCAAGCTGGTTGTCGAGCGTCCAGCCATCGACCGCATCGATCTTGCCCTGCAGGTCGCCCATTTCGTCCATCAGCGCGTCGAAATCGACGTCTTCCGGCGGATCGGCCATCAGGTTGGAAATCTCGTTGAAACGGTCGACCAGATCGGCCACTTCACGCGCGCCGTCCTTGACGTTTTCAAGCACGGTCTTGTTGGGATCGAGCTGCGGTTCCTGCGCCAGATAGCCCACGGTGATATATTCACCCGGCCAGGCTTCGCCGGTGAAATCCTTGTCGATCCCGGCCATGATCTTCATCAGGGTTGACTTGCCGGCGCCGTTGGGGCCGACGATGCCGATCTTTGCACCCTGATAGAACTGCAGGTTGATATCGCTGAGCACCGGCTTTTGCGCGCCGGGAAAAGTCTTCGTCATGTTCTTCATGACGTAGGCGTACTGGGCGGCCATGGTCGTCCTTTGGCAATGCGCGTGAACTGTCGTCTCGCGGCGCTCTACTAGGCGGGGGCGGTGCCTGCAAGCGGGGCGGTCGCTTCGCGGAAAAATCCGATCACTTCTGCCTCTACCGATCGTGTCGTGCTGCCTGGCTGGTCGATCACGTGCCAGGTCAGCACCGAATGCGGATCGAACGGGGTATCGGGGTTGGCATCGGCATCGTCCAGCTCGATCGCGCGAAACCGGTCGCCAAAGCGGTCTTTCAGCATGGCAAAGCGCGCAGCCGGCACCAGCTTGTCCGATTTGAAACGCAGGCCCAGCATCGACAGGTCTTCGGCGGCCAACCGTGCGCCGGCGCAGGCCAGTTCGGCCTCGCTGGCGTCGATCATCGCGGCGCCCTTTTTGCTGATCGGCAGCGAGGGCTGCGACAGCACAGGGGCGACCACCGACGGTTCGGTCATCATCGCCAGCGCAAACCCGCCGGTAAAGCACATGCCAACCGCGCCCACACCGCGTCCGCCGCATTCGTCATGGGCATGGCGCGCCAGCGCGCGCAACCAGTCGACGATCGCGCTCGACTTGCCATTGGCCCAGGCGTTGAATTCGCGCCGCACGCACAAAGTCCAGATCGCCTGCGCCATCATGTACCGCTTGCTTGGCACGCGTCCGTCCTCGCCAAACAGGCTGGGGCAGAACACCGTCATGCCGGCCGCCGCCACGCGGTCGGCAAAGCGCAGCACCAGCGGGTGCAAGTTGGGCATTTCGTGCATCACGATCACCGCCGGACCGGTCCCCTTGCGCCAGACTTTGCGCGTATAGGGACCGGCGGCGAAATCGAATGCGGTATATTCGGCAAAGGCATCAACGTTGCGCATGGTCACCCCTCTACCAAATCCTCCCCACGCCGGGGAGGACAGTTCAGAGGCGCTCGATGATGATGGCCGGGGCCATGCCGCCCGCCGCGCACATCGTGACCAGGCCATAACGCCCGCCGGTGCGTTCGAGTTCGTCGAGCACGGTGCCGATCAGGATCGAGCCGGTGGCGCCGATCGGGTGGCCCAGCGCCATCGCCCCGCCATTGACGTTGACCTTGGCGCGGTCGAGATGAAGATCGCGGATGAACTTTTCGGCAACCACCGCAAAGGCCTCGTTGATCTCCCACAAGTCGATGTCTTCAACGGTCAGTCCTGCCTTCGCCAGCACCTTTTTGGCGGCCGGAACCGGGGCGTTGAGCATCAGCGTCGGGTCATCGCCCTGGTTGGCATAGGCGACTACGCGCGCGCGGGGCTTCAGCCCGTGTTTTTCGGCATAGGCGGGGCTGGTGATCAGGATCGCCGCCGCGCCATCGACCACGCCCGACGAATTGCCGGCATGATGCACGCCCTTCCATTCCAGATCGGGATAGCGGCGCTTGATCTGCTGACGGAAGGTCGTGCCGCCCAAGTCGAAATCGGCGACCCCGTCAAAGCTGGCCTTGAGCGAAGACAGCCCTTCGAGCGTGGTCTCGGGACGCGGAAATTCCTCGCGATCGAGCGCGACGGTGCCGTCGTCGTTATAGACCGGCACCACTGACTTGGCGAAGCGCCCTTCGGCAATCGCCACGGCGGCGCGCTGCTGGCTGACCAGCGCCAGCGCGTCGAGCGCCTCGCGGCCGATACCTTCCTTGGCGGCAATCGCATCGCCGCACACGCCCTGGTGCGATTGCGGGTGGATCGCATCGAGCGCGGCATTGCCCGAACCCATGCCCAGCGGTTTGATCCCGGCATTGGCCTGTTCGGCGCCGTGCGCTGCGGTAAAGCTCATCATTTCGGTGCCGCCTGCGATCACGCAGTCTTCCATCCCCGACATCACGCTGGCAGTGGCCAGGTTGACCGAAGTGATCCCGCCGCCGCAGAACCGGTCGAGCGTGGTGCCGCTGGCCGAAATGTCATAGCCCGCCGCCAGCGCGGCCATGCGGCCCAGATCGCCACCCTGCTTGCCATATTGGGATGACGTCGACCAGATCACGTCATCGACCGTGCTGGTGTCGAGATGGTTGCGATCCTTGATCGCCTTGAGCACGGTGGCGGCCAGTTGCTGGGGGTGCAGATGTGACAGCGCACCTTTGCCCGGCTTGCCGATCCCGCGCGGGGTGCGAACGGCGTCGATGATATAGGCTTCGGCCATGACAGGGTTCCTCCAAAACGTTTAACCGAACGATTAAAGGCTTTGCGGCAGCCGTGCAAGCGTTAAGGTGGGGCCAAGGAGACCCCGCCATGCTGCACACCGAGATCCTCGACACCGCCCGTGGTTTTGCCGACCGGATCGTCGCCTTGCGCCGGGCGATCCATGCCGAACCCGAACTGGGCCTCGACAATCCGCGTACCCGCGACAAGCTGCGCGCGGCACTGGCACACCTGCCGCTGGAATGGCGCGAAGGGCCTTCGACCACCGGGCTGGTGGCGCGGCTGGTCGGCACGGCGCCTGCCACCGGGCCGTTGCGCCGGGTGGTTTTGCGCGGCGACACCGATGCCCTGCCGATGGACGAGGAAACCGGGCTGCCGTTTGCCAGCCAGGTGCCCGGCGCGATGCATTCGTGCGGGCATGATACCCATGCGGCGATGCTGGCGGGCGCGGTCGATGTGCTGTGCGCGCGGCGCGACCGGTTTGCGGGCGAAGTGCTGTTCATGTTCCAGCCCGGCGAGGAAGGGTTCCACGGCGCGCGGTTCATGCTCGACGATGGCTTGCTCGATCCGCTGCCCGATGCGGCCTTTGCGCTGCACGTGATGCCCGACAGCGGGCATGGCGTGGTCGCGGGGCGCGCCGGTGCGCTGCTGGCCTCGGCCGACCGGTTCGAGATCACCGTCGAGGGGCGCGGCGGCCATGCCTCGATGCCGCACCAGACGCTCGATCCGATGCCGATTGCCTGCGAAATCGTCACAGCGCTCCAGACGATGGTCACGCGCCGCTTTCCGGTGGCCGATCCGGTGGTGGTGACCGTGTCGCAGATCCATGCGGGCACCGCGCACAATGTGATCCCCGATCGCGCGGTGCTGAAGGGCACCATCCGCACGCTGTCGCCGCACAACCGCGTGGCGGTGCATGAACAGTTGATCACGCTGGCAACCGGCATCGCCGCCGCGCATGGCCTGTCGGCCAGCGCCGAGGTGTTCGAGGGGTTTCCGGTGACATTGTGCGATGCGCGCGCGGTCGATCTGGGCGAAGCGGTGGCACACGAGATCGGCGCGCCCTTGCGCTTTCACCGGCTGTCGCATCCGATCATGGGCGCCGAAGACTTTGCCTATGTGCTGGAAAAAGTGCCTGGCGCGATGTTCTTTCTGGGGGTCGCGGCGCCCGAGGCTGATCTGCGCCAGTGCCGGGGCATCCATTCGCCGCGCATGGTGGTCGATGAAGGCGCCCTGCCGCTGGGCACCGCACTGCTGGCCGGATGCGCCGAGCGGTTTCTCGCACAGGGTTTTTAAACCGTCATCTGGCGACGGCATACGGGAACAATGATGAACGAGCGCGTCCTGCACTTTGAAGGCATTCACAATTTTCGCGATTATGGGGGGTATCAGGCGCGCGCCGGGCGGCTGGTGCGCGGGCGGCTGTGGCGATCGGGGCAACATGCCACCGCAACGCCTGACGATCTGCAACGGGTGCGCGATCTGGGCATTGCCACGGTGATCGACTTGCGCGGCGACAGCGAACGCGCAGCGTTTCCGTGCCTGCGGCATGAAGATTTTGCAGGCGACGTGTTGTTCGTCCCCGGCGAAACCGCCAGCATGCAGGGCCAGGCCGCACACGCCGAAGCCGCCGACCGGATCCGTACACCCGGCGACGCGCGCGACCGGATGATCCGGCTCTATCAGGGTATGGCATTTCGCGGCGTGTTGACCGGGACCTGGCGCCTTTATGGGCAGGCGCTGGCCACCCGCGAAGGCGCCAGCCTGCTGCACTGTCTGGCAGGCAAGGACCGCACCGGGCTGGGCGTGGCGCTGATCCACCATCTGCTGGGCGTTCATTACGACGATATTGTCGAGGATTACCTGCTGACCAACACCGCCGGGAATATCGAGGCGCGGATCGCCTCGCAAAGCCATTCGCTGGCCGACATGGGGCTGGACGAGGCCACCATGCGCGTGGTGCTGGGGGTGGAAGCGGTCTATCTCGACACCGCCTTCGCCGCGATCCGTGACCAGTGCGGCAGCATCGAAGCCTATGCGCGCGAAGTGCTGGGGATCGGTCCGGCACAGATTGTCATGATCGAAGCCCGTCTGGTCGATTGACTCCGCGGCCCGCGTGCTTATCTCGCGGGCGTAAACGGAGACAGCGATGACGACAACGCACAAGACCCGCATGCTTATCGTCGGTTCGGGCCCGGCCGGGCTGACCGCTGCGATCTATGGCGCGCGCGCGGGGATGCAGCCGATCGTGGTGCAGGGGTTGCAGCCGGGTGGCCAATTGACCATCACCACCGATGTCGAAAACTATCCCGGCTTTCG
>Ga0302187_10004187_pt1 | contig 11617 bp, 11 predicted proteins | sample II_Bog_E1_3_FD_202120 | JGI IMG/M metagenome (GOLD analysis project Ga0302187, IMG submission 202120) | Peat permafrost microbial communities from Stordalen Mire near Abisko, Sweden - II_Bog_E1_3 | ecosystem: Environmental > Terrestrial > Soil > Wetlands > Peat | place: Sweden: Abisko...
CGAAGCCGGACGAGGCGCCGGTGATGAACCAGCCGCGGGGGGTGGGGGTATCGGACATGAGGGCGGTCTCCTGATTGTGCCGCCCGGTGCAAACACGGCGGCGACTAGGGAGTAGATGCGGAAAGGGCGCATGGTGGCGCAAAGGATGAGCAGCAGGAGACAAATGGAGGTTTGTATAATATATCGATTTGGATATAATTGAGGAATGAAAGAAATCGAGTTTCTTGGGGATTTGAAAGGGCAGAGATTTGCCAATGTATGCGATGCGATTGCCGATACGCCGGAAGAGGCGGCGAACTTGACCTTGCGCTCCGAACTCATGGATGAGATTGAGGCGATCATCAAGAAGAGTGGCTGGACGCAGAAGGAAGCGGCGAAGCGGTGTGGAGTGACGCAACCGCGGATCAACGACCTGCTGCGCGGGCGGATTGCGCGGTTTTCGCTGGATGCGCTGGTGAATATCGCCTCAGCGCTTGGGCGCAAGGTTCGGGTGAGTCTTGAGGATGCGGCGTGAGGCCCGCTGCGTTGACTTTTTCGCCTGCTTCGTTCGGATGGATTGCTCCAAGGCCTCGAATTCCGGGGCGAGGGCGTCGTACTCGCGCTTGACCTCGGGGTTGGCCAGCGACCTAGCCATGAACTCTTCGAACGGGGTCGTCATTGGGCCCCCTTTTCTCTCCCAATTCTAAGGGAGGCTGTTGGTAAGCGGGGTTTTCGCGGCGTCCCTACAGGACGCCAAGGGCATTTTGGGGCGGCTGACCCCGGGTTGCACCCTTCGTTCGCCGCGGCGAACTTCGGGCTTACCCGGGGCTACTTTCGTGTCGTCCCTACGGGACGCCTTCTGGGGGTTGTGGCTCGGCTGATGGTGGTCACGCACCGGATGGGGCACGCGGCTGAACCTGGGACACACGGTTGATTACCCTAACGAAACCGAAAGCTTGCTTGGGTTAGAATGTGGACACCTTCAAGAACAGCTACATAAGGCTGAGGCGATTTAATGGTTCCGTTTGACCAAATTGCGGGGACCGTCGCAACGGCGGACGCGCCAAGTGCTTCCTGGATTTCCGCACCCGCCATTCTTGCGGCAGCTCTTACGGCTGTTTTCACTCTCGTTGGCATACTCTTTAAGGATCTATTCCTGAAGAGGCTCGAAGAGGGGCGGTCTGACCGTAGGGCTGAAACTGCAATTTATGAGCGATACTCGAATCCCCTAGTAACATCCGCGATCTCTCTTCTGCATCGGCTAAATGAGATTCTCTTCAAGGAGCATAGGCCCATATACCTTCAAAAAAGAACTCGCCTCGCGCAGGGTGCGGACCTTCATCGGTCCTACTTGTTTTACAAAAGGCTAAGTACGGCTTATCGAGTAGCGGCTGTTCTTGGTTGGATTCGCGCTTGCAGGCGGGAATTCTCTTACCTTCGGATTGCCGAACCCGTGAAAGCGCAAGATGTAGACAGGGCTATTGAATCCTTCGAAAAGGCCCTCGCGGATGGTGGTTGGGTCGAACAAGAGAGAGTGCTCCGGCTGTGCGAACTCTGGCAACTTGGTAGGATGTCGCCGCTCGGCGCGAACGACGGTGTTGAGCGGCTAGGCGTCAAGATCAACAACCTGCTATGGGATATCTTGGATGAATCACATAGCGCAAAGGAGGACGCAGCTGCATTACGTGACGAGATGAAGCGGGATCTCTGCAGACGGACGGCAGATTGTATTACCTCCTTCCTAAGTACAAATCCGGTCAGCGATACCTCGATGGATCGAACTTGGCCCGACGCATTTAACATCATCACGATGCGTGAAGCTTGGATATATAGAGACTGGCAAAGCGCAATCGGAGACTTAATGACGCGCACCTCTGAACTGGGCGCCCGAGGCTTTGAGATTGTTGGATACGGCGAATTTGAGCAATTCGCTGGGAGCGGAACTGAGCAGCAGAAAGCGGCATTGGACCGGCTTCTGGCGGTATTTGATGGACTTGACTTATCGATTCAGGATCGATTCGACTGCCGTCCGCGACAGCTACGAGCAGTTGCTGAAGCTACCGCGAAATTGGTCTTAGCCATCCATAGGACGCAGGCGAAGTGCTCAATCGTTCCCAACTTCGCTGTGAGCTTGGCAGAAAACATGATTTCTAAAGTCAAGGATCAGCCGAAATAAAGCAAACTTAAACATGGTGGAGCCTATCTTCCGGTGCCACCCACGGTCATTTTGTCTAGTTTGATTGTGGGCATGCCTACGCCTACGGGGACGGACTGGCCGTCTTTGCCGCAGGTGCCGATGCCTTCGTCGAGCTTTAGATCGTGGCCAACCATGGACACGTATTTGAGCGCCTCCGGTCCGTTGCCGATCAGGGTGGCGTCCTTGACCGGGGCGGTGATCTTGCCGTCTTCGATTAAATAGGCCTCGCTGGCGGAGAAGACGAATTTGCCGTTGGTGATGTCGACTTGCCCGCCGCCAAAGTTGACGGCGTAGAGGCCGCGCTTGACGGATTTCAGGATGTCTTCCGGGTCGTCGTCGCCGGCCAGCATGTAGGTGTTGGTCATGCGCGGCATGGGGATGGACTGGTAGCTCTCGCGGCGGCCGGAGCCGGTGTTCTTGGCTCCCGTGAGCCGCGCGGAGAGCTTGTCGGTGAGGTATCCGCGCAGGATGCCGTTTTCGATCAGCGTGGTCTCCTGGGTCGCGGAGCCCTCGTCGTCCACGTTGAGCGAGCCGCGACGGCCGGCCATGGTCCCGTTGTCGACGACGGTGACCTTGGAGCTGGCCACCGATTGGCCGATCAGCCCGGCGAAGGCGGAGGTCTTCTTGCGGTTGAAGTCGGCCTCCAGGCCATGGCCCACGGCCTCATGGAGCAGGATGCCCGGCCAGCCGGGACCGAGGACGACCTCCATCTCGCCGGCGGGGGCGGGGACGGCGCCGAGTTGGAGAATGGCTCCGCGGGCCGCTTCCTGGGCCAGGTGCTCGGGGCTCTTGGAGCCGGTGAACTGTTCGAGTCCCGATCGCCCGCCGCAGCCGGCGGCGCCCTTGGTCGTGATGTCGCCCTGCTTGGCGATGACGAAGGCGTTGAGGCGGCAGAGGGGCTGGGTGTCGCTGGCGAAGGCGCCGTCGGAAGCTGCGATGAGGATGCGGCGCAGCTCTTCGGAATAGCTTGCCCGAACTTGGACGATCGCCGGCGAGTAAGCGCGGGCGGCGCGGTCCACTCTCAGAATCAACTCCAGGCGCGCGGCCAGGTCGAGATCGAATCCGCCGAGGGGGACGGGGTAGAGGTTGGCGACGGGCGCTTCGACGAAGCCCTGCACGGTCTGCTTGGCGGGGCCGGAGGCGATGAGGGCGGCAGTGCGAGCGGCGTGGAGCAGGCGCTCGGGGCTCAGGTTGTCAGTGTACGCATACCCGGTGCGCTCCCCGCTGAGGACGCGGATGCCGCAGCCGGCGCTGGTGCCCTGCGAGGCGGACTTGACGATCTGCTCGTCCACGCCGAGCGAGGTCGCGGTGACCGACTCGAAGTAAAGGTCGGCGTAGTCTCCGCCGGCGGCCAGGGCCTCACCCAGGCAGCGCTCCAGCAGGCGCTCGGTGATGCCGAACTTCTCAAAGAAATAGCGCTTGTGGCTGCCTGCGGGGGAAGGGGACGGGTTGGTCATGGTGATTCCAGTCTACGCCGGTTGGGCGCAACGGAATCCGCGGGGCGGTTTCCCGGCCGGATCGATTCCCACTGCTAGTGCTTCTCTTGATGCGTGGTCTGGAATGCACTTTCACTGCCTGATCGTCCATGCTACATTCGTGCCATGAAAAAGATTGTCCTAGCCTCCCTTCTGCTTCTGGTGTGTGCGAGCCCGGCCTTCGCGGCTCATCACCACCATCATCATCACCACCACTATCACCACCCGCACGCTTAAAAACGAACCCCGGTCCCAAAGTTGCACAACTGCGGGACCGGGCCGCACTTTTTGATCGATACCGGCACGGACGCACAGCCTGGAAGCTGGTAAAGTTCGAGCCATGACTGAACTGGACGATCTTCGTTTTCCTATTGGGCGCTTTTCCGCGCCGGCCATGAGCCTGCCGGGAGTGCGATCGGCCCATATTCATACCCTGCGCCAATTGCCCGAAAAGTTGCGCGCCGCCGTGAGCGGCTTGTCCGACCACCAGCTGGATACGCCTTATCGCGAAGGCGGCTGGACACTGCGCCAGGTGGTGCATCATATCGGCGACAGCCACGCCAACTGCTATATCCGCTTCAAGCTCGCGCTCACTGAAGACTGGCCCACCATCAAAACCTACGATGAAGCTGCCTGGGCCAACTTGGCAGACAGTCGCTGGCTGCCGGTTGAGCCGTCGCTGGCCTTGATTGCGGCTCTGCATGCGCGCTGGGTCGACCTGCTGGAGTCGCTGTCGGAAGAGGACTTCCACAAGGGCTTTGAGCATCCCGCCATGGGCCGGCAGAACCTGGCCAAGGTGCTGGCGCTCTATGACTGGCACTCGCGCCACCACACGGCGCACATCACCAGCCTGCGGGCGCGGCAGGGCTGGTAGCCGCACGCATGCCTGCGAGCGCAATGGGGCCGACGGCAAACCAGCTTGCGCAGAGCATTGAAGAGTTTCTCAGCGACCATCCCGCGGCGGCGGTGCTCGAGGACGGGCGGGTTCTGTTTGACCTGCGCACGGCGCGCTACGCGGTGAGCGAGCAGCACGGGCGCTGCCTGCTGCAACTGTGGAGCGAAGAGCGCAACCTGATCCGCACCGTGGTGGAGATGCACGAGCGCGCCGAGTGCCTGCGGCTGATGACCAGGCGCTTGGGCGCGACGCGGCCGCAGGCGCTGGAACTTGTGCCGACGAGCGACAGGCGCACTCCGACGGCGCGCGAGGCGGCGCGTAAGAACTATCAGCGCATGCTGGAACGCGCTCTGCAACGGCGCTTCATCGGGTCGAAGGTGGATGGGCTGCGCTCGGCCATGGACCTGGAGCACAGCTTTGGTCCCGCCTATGTGCGCGGGCAGTTGCTCACGGGCACGGCCGCGGCAGCGGTGATCGGGGTGAGCGAGGCGGAGTCTGCCGCGGTGATCGATGGCGTGCTCACGCTGGGCATTCTGTGGCTTCACCATTGTCGCCAGAGAGTCGATGCGCGGCGCCATGTGGGCGGACTGAAGGTGATTGTGCCTGCCGGCGCCTGGCGCACGACGGCGGAACGGATGACGTGGCTGAACCATGCGGCTGCCCATTTCGAGCTCTATACGCTGGATGAGCGCAGCGAGGAGCTCGAGCCGGTCGACTTTCGCGACATGGGCAATTTGAATTCGCGGCTGATGCACGCCTTCTCGCAGGCCGCTGCGGTCGAGCGCTGCCAGGGCGGCGTGGCGGAGCTCATGGCGCTGGTTCCGGCCTTTGCCCGGGACCGCGTCGAGGTGCGGGCCACGTCGCCGAGCGAGGTGGGACTCTTTCTGCATGGCCTGGAATTTGCGCGGGTGCGCGCCGGCTTTGCTCCCAGCTCGTTTGCGCGGCAGGACGAGATCACGTTCGGCGCCGGAGCCAATGAGACGCCGTTGATGGAGGAGACTGAGGCAATTTGCCGCGCTCTGCTGGAGCGGCTGTTCCGGAGCCGGCGGCCGGACGGCGCACATACCGATCCGCTGTTCCGGATGGCGCCGGAGCGGTGGCTTGAAGCGCAGCTGCGGGCCGGGATTGTGGAGCTGCTGCCTGGGCTGCGGCAAGACATGCTCTACACGCAGGTGCCGGCGCTGGCCAGCGGTGACCGCGGCATGCTGGACCTGCTGACGCTCGACCGCAGCGGCCGACTGGTGGTGATTGAGCTGAAGGCCAATGAGGATCTGCACCTGCCCTTGCAGGCGCTCGACTACTGGATACGGGTGCGGGCGCTGAACGACGACCGCTCCGCAGTGGCGGCAGCGGCCGGCGCGCAGTCGGCTTTCGAGCGGCAGGGCTACTTTGCCGGGGCCGAGCTGTCGCCCTTGCCGCCGCGACTGCTGCTGGCCGCGCCTGCGCTGCGCATTCACCCCGCCAACGACGTGGTGCTCGGCTACCTTTCGCCGCAGATCGACTGGGAACTGATTGCGGTGAGCGAGCACTGGCGGCGGGAGCTGAAGGTCGTCTTCCGCAAGCGGGCGCGGGACGCTCGCGCCTGAGTTGACGCCTTCCTAGTGGATGTCTCCCATGGCCGCGTTCATGCCCTGAAAGATGCCGTCGTAGGTACCCTTCTCAGCGGCAAAGCGCAAGGGCTTCACATTCTCCACGCAGATTTCTGCCGGTGTTGGTTGCTGGCCCAGAATCTGCATCACTTCGGCGATGAAGGCTGTGAGGGGCATGGCGCGCGGGTCTTCGGCGCCGCTCATCAAATGGGTCTGCACGTAGGGCGGAATCAGCTCAAGCACCTCGATGGCTGTGCTCCGCAGTTGATAGCGCAGTGACTGCGTGTAGGAGTGGATGGCGGCCTTGGTGGCGCAGTAGGTGGGGGTGAGCGCCAGGGGCATGAACGCAAGGCCCGACGACACATTCATGATGACGGCATGTGGCTGCTTCTCGAGGTGCGGCAACAGCGCGGCCGTCAGGCGGATGGGGCCGAGGAGATTGGTGGTCACAATGGCTTCGGCATCGGCCAGGTCCGGCTGCTGCGCCAGCAGCTTTTCCGCGCGCATGATGCCGGCGTTGTTGATGAGCACGTTGAGCGCGGGAATGCGCGAGGTGGCCTCGGCAGCGAAGGCGCGAATGGCTGCGGGGCTCTCAATGTCGAGCTCAAGGGCCTGCATGCCGGGATTGGCCGCGGTGGCTTCGTCGAGCGCGTGGCGACGGCGGCCGGCGATGATCACCTGGTTGCCCAGCTTGTGGAGTTCTTCGGCCAGTCCGCGGCCGATGCCGGAGCCGCCGCCGGTGATGAGGATGGTGTTGCCGGTCAGGTTCATTGGAGGATGCCTCTACCGACAATTCTAAGGCCGCGCTCTCCGCTGGCGCCGATCGCCGCATGAATGCCCACTGGAACAGAGCCAATCGCGGGTCGCGCCGTTGCCGGGCGATGCAGGGTTGATGGGGAGATCGACCGCAAAGGACGCGCCCTGTGAATAGCTGGTACAAGACGCAAAAATATCCCGTGAAAATGTGATTTGCGACACATATTTCCACCCCGACCCAATACACAATGGAAGCGAAAGAAGCTCGGTACGCAGTGTTTTCGGGCCTTGATCCTCTGCTTCGGCCATGCGCTGGACCGAAACCGTTTAGAAAGGAATCTCTGTGGCGAGCCAACTTCTGAATGACCTCGAAGGGGAAGTCAAAGCGTCCGATCCATTTTTGCTTCGCGATGTTCTGCCCGGTCCGGCATGGGCGCCGTTCGGCCCTGAAACCGGAGAACTGCGTCGCGCTGTCGATTATGTTTCGGTTGCAATGGTGGAAGAAGAAAACTGCCCGCGCGCGGTCCTGGTTGCGCTCTGCGTGGAAGGTGCGGTCGCCGTGGGTCTCTATGCCGGATGGCATCTGCTGCACGCGATTCGCTGAGCCGGCGAAGGGTCGCGTGGAAACGGGCGCGCGGACGAATCGCTCCGCAGCGCTGACCTACTTTCTCAGCTCGACCGCAATCACCTGGCCGTCGATGGTCTTGTCTGAGCTCTCGGCGTATTGCACGCGCGCCTTCATCCCCTCAAAGTCCTTGCATGGATTCATGTCGCCCTTGGGCGTGAAGCCGAGGACGCTCAGGTCGATCTTCAGGAAGTTATTCGAGTAGAGCGAGACGGGCTTCTTGTCCGTATCCACGTGAAACTCCATCTCCGCGGGATAGCTGCATTGGACCCCGCGAATGACGCCGAGAGCGACGTGTTTGGGACCATTTGGCGGCTCGGTGGGATGCTTGGGTTCGGGCACGATGTCGACCACAGTCTCCGCCGTTTTGATATCGACCTGGCCGGTGGGCGGCGCGGTGATCATGGCTCCGGGCCGGGCGCCGAGGGCCTGGATCGCTTCGATCTCCTTGATCTTGTTGTGGACCATCGCCAATTCACTCGGATACTCCGTAACCTTCAAAGCGGCGCGCATGACCTGGGCGGCGTCATCGTAGCGGCTCATGGTCATCAGCACGGTGGCCGCATTCATGCGATAGGCAAGGCTGTGCGGATCGAGTTCAATGGCGCGCAAATTCAGCAGGTGGGCTTCATCCAGTTTTTCGTGGCGCATGGCGAGCAGCCCGGCTAGCTGATCGTAAGCCGGCGCGAATTGAGGGTTGAGGCGAATGGCCGCGCGCAGGCTGGCCTCAACTGCGGGATCGCGCGTTCCGTCTGCTGTATTCAACGACAGAGCGGCAAAGTAGTAGTTGGCCAGGAAACTCTGCGGGTCGAGTTGCACGGCCTGCTCATACCACTTGAGAGCCGCTCCGCGGTCTCCATCGCGATTGGCAAGCGAGCCCATCGTCTCATGCGCCTGGGCGTTGGCGGGATCGGCCTTTAGCACGGCATCGAGCAGGGTGCGCGCATCCTGCTCACGCTGAACCCCGACCAGAAAATCCGCACGGATGGCGTCGGCCTGGGGCTGCGTCAGAGGTGCGCTCTTGTAAGCGGCCTCATCGAGCGGTGCGGCCGCGCTGGGCAGAATGAACTGCTTGTAGCTGCTGGACTGGACATACTCATCAAGCTCCTTCTGGAGCTTCTTCAGGTCACCGAATGCGGTCTCGGCAGCGGTGACCGGGTCCTGATGCTGCGCGACGAGTCGAAAATAATCCGACATCCGCGTGGCGCCCTTTTCGCGGTCGGTCACCTCGAGATAGTGCGTGAGCGCCCAGGATTCGGCATAAAAAACGGATGCCTTGTCTTCCTGGTGATAGTACGGCGATTCGTGATCGACCTTGAAAAGCGTGGGCAATGGCAGCAGCGGGTGCTCGCGTAGGTAAAGAATGTCGTCTGCGCTGGGCTCGCCGACCAGCACATCCTTGCTGCGCACCTCGGTGTTCTGGAAGAACTCTGCGATGCCTTCGTTGAGCCACAGCGGGAGCCACTCGCCGGCGCTGCTGAATTCCAGATGGGTGTACTCGTGATAGATGGTGGCGAAGGGATGCTGCTCCTCGTCTGCATCAAGACGCAGCAGCACGTAGTTCCTATCCTGCGTGCGCTGGAAGAGCCCGGCCAGAGTGAGTTGCCCGCGCGCAAGGTAGGCGGAAGGCTCAAGCGACTGGAAGCCGTGCTGGTTCTTGACCGCGATCACGACGATGGGCAGCGGCGGATCAACTTTGAACTTGGGAAACAGCGTTTGGAAGACCCAGCGCATGCGCTCCAGCTGATCGAGCACGTGACGGCCCTGCTTGTCGCTCGAGTCGGTGATGACGGTGAAGTGCGGGCTGCTGACCTGGAACCACGCATCGGGGCTGGCCCACGCAAGGTTCGACACGGCTGCCCAGAAAAAACAGAACACTGCAAATACGCGCGGCATAGTGGCCAAATTCTATCAGGCAAAAATCAGTGCCGGGCGCCCGCGGCTTTGTACCCCCGCCACACATACTCCAGCGCTTCGGGAAGTGTTTGCTGGCGTGCGGCGTGGTCCACGTGGCCGGCGTTGCGCGCGAAAACAAACTGATACGTGTAGTGCTTCGCGGCCAGCACCGCGGCCATGCGCTCGTTGGCAAGCACCCAGTCGTGCATCTCGTCGCGCATCACGTTGGGGTTGAGCAGGTCGCGGTCGCCGACTTCCATCCACAGGCGCAGCGGCTTGCGCGGCGCGCTGGGGATCAGGTGCTCGTGGAACTCCCATGCGCCGTGCGGCGATTGCGGATTCGACGGCCACTGCTGGTTCACGTAGGTGCCGGAGTAGGTGAGCACGCGGTGGTAGAGCTCGGGGTGGTACCAGGCCATGATCAGCGCGCAGGAGCCGCCGGAGCTGCCGCCCATGGTGGCACGGCCGTTGGGGTCGTGGGTGAGCTTGACGTGCGCCTCGGCTTCCACGCGAGGCAGCACTTCGGTCTCCACAAACTCGGCGTAGCGGCCTGACATGGTGTCGTACTCCAGACCCCGCTCACTGCCCTGCGCGTCGCCGCTGCCGTTGCCGATGGAGATGGCGATCATGGCTGGCACTTTGCCTGCGGCGATGAGGTTGTCGAGCACTGTGAAGAGCAGGCGGTCTGGCCCGTCTGCGCCGACGATGAACGGGGCGGTCGTGCCCGCGACATACTGCGCGGGAACATAGACGGCGACATGGCGCGTGTACGGCGCGGGATGGCTGGTGGTGACGATGACCTTTGCGGGATCTCTGGGGTCAGGCGTGCCCAGCGGGCCGGGGTCGCGGGCGATGCCGGGATAGAGCTTGCTGTCGGCCGAGCTCAGGTTGAACTCGATCACCTTGCCCTGCGGCACGCCGGGTTGCGCGCTGGACTCGGGCGCCGGCGGGTGCGTGGGGCCGAGGATGAAGTTGCCGTCCTTGTCAGCCGGAGCGTTCACGCCGTCGGGGAGTTCCCTGGCGGCCACGTAGCCGGGCGTGTGCGGATCGCGCGTGGGTGGCGTGGGACGCGGGAGTTGCGCGTTGATCAGCGATGCAGCGGCGACGAGGCCAGCGAGGACGACGATGCGGAGAGAGCGAGGCATAGGGCACTCCGGCCGCTGAACTCGTCAGCGGCTCCAGAGCACAATGGTAGTGCAGCAAGGCCCGGACCGCGATCTTGTTTCTTCACCTATTTCTTTGCCAGGTCCTTTGCGCCGTCGAGATGCTTGTTCAGCGCGGGCAGCGTGGCGCTGGCGTAGGCCTTCACGTCAGCGTTCTGCGCGTTGTTCGATTCCTTGGTGTAGACGCCGATCGCCTCGGTGTGGCCGGCAACCATGGTGTGCGCGTAGCGGGAGTCGAAGGCGGCGCCGTTCAGCTTCTCAAAGGGCGCGATCATCTTGTTGTGGGCGGCGTCCAGTGCTGTGGGCACCGTGAGGCCGTCTTTGGCGGCGAGGGCGGTGAGCTGCTGATAATCGGCTGTGTGGTCGGTAACCAGCATCTCGGCGTAGGTCTTCACGTCCGGGCTGGCGGCCTGGTTGGCGGCCATCTGGCCCAGGTGAGCTTCCAGCATGTCGGTCTGTGCGGCCATGTCCACAAACTGCTGGTCGGCCATGGAGCCCTTGGCGGCGTGCATGCTCTGTGCGGATGCGGCCACGCAACAGAGAGCCAAACAGCAAATGGGTGCAAGGATGCGTTTCATTTTTTGTCGTTCCTCCTGTATAGAACAGTTGCCGGGGAGGGGGTTGGGGTTATCCGGGGCTGGAAATCGGCATTCACGGGACCAACGCGCTCGAGGCCGAAAGGGAAACTATATGTTACTATTCCCCAGGTGATTGAAATCCGGGAATATCTCGGGCGGGACGGGCGCAATCTCTTCGGAGATTGGTTTGCACGGCTCAACTCCGAGGCCGCACGCCGGGTGACGACCGCGCTCTACCGCGTGGGGATGGGAAGCTTCTCCAACGTAAAGGGTGTGGGCGGTGGAGTCTTTGAATGTCGCATCGATTTCGGTCCGGGATACCGGGTTTACTTCGGCAAAGATGGCGAGCGGATCGTGATTCTGCTCTGCGGCGGTAGCAAGAAGCGCCAGCAGGATGACATTGAGCTACCCGCCGAGTGCTGGCAGGATTACAAGAAACAGCGGAGGAGCGAGCCATGGCGTTG
>Ga0302187_10004189_pt1 | contig 11614 bp, 9 predicted proteins | sample II_Bog_E1_3_FD_202120 | JGI IMG/M metagenome (GOLD analysis project Ga0302187, IMG submission 202120) | Peat permafrost microbial communities from Stordalen Mire near Abisko, Sweden - II_Bog_E1_3 | ecosystem: Environmental > Terrestrial > Soil > Wetlands > Peat | place: Sweden: Abisko, Stordalen...
GGGATTCATAGGGGAAGGCGGGCTCCCTGATTTTCATACCGCCGAATGTGTGGCGGGGAATCCAAAGAGTATCTTTGCAGAATGGGATGAGGCTAAGAAATCCCGTGTTTGTTGGGCCATGCGCCAGATCGCGGAGAAATACAGTGTGAATGCATGCTCCGTTGCGATTAACCGCGACCTGTACGACGAGTTGGTGCCTGTTGGATCTCCGCTACGGGAGAGAGGGGGGAGATTTCACTACACTTGGGCGGTGAGGGAACTGGTAAAAAACTTGGCGTCTTGGAGTGCGGGTCAATCCCATCAAATGCCGTTGGAATACGTCTTTGACTGGATGGATAAAGGTGAGCGGAAACAGGAAATTGAAGGGGTGATGGGCTGGGCTGAAGAAAGAAAGCTGGGGGTTTACGAGGATCAATACGCTTTTCGGAAGCGACAGCGGACCCCAGGCCTCCAGTGTGCGGATATTCTTGCGTGGACTTGTTACCGCTTCGCTCTTTGGAAGCTGAGGGGAGCCCCGTTACGGCCAATAGCTCAAGAGGGATTCGCGGATTTCAATAATTACCGACCGGGCGGTGTTGATTGGCTTATGGCCGTGATTCAAACGCGCGAACAACTCCAAACATGGGTAACTGACCAATTCGATACAAAATGAGTGTTGCGAGGAACGTAAATGAGAAGAATACTGGAACCTCTGAGTTGGCTGTGGGATCGGCGTCCTAGAATTTGCGTCTGGCTGGGATTCGCTGTGATTTTCGTTCTGACGATGTTCCCGCCCTGGGTTGGGAGCACATTTTACACGCAAGGCGCCCGGATTCACTGGCGTATGGGGCATAGCCGTGAGGATCGAGATCCAATAATCCACACATTTGCGCAATCTTCCGTGGACGTAGATTACCGCAGGATGCTCGCCGAGATCGCTGTCGGTGAATGCTTCGTGCTGGCGCTGTATCTGACTTGGGGAAGGGCACCCAAGAAGGGAAGCAAATGACGAACTACATCGTCGTTCAAGAGGTTAGCCGAAAAGCATTAATGGAACTGGTTAACAGCGAAATGAAAGCGGGGAGGATTCCGCTGGGTGGCCCGTTCGTCTGGCAGGACCCAGAAGAAGGAAAGCCCCTTCTATGCCAAGCGATGATCTACGCGCCCAAAGGAAATCTTCCGCACCCGTAGTTCGGCGATTTCACGGGCAATGCCGCAAGCGGCTTGGGCATCATGCACACTGGGACATTCAGCCAGCAGGTCGGCGATTTTCTCAGCCAACTCAATCACTTTCTTTTCAGGTTCCAGCATTAGAGACTCCTCCGGTGTGTCTCTAAGTGTAGCAAAAGCCTTGATTTACCTTATTTTAGAATGGTCAGGCAAGTATGTTGTTGCCGTTATTACCACTGTTGATTGCGGAGATTGGAAAATGGTTAAGGAAAATCTCTGTGTGGCACTCCCTCTGACATTCCCCGGATAGCTGGAATGATAAGCCGGGGTGGATAAGGTCCAGGTCAAGGCCGGGCCGCAGCCCGCCGCACTTGCGGTCGCAGAGCCTTGACGCGGACCGCGCCTCGGCTACGCTGCTGTATTCGGGGAATGTCAGTTTTGCTCGGAGTACCATTGATCGGCCCGTCGATGAATGGGGTTCATTCTTTCTCAAGCGAAACATTGATCTCGAAAACCTGCGGCGCGTTTACGAGATGGTATGCCTCATCGACAACAGACGCATTCACAAACTGCGTGCCGTTGGCCTTTGCTGTGCCGTATCCACCATGGATATGCCCAAAGACGTGAAGCCTGGGCCTGGTTTGCTGGACGGCTTCTGCCAGTTCTTCGCAGCCGAGATGGGCTGTGGTGGGATGCGCCGTATCCAGAATGCCGTACGGCGGTCCATGCGTAATCAGAACATCGGTGCTCGCCGGAATCATCTGCCAATATCGCCGGATCGCAGCGCCGCGCGCGACGTTGAAGGCCCAGTTGTTGAATTCCGGCTGAACCGGCGATCCCCAGATTTTCAACCCTGCAAGCTCTGTACCGGAGTTTTCGAGATAGATGGCGTTGGTCAGCAGCTCTCTGGCAGCTCCGGGGTGCCGTTCAAACATCCAATCATGGTTCCCCGCGATGACGACCTTATGCCGATGGGGTAGCGTGCCAAGCCACAGGTTGAAATCAATGATCTCGATTGGGGTATCGCCGAAAGCGGAAAAATCTCCGGCATGAATCAAGATGTCGCCGTCCGGCACGCTCAATTTGGCGTGTTGGCCGTGCGTATCGCTGATGCAGACAATGCGAACCTGGAGCATGGGGACTTTACTTTGCCGCGCGCGTAAGAAGTTCCGGGTGGACTTCCTTCAGCCAAACTCGCACCTGCTCCTGTAGAACCGGTAAGTCCTTCATGATTTGCGCTAGGTCTGTCGGGGAGACACCACCAGCCAAGTCATAGCTCGTGGTGTTCCTCTTTTGCGAATGCGATTTGATCTTGCGCACCCATTTCTCGCGTGCGGTGGCATCCTGCGTGGTCAGCGTATATTCGAGACTTTCGATCACGCGCTGGTGATGCCCCTGGCCAATCGAAACCCGATAGCCGCTGGCTCGCAGCGCTATGTTCACGAGCGTAAGAATGCCGTTGTACGCCGCCTGAAAGCGAAGATCGTCGGAGATGCTTTCCACCTTCGAGTCCGCCTGTGAGCGGTCCACGATGCTGAACAGGTCGGCAATCTCCTTCGGACTGCTTGGCTCAGCCTTATACCAACCGAATTGTGCAAGCTTCTCTATACTCATTCTCGTCGCCGATCAGAAAGACCTTCTTGCTGTCCATCAATGATTGCAGAAAGTGGTTGCCCTCGTGAAGCCGCTTCTTCAAATCCTCACGGGAATAGATGGTCGGGTTGACTGGCCGCCGCAACTGCTTTTCGAGCGGCCCAACAGCATCGAGCACATCGTCGAGAGAGGCCGCACCGATCACCATCAGGTCAATGTCGCTAGTCGCCTTGTCCTCACCACGCGCGACAGAACCGTACACAAAGGCAAGATCGATTCTGGAGGCAAGCGGCGCAAGAGCGGTCTTGAGCATCTGGAACACACCCATAGTTTTCGCCAGCAGGGCGCGCAGTTCTGGAAAGTCCGGGTGCTCCTGATTCGCCTGAAAGAATACCTGATTGCCCAGCACGGAACGATTGACCAGTCTAGCATCAGCAAGCAACGAAAGCTCCCGCTGCACGCTCCCCACACTCGTCTCGATCTGACGGGCAATCTGTCGAACAAAAAAAGATTCATCCGGTGCGCCGTAGAGAAGCGCCAACACCCTCCCCCTGGTCTGCCCAAAGAGCAAGTCGCCGACGGATGCAATGACTGTTCTCATTTCAAGAACGATTGTACTCAAAATAGGAACACCCTGCCAAGTGGAGATGTTTTTGTTGTGCAATAGCCTCACAAACGATGGGGCGGATTTCGGAAAAATCGTGCAAAATACCCGCTAAAAAACAGGCGGTACAGTTCTGGCACACGACCGTAAAAAACGTCTCATAAGTTGATGAAAACAAAAGTGTGGAGGCGGCGGGTGTTCCGCCGTAGGCCAGCATCAGGCTATTATTCTACTGATTCTGTTTGGGTTAGCAATTGCTGGAGGCGGTGGGCATTCCGCCGCGTTTTTTCAACCAAAACTGTACCAAAACTGTACCAAGAAAGCGGCATTTTGGGCATTTTTGCACTTTTGTAAGCAATTGAAAACACGTATGTTATCGAATTTAAATGTTCGAAAAATCGTTCGACTCCCGCCGCCTCCACCATGATTTTAAAGATGTTACCGGTCGAATTCTAGAAACGTACAAATAGATATGCCAAAGCCTGTTGTGGGGCGAGGTCAAGTTCCCTTGTGGAATGCCCCAACTCGCGGAATGCCCTAATATGCTCTCCGTTTATGCACGCATTTACCCTCCATGCCATGCAGAAGAATCCTGCATGGCGTCGCTGCAGGTGTCCCAAGTGGATTCAGGGCACCATGGACGCCAGGGGAATTCATTCGTCGTAGCGCCAAGTGCCCTGATTTTCTTTCCCTGCTTGACACGCATCTGATACGTGATATATTTCTCTCATGTTCATCCCTCCAGCCGTGTCAATCCCCCAAACGCTGGAGTTCCCGTGCGTCTCCGTTCGATGTCGTCTCTGACTTCCTGCCCTTGCAATTACTGCAGAGCAGAGAGCGCGTTACTCCTCCCCTACAATTCCGAAGAACTTGGTCGAACCCGACCGCGGGGGATTGTGTCTCTGCGCGCCTCAGAGGTGAACTGATTCCTTTTCGCGCTGCCTTCTAGGCGGCACTCGCCAACTTGGCGGGGATTGGAATGTCAGCGCCGCTTCCGCAGTGTTTCACCGGCAGAAATTAATCCAATTCATTGCTTTTATTGCTGGAACAGCGCATCAGCGCAAGTCTGCGCGGACGTGTATTCCATCTACGTTTCCGTCAGGAAGCGCGCGGGATCCGTGTATCCGAAACCCGGACGAGCGGCCGCCGCCCACAAACCCAGATTGAGGTGGTTATGAGAAAGATACTTGCAATCGCATTACTTGCCGTGATGGCGACCGCGATTTTCGCCGCGCCGGCAAAGCACATCACTACGCCAGCCGAAGCATTCGGCTTTGAGCCCGGCGCTGACCGCAAGTTGGCCGACTGGACTGAGTTGGTCGCGTATTACCAGAAGCTCGGCAAGGAATCAGACCGCGTTCATTTTGAAGAAGTCGGAAAGACCACGGAGGGCCGCCCGTTCGTCGCGCTGATCATCTCGGCGGCCGACACGATCGCCCACCTGGACCACTACAAGCAGATTCAGAACAAACTGGCCGACCCGCGCACCACCACACCGGAGCAGGCCAAGCAGCTTGCGGCGGAAGGCAAGACGGTTCTTATCGTCACCGCCAACATCCACTCGACCGAGATTGCCAGTTCGCAGAGCGCCGCGGATTTTGCCTACAGACTGGCGGCCGGCGATTCGCCCGATATTCAGAACATTCTGAAGAACGTGATAGTCGTGCTGATCCCATCGCAGAATCCGGACGGCGAACAGATTGTTGTCGATTGGTACAAGAAGTATCTCGGCACCCCGTATGAAGGCAGCGGCCCGGTGGTGCTCTGGCATCATTACACGGGCCATGACGACAACCGCGACTGGGCAACGTTCACGCAGGTTGAGACGCAGCTGGCGGTGAAGCTGATCAACGAATGGCATCCGCAGATTCTCTATGACCTACACCAGCAGGGCTCGGACGCGGCCCGTATCTTTCTGCCGCCGTTTGTCGATCCTTTCGATCCGAACATCGATCCGCTTCTCATCCAGTCCATCAATGCGCTGGGCACCAATACAGCGCTGGAAATTGCAGGGTCGGGCAAGACGGGCGTAGAGTCGTACGGCGTCTACGACTTCTGGTCTCCGCTGAGAGACTACATCGCTTACCACAATGGGCTGCGCATCCTGACCGAATCGGCCAGCGCGGACATTGCCACGCCGGTCAATGTGCCTTTCCAGAGACTTGGCCGCGGCATCGGCTATGACGCCAAAGTTGCCAGCTGGAACTTCCCCAATCCGTGGAAGGGCGGCGAGTGGCACCTGAGCGACATTGTCGATTATCAGAACGCGGCGTTCTTCTCCATCGCCAAAAATGCAGCCGTCTTCCGCGAGCGTTACCTCAACAACTTCTACAAGTTTGGCGCGGATGCCGTGCATCATACCGATTGGCCGTATGCCTACGTGGTTCCCGCTGAACAGAGCGATCCGGCGAACACGGCGCGGTTGATCAATACGCTGCGCACCGGCGCCGTTGAAGTGGAAAAGGCGACCGCCGATTTCGACGCCGGCGGCAACCACTACGCCAAGGGCAGCTATATTATCAAGCTCGCGCAACCCATTGGGGCGTTCGCGAAAACCCTGCTTGAGATTCAACATTATCCGAACATTGCCCAGTATCCTGGCGGCCCCTTGCAGCGGCCCTACGATGTGACGGCGCAGACGCTGCCGCTTCTGTTTGGCGTGACGGCGGTCGCGGTCAAGGAGCCATTCGAAGCGCAGGCCAGCGAAGTGGACCGCGCCAAGCCCGCACCGGGAAGCTTTGAGAAGAGCACGAGCGGCAACGGCTACCTGATTGGCGACCGCACCAACAGCAGCCTTTATGCGTTGTTCGATCTGCTCAAGCAGGGCGTGGATGCCTATCGTCTGACCGGCGCCGGCGTCGAGCCGGGAACAATTTATGTCCCCGCGCAGGCCGGAATTGAAGAGAAGCTGGCAGCGCTCGCTGCCAAGTTCCCCGCTGAAATCCATGCCGCGGCAACGGCTCCTACCGGCAGCGCTTTGAAAGTACGTCTGCCGCGCATCGGGCTCTATCAGAGCTGGACAGCCTCGATCGACGAGGGCTGGACGCGCTTCATCTTTGACCAGAACAACATTCCTTATACGCGGCTGGTCGATGCCGACATCCGCAAGGGCAACCTGAATAGCCAGTTCGACGTAGTTGTGATTCCCGACAATGCCGCTCGCGCCATCACGACCGGCCGCGGTGGATTTGGCGAGGGACCGGGCGGCGAGCCTGCACCCCCGCAGCCAGCCGCCAGCGAAGCTCCTGCGGGTGGCCGCGGCGGCCGCCGCCCACAAGGCAGTGCGGGCGGCGCCGAGGCTCGTGGCCCGCGCGTTCCTCCCGAGTTTACCGGCGGGTTGGGCGACGACGGTGTTGCCAGCCTGAAGGCGTTCACCGAGAATGGCGGCACCATCGTGGCGCTCAACAAAGCCTCGCAGGTTTACGTCACCAAGGACTCCGCGCCGGTCAGCGATGCGGTTGCCTCGATTGATCGCAAGGCCTTCTACATTCCTGGTTCGATCCTCGAGTTGTCGGTCGATCCCTCCAATCCCATCGCCTTCGGCTCTACGCCGACGGTTCCCATCTTCTACGAGAACGGCCCGCTGTTCCATGTAAGCGGTGACGCTCACTCCGTGGCATCGTTCACTACGGACAAGCCCCTGCTTAGCGGTTGGATACAGGGCGGCGAATTGATCAAGGGCGATTCGGCCATCGCCGAGGAGCCTGTCGGCAAGGGCCACATTGTTCTGTTCGGCTTCCGTCCGCAGTACCGCGCCATCTCCGAGGTGACTTACAAGTTCTTCTTTAACTCGCTTCTCTACTCCAGCTCAACTCAAGTCGCAGCTCCAGGCGCATCCTCACCCTCGGGAGGGCAATGATGCGACTGTCGCCCAACCTGTTAGCGCGTTCTCTTGCGCCGTTGCTCTTAGCCTCCTCACTTCTTCCGGCCGCCGCTCAAGCAGCGGCCGGGAAGGAGTCATCCGACGTGCACATCGTTCTGAGCGGAGATTCCATTGTGAATCAGCGGCTCACGGTCTATACCGATCCGGCCACCACCGGACTCTACGAGATCATCCAGCACTCGGACGCTGCTTTTACCAACTTTGAAACCCTCGTCCATAACTACGCTTATCCGGCGGCCGCCGAGAGCGGAGGCGCTTACATGTCTTCGCCCTCCTTTGTCCCCGGCGAGTTGAAGTCGGTGGGATTCAATGTTGTTTCGACAGCCAATAACCACGCCTACGACTACGGCGAGCAGGGCCTGCTCAGCACCTTGCGCGCGCTCGACGAAGCGGGCCTTGCACATGCCGGAACTGGAGCCAATCTGGCCCTTGCTCGCACACCTGCCTACGTTGAAACAGCGAAGGGACGTGTCGCGCTGGTGGCGGTCGCCTCTACCTTCACCAATGGCAGCTTGGCCGGCGAACAGCGGCCCGATCTGATTGGTCGTCCGGGCGTCGCCCCGCTGCGCTTCACCACAACCTACACCGTCGATCAGGATCTGTTTCAGTCACTGCTGAAGGTCTCCGCTCTGGCCGGCAGGGGCGGCGGTGGCGGAGATTCTGAAGGCGGCGGCGAAAGGCCTCGTGGCGCGGGCGGGCAGCGCACTTCGGTGCGCATCGGCGGCCTGCAGTTCCAGGTTGGCGATGAGCCCGGCGTTCACACCCAGCTGAACAAGAGCGATCTCGAAGGCCTGGTGGCATCGGTACGCAATGCGCATCGCCAAGCCGATTGGGTCATCGTCTCCAGTCACACGCACGAGGGTGGTCGCGGTCCCGGCGAGCCGCCGGAGTTTCTCGTCGAGGCCGCTCATGCAGCCATCGACGCCGGTGCTGACATCTTTGTCTCGCATGGCCCGCACGTGCTGCGCGGCATCGAGATTTACAAAGGCAAGCCCATCTTCTATAGCCTGGGTGACTTCATCTTCCAGAACGAAACCATGCTCTATCAGCCGGCCGAAAGCTACGATTCGCTGCGGCTGCCTGACAGCGATACCGTTGCCGACTTTTTCGACACCCGCACCGCCAGCGACACACGCGGATTTCCTTTGAATAAGGACGTATGGGAAAGCGCGATTGCCGAGGTCAGCTTCCATCCCGACCACACGCTCAACAAGATCGTTCTTACTCCCATCAGCCTCGGTTACAAGGAACCGCGCAGCCAGCGCGGACGGCCTCGCCTGGCAACGCCAGATCAATCGAAGCTGACCATTGACCAGCTAACAAAGTTCTCCGCTGCATATGGCACAAACATTGTCTTCAACAACGGCCAGGGAGTGATCTAAGACGGCTCAACAACATTGACCCACCCCATTCATTTCCATCATTTGTCCAAAAAATACTTAGGAGGCTGCAGAAACCTTATGAGAATCTTCAGAATTACTCAGGCCCTGACTCTGACAATTGCACTAGCGGTGGCGTTTGTGTTTATTCCCCGCGCGGCATACGGTCAGGCCACCAGCAGCGGTACGGTCGTCGGTTCGATCACAGACTCAAGCGGAGCGCTCATCGTAGGCGCAACCATCACCATCACGGATCCCGCCACCAAGAGCAAGCGTACAACCGTCTCCAACAAGCAGGGCCAGTACATCGTCCCCGATGTGCCGCCCGGCGTCTATGCCGTCAAGGCGACCAAGACAGGATTTTCGACAGACGAGATTGCCGCGTTGGTGGTGAGCGTCGGGTCGCAGACAACGGCAAGCTTCCGGTTGGCCGTTGGCGCCGAGAGCGTTACCGTAGAGGTTACGGCGACCAACGCGGACCTGCAAACCATGAACGCTACCACGGGCACGATCGTTGATCCAGCCCTCACCAATTCTTTGCCGACGATCGGCCGTGAGGTCGCCACGTTCTCTACCCTGCAGCCCGGAGTCACTCCCGGCGGCAACGTCGCCGGCGCCACCACGGACCAGGTAACGTTCATGCTGGACGGCGGCAACAACACCTTCGATATGGATGGCACGGCATCAAGCTACACAGTCTCCTTCTCTGGAGCACAGCAGGGCACGATGCCCATGCCGCAAGACAGCATCGAAGAGTTCAAGGTGTCCACGACCGGCCAGACGGCCGACTTCAACAACTCCGCCGGTTCGCTGACGCAGGCTGTCACCAAACGCGGCCGCGATAAATGGCACGGCACAGCGTACGAGTATTACCTTGACAACAAATTGAACGCCAATAGCTGGCAGAACAACTTTCCCAACGCCACATATACCTCAACCACGGCCAATGTTGGAGCGACGGGATCAACCAGCTACACGCCCCTGCCCAGCTACCACTACAGCCGCTTTGGCGTAGCCGCGGGCGGTCCCATCCTGCCGAAATACTTTGGCGGCAAGACCTATCTGTTCGCGATGTATGAAGGTTTCCGTTATCCTCAGGCTTCCACCTACGAGCGCACGGTGCCGTCTTACGAGTATCTGCAGGAAGGACAGCTTACCTTTGGCACCAAAACATATACAAAGGCCCAGTTGACCGCTGCCGATCCTCGCGGCATCGGAATGAATCAGACACTCGCCAACTTCTACAACACGCAGTTGCCCGTAGCTCCGGCCGGCGACAACGGCTCAACCGGATTCAACGGTACGCAGTACTCCGGAACATTCGACAGCAGTTGCGGTTCCCTCTCGACAACTTATTGCGACGGCAAGAACACCATCGGTTATAAATCCACGGTCCTCACTCCAGAGACCAGCGACTTTTTCGTCGCGCGCGTGGACCATGACTTCGGCGCCAAGTGGCACCTGATGGCGAGCTACCGCTTCTATAATTTCAAGGATTTGACGAGCAATCAGGTTGACATCGGCGGCGTGCTGCCCGGTGACAAGATGGGCGTAGCGACGGCCGTAGCTCCCCGTCCTCAGGAGCCCTGGTACATTGTTACGGGCGTGACCACCAACATCAGCTCAAGCCTCACCAACGACTTTCACTACAGCTTCCTGCGCAACTATTGGAATTGGAAAGACGACTTCGCGCCTGCTCAGGTCAACGGCGCTGGCGGCGCCATCGAACCCCTGGGCGAGAACACAACCACTGTTCTATCTCCCTATAACGTGAACGCGCAGAGCATCCGCACGCGCACCTGGGACGGCAAGGACAATTTCTTCAGCGACAACGTGACAAAGTTGAAGGGCAAGCACCTGATCCAATTCGGCGGTCAGTACCAGCACAATTCCAGCTTGTTCTCGCGCACCGATAATGGCGCAAGCGTGAACTTTACGCCAACCTACCAGATTGGCGATTCCGGCGGCGGTGGCAATATCAGTTACACGGGACTCACCGCCGTAGGAGCAAGCACCTCCTCCTATGCCCGCATCCTCGACACCTACTATGGCCTTGTGACCGACACGCAAGTGGCCAACACCTACAGCAATACATCCAGCGGACTTACACTGAATCCCGCGCTGACACCTGCTATCGGCCATGCAAGCGCCCCCTTCTACAACATCTACGTCACCGATACGTGGCACGCCTCGCCGACATTGACCTTGAATCTCGGCCTCAGCTACGCCCTTGAGATGCCCCCCACCGACCGCGATGGCAACGAGTCACTCCTTACCGACGCTGCCGGCAACGCGCTCAGCACCGAGAAGTTTCTTGCCGCCCGCAAGGCTGCTGCCCTGGCCGGGGAGATCTACAATCCAGAGATCGCCTGGGCCGAGATTCACAACGTGCTCGGCAATCGCAAGTACCCCTGGGATCCGTTCTATGGTGGGATAGGTCCTCGCGTGTCGGCCGTCTGGACGCCCAGGTTCAACAATGAGACATTGAAGAGCTTCTTCGGCGATGGCTCCACGGCGATCCGCGTGGGATACGGCCGCCTCTATGGCCGCATCAACGGCGATGCTCAGATCCTTCCGCTGCTCGCGGCTCCGGGTCTGATCCTTGGGTCACAGTGCAAATATGCGCAATCACCGACAACGGGTACGGGCAACTGCTCGCAAAGCACCTACACCGATAAGACGGCCTATCGGTTTGGCGCCACAGGCCAGGGAGAAGACGGACTCTCCCCCACTCTGACGAGCGGGCCCGTGCCGAGCACACTCCCGCAGCCTTACCATCCGGGCTACGACGGCCCGAACATCGCGAGTTCTTCAGGTGTTGATACGTCCATGCGTCCCAACAGCGTTGACACCTTCAACTTCTCCATCGAGCGTCAGATCAACAGCAAGGTTCTGTTGGAAGTCGGCTACATCGGGCGGCTCATTCATCATGAGTTCAACCAGGAGAACCCTAACTCGGTACCGTATATGCTAACCGTGGGCGGACAATCGTTCGAGGGTGCTTAT
>Ga0302187_10004216_pt1 | contig 11571 bp, 7 predicted proteins | sample II_Bog_E1_3_FD_202120 | JGI IMG/M metagenome (GOLD analysis project Ga0302187, IMG submission 202120) | Peat permafrost microbial communities from Stordalen Mire near Abisko, Sweden - II_Bog_E1_3 | ecosystem: Environmental > Terrestrial > Soil > Wetlands > Peat | place: Sweden: Abisko, Stordalen...
CCGCACGTCTTGAGAAAAAAGACTGCATCTCCGAGTCGGCTCAGTGCTACCACTTCGAATTCGTCCTCGACGAGTTGGAGAGCTTTCCCTTTGCTTCCGGGCAGTTTGTCTCGGCCGTTGCCTTGGACGCGAACGGCAAGCAGCAGACTCGCGCTTACTCCATTGCATCGGCAGCTCGCGGTAACCGCTTCGACTTGTGCGTTAACCGCGTCGAGGGCGGCTTTTTCTCGAACCATCTGGCTGACCTGCCCGATCTGCCCATTGGCGCAACCATCCAGATTCACGGGCCGCATGGACATTTCATTTTGCAGCAGCCGGTCACCGACTCCATCCTGATCGCGACCGGCACGGGCATCGCTCCCATGCGCGGGTTTGCGCAGTGGCTGTTTCCGGAGAATGGTCCCGACCGCAGCAACGGCAAGGAGATCTGGCTGGTGTATGGCACGCGGTATGAGACAGAGATTTACTATCAGGCCGAGTTCGAGGCGCTGGCCCTTCGTCATCCAAACTTCCATTACCTGGTTACGCTGAGCCGCGCCCAGGAAAGCTGGACCGGCTTGCGCGGCTACGTGCAGGACCATGTGGCACGAATTGTGGAAGAGCGCGCCGCGCGGCTTGGACTTCCGCTGATTCAGCCCGAGGTCGATCCGGCGATATCGAAGGCCGAGCTCACGTTCGACATCTATTCCTATATCTGCGGGCTGAACAACATGGTTGCAGGGGTTCGCGACAAGCTCGCGGGGTATGGATGGCACCGCAAGCAGATTGTGTTTGAGAGGTACGATTAGCAGCCTTGAGGACAGCCAGCCTGGAGGCCACCGCTTTCCCAGGCTTCAAACTGAATCAATTCCCTGATAGAATTTTTGCGTGAGTTCCATGCGTATCCGCGCCGCCACTCCCGCAAGGCAAAATCCCATGCTGAGACGGTTTCGCCGCGGCCGGCCCGACCGTGGACGGCGCATCCCCCGCTGAGTAATCTATCCAGTTGACAGGTTTTTCGGATCGCTGACGGCTGTGTGCTGCGTGGTCCGAGGATTCTCCGCGTTGCGGAGGGTTCGAGTTGACATCTCTTGATCCATCCGCCGATGCGCGGATAGAAAGGCTTCTTCAAAATGAACAGCTTTGCCAGCCGGGCTACGCTCACTTCCGGCAATCGCTCCTATACTTTTTATAGCCTGCCTGCGCTGGCGGCGCGCGGCTTCAACCTCAGCCGGCTTCCCTTCAGCCTGAAAATCCTGCTTGAAAACCTGTTGCGCCGCGAGGATGGCGTGAACGTAACCGCCGGGGAGATTGAGTTCCTTGCCAACTGGGACGCAAAGGCGGAGCCCAGCAGGGAGATTGCCTACATGCCGGCCAGGGTGCTGATGCAGGACTTTACCGGCGTGCCTGCCGTTGTCGATCTTGCAGCCATGCGCGACGCCATCAAGACTCTGGGCGGCGATCCGGAGCGGGTGAATCCGCTGGTGCCGGCCGAGCTGGTTATCGACCACTCGGTGCAGGTGGATGAGTTTGGCACGGCAGGAGCATTTGACGCCAACACACTGCTTGAGTTCCAGCGAAACCGCGAGCGCTACGCTTTTCTGAAATGGGGACAGACGGCCTTTCGGAATTTCTCGGCTGTTCCGCCGGGGATGGGAATTTGCCACCAGGTGAATCTGGAGTACCTGGCGCGCGTCGTGTTTACCACCGGGATCGACGGAGAACTGGTTGCCTATCCTGACACGCTGGTGGGCACCGATTCGCATACCACCATGATCAACGGCCTGGGCGTGCTGGGCTGGGGCGTAGGCGGAATCGAAGCCGAGGCGGCAATGCTGGGGCAGGCTGTGAGTATGCTGGTGCCGCAGGTGGTGGGCTACAAGCTCACCGGCAAGCTGCGGGAGGGCGCCACCGCGACAGACCTGGTGCTGACCGTGACCCAGGCGCTGCGCAAGCTGGGTGTGGTGGGCAAGTTTGTGGAGTTTTACGGGCCGGGCATTGCCGCGCTGCCGCTGGCCGACCGCGCCACCATCGGCAATATGGCTCCTGAATACGGCGCTACCTGCGGCATCTTCCCGGTGGATGCCGAGACGCTCAAATACCTCCGTCTGACTGGCCGCAGCGAAGAGCAGATTGCGCTGGTCGAGGCCTATTACAAGGCTCAGGATATGTTCCATACGGGTGCTTCCGCTGAGGCCGAGTACACGCAAACGCTGGAGTTGGATCTCGCTTCTGTTGAGCCGAGTGTGGCGGGACCGAAGCGTCCGCAGGATCGCGTGCTGCTGAAAGATGCGGCAGCCAGCTTCGAGCAGCAATTGCCTGCCCTGCTTTCGCCAACGGCCAAGCCGCTGGGGGCGCGCACCGGAGCGACCTGGCAACGCGGCGCAGTTACGGATACAGGCATTGCCGAAAAGGTGCCGCTGCATCTGACCACGACTGTGAAGGAGCGGTTCGGTGTCGATCCGGATACTTATCTCGACCACGGCTCGGTGGTAATTGCCGCTATTACCAGTTGTACCAACACCTCGAACCCGTCGGTGATGGTGGCTGCGGGAATCCTGGCGAAGAAGGCCGTTGAAAAAGGCCTTACTGTGCCGCCGTGGGTTAAGACTTCGCTTGCGCCCGGCTCGCGTGTGGTTACCGACTACTACACCAAGGCCGGCTTGCTGCCCTATCTTGAGAAGCTTCGCTTTAATGTAGTCGGCTACGGCTGCACCACTTGCATTGGCAACTCGGGGCCGCTCCCTGCAGACGTTTCAAAGAGCATCGACGAGCATGGGTTGGTTGCCGTGAGTGTGCTCAGCGGCAATCGCAACTTTGAGGGCCGCGTGAATGTGGATGTGCGAGCCAATTATTTGATGAGCCCGCCGCTGGTGGTAGCGTATGCGCTGGCCGGACGGATTGGGCATAACTTCGACACCGATCCGCTGGGCGTGGACGAGGCTGGGGAACCGGTTTATCTCAAGGACATTTGGCCTACGCAGGCTGAGGTGGCTGAAGCCATTGAAAGAGGTTTGTCGAGCGAGAGCTTCCGCAAGGAATACGCCACGGTTTCAGACGGCGATGCTAACTGGCAGGGGCTGAAGTTTCCCACCGGCGACGTCTACCAGTGGGAGCCGGATTCGACTTATATCCGCAAGGCGCCGTACTTCGATGGGATTACTAAGACTCCGGCGGCGGTTACAGACATTCTGGGCGCGCGTGTGCTGGCGGTGCTGGGAGACTCGGTGACCACCGACCACATTTCTCCGGCGGGTTCCATTAAAGCCAATGGGCCGGCGGGAAAATACCTATCGGAGCATGGCGTGAGGCCGGCGGACTTTAACAGCTATGGCTCGCGGCGCGGGAATCACGAAGTGATGGTGCGCGGGACCTTTGCCAATGTTCGTCTGCGCAACAAGCTTGCGCCTGGCACTGAGGGCGGCGTGACGCGCCTATTACCCGAGGGCGAGGGGATGTCGATATTCGACGCCAGCGTGAAGTATGCCGAGCGCGGCGTGCCGCTGGTGATCCTGGCCGGCAAGGAGTATGGCTCGGGGTCTTCGCGCGATTGGGCGGCCAAGGGACCGAATCTGCTGGGAGTGAAGGCTGTGATCGCCGAGAGCTTCGAGCGGATTCACCGATCCAATCTGGTGGGGATGGGGATTTTGCCTCTGCAGTTTGAAGCGGGGCAGAACGTGGAATCGCTGGGGTTGACCGGCGAAGAGGTTTTTTCTTTCTCCGGGCTGACCACGTTGCTCGCAGAGAAATTTGCCAACGGCCGTACCCTGACCGTGACGGCCGCGTCCGCGGACGGGACCACGAAAGGAATCGCGACGAAGGTCCGCATCGATACGCCGCAGGAGATTGAGTACTTTGAGCACGGCGGGATTCTGCAGTACGTGCTGCGGCAGTTGGCGGCGAAGTAGCATTACCTTCGCCGCTGAGGCCAAAGTGCGGGGCGAAACGATCCTCTGCCCCGCTTGGTATCCAAGCGAGCAGAGCTGATCTATGCTCATTTCATGCGGAACGAATTTACTGCCGTCATTGAGCGCGACTGCGAATGGTTTATTGGCTGGTCCCTTGAGATTCCCGGTGCCAATGGGCAGGGACGAAGCGTGGAGGAATGCCGCGAAAGCCTTAGTGCGGCGATCCAGTTGATTCTGGAGGACCGCCAGGAAGCCGTCGAAGCATCAAGTTAAGAGCACATACAGATATAGTAACTACAGACGGGACTTACAATGTCCTGTTTGTGATAGAATCTTGCTGTGGGCAAGAAGCGCCGTCCGGGCAAGTCCCTAAAGGTTGAGGTTCACTCGCTGAAAGGCAAACGCGAGGGAGCCCTTATCAAGGAGGAGGTGTGGTATGAGGATGGTCAGGTTGCCGCATATAACCTTGTCTACATCAACTTGCGGATATGCCCCGTGGACCATGGGCGGGTACTCGGCTTCGACAACAGCCACGGCTACCACCATCGGCATTTCATGGGCAATACCGAGCCGGTTGAATTGAACTCGTACGAGGCTGTCTACCGGAGATTCATTCGAGAACTGCACGGGTTGTGGAGGCGCGAAGATGAAGAGTCTAAAGGTTGAGATCAAAACTGAATCGACCGAGAGGTTTCTCGACAGGCTGCTGGCACGCGCAATGGCGATGGACCGGGGGGAGATGCCCGACCCGGGGATCACCATCAGCTTCGCCGATCCCATGTTGAGTGCCGAAAGGGTGCGGCTGCTGAATCGCGTCAAGGAAGAGCCGCTGCATTTGGCCGGCCTTGCCGCCGAACTCAAGCGCGATGTCAGGGCGGTGAGCCGGGATGTGTCCCTTTTGGAAAAAGCCGGTCTGCTTCGGACCAGTTACAAGTCCAACCCCGGGCACGGCCGATTGAAAATAGTGGAACCTGTTGCGCAAGAATACAAGCTCGTTGCGTGCTTGTAAGTATATCTCCGCCGGGGCGTTTCCTAATCCATAGCGAGTTGCAAGCAAGAAGCGCCACTCTCCAATTGGGAAGTGGCGCTTTTCTTTATCGTCGCTTTACTTACCCTTGCGTCTCGGGCGCGGCTGGCCTTGGAGCCGGTCGCTTCCGCTTGGCGGCGCCGGCCTTGGGCGGGGCCGGTGCCGGCACCGCATTTTCATCGTGTGGGGCAAAGAACCGGGTACCCTCCTGAGCGTGCTCGCCGAGCACATGCAGACGCAGGAAGTTGGTTGATCCGGACTTGGTGCGTGTGCCGGCGACGATGGCGATCACCTCGCGCGGCTTCACATAGCCGCTCTGCTCCAGCAGGCTCTCTGCCACGTCGACCAACGCCTCAGTGGAATTGACCTTGGGACATCGGATCGGCGTAGTTCCCCACAACAGATTCAAACGGTTAATGGTGACATCGACCGGGCTGAGCGCGAAGATGGGCGCAGAGGGGTGATACTTCGAAAGCTGACGCGCGGTTGCTCCAGACTCGGTAAACAGGGCGATACCGCGCAGGTCGAGGTCGTCGGCGGCGTGGGCCGTGGCCTCGCAAATGGTCTCGGCGATGGAAAGATGAGTTTGCCGTATGCGCGGCTCGGAGTAGCTGAGTTCCTTGATGTGGCGCTCGGATTCTTTCACGATCCGCGCCATCATGGACACCGTCTCCACCGGGTATTTGCCCACCGCGGATTCGCCGGAGAGCATTACCGCGTCGGTGCCGTCATAAACGGCGTTGGCCACATCGGAGACCTCGGCCCGCGTGGGGCGCGGGTTTTCAATCATCGATTCCAGCATCTGCGTGGCCGTGATCACCGGCTTGCTGTACTCGGCGGCGCGGCGAATGATGTGCTTCTGGATTGCGGGCACCTTCTCCGGCGGTACTTCCACGCCCAGGTCGCCGCGGGCAACCATGATGGCGTCGGCCACCTGCAGAATGCTGTCGAGATGCTCGATGGCCTGGGGTTTCTCAAGCTTGGCGACGATCCAGGTTTCTCCGCCCAAAGCGGAGACGCGGTTGCGCACAAGGCGGATGTCTTCCGCGGTGCGGACGAACGAGACGGCGATTGCATCCACGCCGCTCTTCAGCGCGAACTCCAGATCCTCGGCGTCCTTGTCGGTGAGCGAGGGGACGCGCACCGCAATGCCGGGCAGATTGATGCCCTTGTTTTCTCCCAGCATTCCGCCATTCACAATCTCGCATACAACATCGTCGCCCAACACTTCGTGAACTCGAAGCTCGATGAGACCGTCGGAGAGCAGGATGCGCGAACCCTGCTCCACGTTTTCAGCCAGCGTCTTGAATGTGGTGCCCACCACGGATGCCGAGCCCGGCACTTCGCGCGCAGTAATGGTGAGCCGCCCCCCTGCTTTCAGCAGCACGGGCAGATGGTCTTTCAGCTTCCCGGTACGAATCTTCGGACCCTGCAGGTCGGCAAGAATACACAGCGGCTTGCGCTCTTCGCGGCTCACCTTGCGGATCATCTGTATCAGCGCCAGCTTCTCTTCGTGTGTGCCATGGGAAAAATTGAGGCGGACCACATCGACACCGGCACGCACCAGGTTCCTGAAAACGGGCTCGGTATTCGAGGCAGGGCCGAGAGTTGCTACGATTTTTGCCCGGCGTTGCGATACGGAATCCGTCATGTTCAGTTCGGCAAACTGCATACGATTGCTCCAGGAAAAAGCTCAGTTGGGGAAACTTTGGGGACAGTATGTGGTCCGCTTCATTGTACACGGAGGGTCGGACTCCACCCCACTACCAAAACCTGTCCGTGGGGACCCAGGATGGACCGGACCCCCGCCTTATCCATCATGTATCGGGATGGGTGCAATGGTCGGTGCAATTCGTCACTGACCGGAAGGCGGAGTATCGGGTTGAGCCGAGGCGCGCGCGATTGCCTGCCGCTGCCGGAAAATGGCGCCGTTCAATTCCGCGCCAATAAGGACGCTGAACGCGCTGATATACAGCCAGACCAGGGTGGCAATGCCCGCGCCAAACGAACCGTAGAACATGGAATAGTCCGCAATTCGTGTTACATACCAGCCGAAGGCAAGCGTAGCCGGAAACCAGACCAGCGTGCTGGTGATTGCGCCTGGAACAACCCGCTGCCAATGCTCCTTGCGCTTGGTGCCGAAGTGGTAAAGCACAACCAGGACGGTGGCGCTGGTTACCAAAGCCAGCGACCACCGCACGACCCGCCAAAAAAACAGCACAAAGTGGCGCAACTCGTGGTCGGCGTTGTCGATCATCCACGTCTCAATCTGGTGGCCGAAAATGACCAACAGCGTTGCCAGCGCCAGTGGAACCAGCGCAATGGGAACCAGCAGCAGGGCGCGAAGCCGGCGTTCCCAAAAGCCCCACTCACCGCGCGGCAGCCGGTAAGCGCGGCGAAAGCCTTCCATCAGCGACAGCATCATGCCCAGGCCCGCAAAGACGCTGAGGCTGGTGGCGGAAAAAATCACCGGCCCGGAGTGAATGCGGCGGCTCAGCACATAAGACTGGAGCAGGTCCATGGTGTCCTCGGGCATAAACTGCTCGAAAGTCCCGCGGATTTCGCCCACCAGAGTGGTTCCCTCCGGAACCTGGGCCAGCAGCGTGGTAATCACCAGCAGGGCGGGAAACATCATCAACATACCGGAATACGCGGCGGCCTTCGCCGTGTTGATCACGTCGTGGGCAAGGGCCTGGCCGGCGGCACTCCAGAGCTTCAAAAGAAAGTTCTTCATCGGCGTCACTGGCAAGAGTAGAGCATTCCGCAGGGTTTCGGCGATAGGGCTTTGGATTCAGACCAGACTGCGGCCACCATGCAGCCCGGTGACCTGGCAAAGATGCCGATGAGACTACGGAGCGGCGAAATTCTGACGAATCTTCCTCTGACCGTTTATCATTGCCGAGCGATGAAAACCTATTCGGTGCGTACACTTCAGTTACTCATACCTGTGCTGCTTCTGGCTGGAATTGCCTTTCTTCCTGCAGCTGGCCAAACCAGGCCTGTGCCCAACGATCAACTCGCGTCCAAAGAATTGAATGAGCGGGTCGACACTCTGTTGAAGAAGATGACGCTCGAAGAGAAGATTGGGCAGTTGGTGCAATTTTCGGCCGGCTTCGCTACAGGTCCGGGCGCATCGAATCTTAGATGGGACGACCTGGTTGCCAAGGGGCAGGTTGGATCGTTTCTGAATGTGGTGGGCGCGGAGGCGACCAATCACTATCAGCACATCGCCATGGAAAAGACGCGCCTGCGGATTCCCATTCTCTTCGGCCTCGACGTGATCCATGGTCACCGGACGACCTTTCCCGCGCCGCTGGCCCTGGCGGCAAGCTGGGATCCAGCCGCGGTGGAGAAGGTGGCGCGCATCAGTGCTGAGGAAGCCCGCGCCGACGGTATCGCCTGGGCTTTTTCGCCCATGGTCGACATTGCCCGCGATCCGCGCTGGGGGCGCATCATCGAGTCGGCCGGCGAAGACCCCTACCTGGGCTCAGCCATCGCCCGTGCGTGGGTAAAAGGTTACCAGCAGGACGATCTCTCCAAGCCGGATTCCGTCGCGGTAAGCGTGAAGCACTACGCAGCATACGGCGGGGCAATCGCCGGGCGCGATTATAACGCCGTTGACATGAGCGAGATTACGCTCCGCCAGGTTTACCTTGAACCGTATCGCGCCGCCGTTGAAGCCGGCGCGGCCACGCTGATGAGTTCTTTCAACTCCATCAACGGCGTTCCCGCCTCGGCCAACCCGCTCACGCTCAACCAGATTCTGCGCAAGGAATGGGGATTTGATGGCTTTGTGGTCTCCGACTGGGGCTCAGTTGCTGAGCTTATGAACCACTCCATCGGCGATGGGCCGACTGTTGCCCGGAAAGCGCTGGAAGCCGGCGTGGACATGGACATGGAGGGAAATCTCTACGGCACGGTGATTGCGGATCAGGTGCGGGCGGGCAAGATTCCAGAGAGCGTGGTGGATGAGGCTACTCGGCGCATTCTGCGCGTCAAGTTTGCGCTGGGACTGTTCGAGCACCCCTATACCACCGAGGGTCCGGCCTACGACCCGACACCGAAGCGCAGAGCCGCTGCCCGCAAAGTTGCGAATGAGACGCTTGTGCTGCTGAAGAACGACCCCGTCGAAGGCGTGGGGACGCTGCTGCCACTGACAGCCAAAGCCAAAAAGGTAGCGCTGATCGGTCCGCTGGCCGACAACCAACAGGAGTTGCTGGGCGCCTGGAGCGGGCACGGCGAAGCCAAGGATGTGATTACGCTACGCCAGGCGCTTGCGGACAGGCTGGGCGGACGCTTGCTCTATGCCGAGGGATGCGGACTGCTGAGCGGCGCCGACGCCAACGTGCTGAAGCATGTGAGCTTCGGTGGACCCGATAGCGCGCCCGGCAATGAGCCACTGCCGGACGACGCCAAAACTATCGCCGAGGCTGTCGAAGCGGCGAAGAAGGCGGACGTGGCGATTCTGGCACTGGGCGAGAGCACAAACTGGATGGAGGGTGAGGCTTCAAGCCGCACCACGCTGGGATTTACCGGAGCGCAAGAGCAACTGCTTGAGGCCGTTGTGGCTACCGGCAAGCCGGTGATCCTGGTGGTGCTGGCCACGCGCCCCCTTGAGCTGAAGTGGGCCGCAGGTCATGTGCCGGCGATTCTTGAGGCGTGGAGCCCTGGTATCGAGGCAGGAAATGCGGTGGCAGATGTGCTGTTTGGCGACGTGAACCCATCGGGCAAGCTGCCGGCGTCGTTCCCCAGAGCGGTCGGCCAGGAACCCCTCTATTATGCGCAACTTCCCACCGGCCGTCCGGCACATGGGGACTTGAGCCACATGCCGCAGAACAGTTTGGAAAAGTTCATGTCGCGCTACGTGGATGAGGAGAACTCGGCGCTGTTTCCGTTCGGATGGGGACTGAGCTATACACGATTCAGCTACTCGCAGCCCACCATCAGCCGGACCGGAATTCCAGAGCGCGAGTTGCTTGCGTCTCGAAGTGGGCCTGTGGCCACGGTGGGCGTGGACGTGAGGAATACCGGGAGCGTGGCCGGAACCGAAGTGGTGCAACTCTACATTCGCAACACGGCGGCCAGCGTGGAACAACCGGTGCGGGAGCTGAAAGGCTTTGCGCGCGTCCAGCTTGCCCCCGGCGAACAGAAGCACGTCGAATTCCCGCTGGGGTTCGACGAACTGAATTTCTACAACGTGGACATGAAGCGCACCGTGGAACCCACAACTTACAAGATCTGGGTGGGCGGCAACTCGCTGGCTACGGCGGAGACAAGCCTTCAAGTGATTGAGTAGCAGGCTAAGGAATAGCTTTCTTCGAGTGCACTTTGCGAAAGCTCTGTGTCAGGGCACGACTGCAGTCGTGCCGTAAGGCCAAGAAAATCAGAGGGCTTTAGCCCCTGCGGTGTTCGCCTCGTGCATCTCGAGAAGATCCAGACCGTCTTTCCGCAGTCCGATTCCCTTCAAAGGACACCCAGCCGGACCTCCGGTTGTGCCATCTCCTACGAATCCGAAATGGGATAGCGCGGATTGAACGGGAATATCAACTCTGCCTCGGCTGCCACCGGCTTGCCATTCACGGTTGCCGGTTGAAAACGCCAGGTCCTGACAACGTCGAGGACAATTTGGTCAAGCTGGTTGCCCACTCCCTGCACCAGGGTTTCGCCAACCACTGCCCCGAGTGCGTCCACCTTCACGTCAACCACCACCTTCTCTTCGTCGGCCGGCAGCAATGATCGCTCAGTGACAGACGGGTGCGGCGAGAAGATGGGGAAAGCCGGCTGGGCGTCTTCGGCATCGTCCCCGCTTCCACGCAAGCCCTGGCCTGCACCATTGCCCGCGTGAGGATCCTTCGGCGCGCCGCCCCCGGACAGTCTTTGCTTTTCTGCTTCGATGGGGAGAATCGTCTTCCTTGTCGCTTCGGTGTTCGGCGCGGGATTGCGGGTATGCGGCGCAGTCGCCATTGTGGGCAAAGGAATCTTGGCGGCATGGGAAGCGCCCACGTGCTCCACCAGCATCTGGGTTCTGAAAGAAACGGGAGAGACCACCCTGGTTCTGGCCACCATCCCCAGCAGCAGCGCGAAAGCTAGCACGCTTCCGTGCAGGGCAACCGAGAGCAGGACGGCGGGAAGGCGCCGTTTAGCTTGTTGGATTGGAGCCGGTTCGGTTGCAAATTGCATGGTGACCTCTGCCTGCACAGCGAACGGCCGGTGCATCGATTGTCGCACAGGTTTCGATTGCGCATGTCACTAGCCCGCTAGAGGTTTCTGTTCACAGCGTCAGCGCGTGCTCAACTCCCACTCTTGAGGGGAATCCTGAAGCTCGGACCCATGCCACGCCTTCCTTCTCTCAATCTGCGTTATCTTCGTCGATCTTTGCGAATAGCTCGGGAAGGGATAAATAGATGGGCGAGTTGGCGACTTCCAGCCGCTCCTTGCGAACCCAGTTTCCGTCGCTGCAATCCCAGCCAGCGCGCGTTTCCGGTTCTACAACCCAGAGGTTGGGTACGCCGAAACTTGCGAAGTTCCTCAGCCTCTCATCAATGCGGGAACGCCTATCTTCAGGGGACAGAACCTCGATGGCAATAAGCTGCGGTCTGGTGAAAACCTGCTCAATGGGGATGTCACGGGAGAAAACGCATACGTCGGGAATCCGCA